>Ga0074193_1000691_pt1 | contig 52067 bp, 51 predicted proteins | sample EPASupsiteHSE605_FD_64523 | JGI IMG/M metagenome (GOLD analysis project Ga0074193, IMG submission 64523) | Bioremediated contaminated groundwater from EPA Superfund site, New Mexico - Sample HSE6-05 | ecosystem: Environmental > Aquatic > Deep subsurface > Groundwater > Contaminated ...
TCTTCATCGCTAATCGTACCATCAAGGTTCCCTAAATGGCTATGTGTCGCTGATCTTACAATTCTGTTTTTAATCGTTAGATTTTTAAATTTCATTTCCTCAAATGCTTTCATTTTTCTTCCTCCATTTTTTATGAATTATCAATAAATTTGATTTTTTACATCATAGCTTTCTTATTAATGAATTATTAATCACCCTCAGCCAAATTATTCATGACACACCAAGTACTGTATATGGCAGGGATAGATCATTCCTATCGGTAATAAAATATGACAATAAGAAACCATGATAGTCTTTTCAAATATCCTTCACTACTTTTTAAAGATTAATATCATTATTCGTAGTAACTATTATTGTTACATCGAATTGTAAAAAAATTTATCAAATCAATTGCTTGTGTTTTGGTATCAAAAGCTATTAACGATTAGAGTTCCATCCCATTCCTAGTTGCAATGTCCTTCATTATATCAAATAGTGTATATTTCTCTAACTCTAACTCCATTTCAAGTTGAACTGCATGCAATGGGGCGGCCAACGCAAGATTAATGACCGAACCGATTTTGCATTTCGGATTGACCTTATGATGCAGATCAAAAATACTCGATGCTTCATCAGATTGTACAGCATCAAATATTACTCTTAATGATATGTCTTCCGGTGATTTTAGCAACTCAACACCACCTACACCCGCACGGACGTTTATCAATCCTGCTTTTTTAAGCAGAGCGTTTATTCTTCTAATTACAACAGGATTCGTGTTAACGCTTAATGCAATTGCTGCAGAAGTAGGCTTTTCATTATATAATAGTGGCGCTAATCCAACAGTTGCCAAAATATGTATTGCAACTGGAAATTTTGTATTTATTCTCATTTTCCCCTCCTCGTAATTACATTTGTAACAATTGTAATTACACACAGCCCTTTATCAAATATCATTTCGCCTTCCGTTGTAATCATTATAATTACAACGGAAGGCAATTGTCAATACAAATTTTAGTTTTTTTGCAAAGATATACACAAAACATGGGAAACAAGATTCTGGTGCAAAAAATACAGCAATGATATAATCTTACCTCAAACTTAAAAATCGAGGTGCAGAGAATGTCACAGAATTTATTCAAATGGAAATATTTTGAGTCACAAATTATAATGGTATGTGTTCGCTGATATCCATACATCTTCATACTCATAATGACCATATCACCATATCCATTTTTTGTAACAAAAATAAGTTCATTGGACGCATGACACATTTGAGAAATCTCACTAGTGTTTTTCAAATCCCGAATTGGAATAATCTGAGGCATACTACCAACTCCTTTGTGGCTTTATTATGCCCCATCCTCAATATTTCTCGTATAAAGATAAGATTACTTCATGCCAATTCTTTATATTCCCGCCACTTTTGGACAAACTTAGCTTTGCCATATCCAGTTAGAATTTGTTTGCAAGCAATTAGATCCTGCTTATTAACCGCGCAATACGCCAAATCTTCTTGTCCCAAATCCAGATCATGAGGTGTCAAAGGGATGGGGTTACCTACAACACTTCATGTTTTAATGTCGATAACCCCATCCTCTGACATCACCAGTCGATACTGATACTCGAAATTGGAGTTTTTCGGAAAGATTTGGCTCCATTGGGGTAAGAGGTATCGCATCCAAAAATGGCCAGGCGTATTCTCTAGAGAATACGCCTTATTTACATATGATTCGTCCATGAAGATTCGAACACAGACATGTAGTTTTATGCATCCTCTTAAAAAAAATCGGACTCGTGTCTATGAGTTTCCAGTACCAACCCCAGCATTATAACTGCAGCACTGACCATAATACCAATAAACAAAGGATCTATCAGCAAATGGAAAACTGTTGCCGTAACTATCGATGCTGCTGTACTTAAAATCATAGAAGAGACTGCCCACCCCTTCGTTAATCTTCCCGGAGCAAATATAGCAAGTGTAAGCGGTAGGAAAACACCTCCGCCGCGCAAAGCCATAGACATATAATTCCAAAACAAAACCTGGGATTCTAAGTTTAGTATAGCAATAAGAGATGATATAAACATTACTGAAAGTATAGTAACACGATTAATCCATAGTATAGTTTTGCTTGTTCTAATCTGCAACAATTCAGCGCAAATATCCTTGGAAATCATTGTACCAATCCCTAATGCTAGCCCGGCAATAGACCCGATCAGAGACAGTAATATTCCTGCTAGGCCAATTCCTCCTAGCCAAACCGGCTGATATTGCAACAAATAGCTTGGTAAAACTAAAATTGGTACAATATCTGGATGAGCAGCATGCATAAACATCCCGATTGCTATTGACGGCAGACCTACCGGTATAACAACTAATGCTGCTGCAAAGGCTCCCACGGCTGCTGTACGCGAATCAGACGCTGAAAAAATAGCTTGAATATAAGTTTGTGTGCAGATAATGCCTACAATCAGTGAAAAAAGATTGCCTAAACCTGCCCAAATGCCATGTCCAAAGAGGCTAAACCATGGAACATCAGGAAATACCATCTGGAAATTCGGCATATCCCGCAAAGCAAAAAATGCAGTTTCTCCTGCTACCAACAACGTAATCCAAATAATTATCATCTTCAAGATGCCTGATACGCCAGCACTCTTCATACCGCCAAAAAAAACATATGCAGTAACAAGTATCATAAGTATTAATGCTGCTGCCCAAGGCGTAATGCTGAATATTGCAGCGATAATCTGTATTCCGGGTAAGCAGCTTGCTACTGTGCTAAATAAAATGCCAATTGATGATATTATACTGGCAAGTGGCCCCGCCGTTTGCCCGTAATTTAAAACAAGATACTGCGGAATTGTTTCTAAGCCAGTATTCCGAAGTGGACGAGCATAAAATATTCCCATAATTATAAAGCCTATACCTGATCCCAAGGTAAACCACCAAGCTGAAAATCCCATCGAATATGCCAGCTGGGCAGTTCCCACAGTGGCACCTCCACCTATAGCCGTGCCGGCAATACTCCCTGCAACAAGCGTCACTCCCGCTGATCGTCCTCCCAAACTATATCCTTCAGCTGATTTTATAGATCGGGCCGAATATATACCACTTCCAATCACGACTATTATCGTAACAAGCAAACTTGTCAGATGTCCATAAGTAAGTTCCACATATATTCCCCCAGTTTCACATACTATTTTTCTTTCAGTATAATTATAGCAAAGAATTATACGTGTGACAGGGGGACGGGACGAAATTGTCACTTTAAATTAGCACTTAGCTACTATTGCCCGTGATATCCCTGTAGCGCGCTCAATTTGACGAATAAGGAATCAGCAAAACATTCTCATCCTATTTTACAGGCTGCCCATAGTCACCAAAATTGACCACGAGCTTATATTTTCACCTGTTCAAGACATAGGTGCCACTATCGTTTATGTGGAAAACTCATTCTCCGCTGAAAGCTCACGCCCCATACCGGGAAGCGAACGATTAGATCGATTACTATAAACTCACTAAACCTATAGCTTATGCTCTTGAAAGACTATTGATTGTCATCAGCCTACTCTTTTGGCGCTAGTGCATTTTAAGACTTGCGCAAACGCCAACATCCTTTATATCGAATCCACAGGCAAGAAACAATTACTCCACAAAGCCCTATCAGACTCAACACCATCACATTTTGCCAATAATTATTACTGCCTGCTCCGGTGAGTGCTAACTGCCGAAAATCCATCAATACATAATGAACTGGTTGCAGGCAAGAAATCCAGTTTACTATCCCCACCATACCTTGGTTCGGCCAAATATAACCAGAAAGTAAAAAAGACGGCAAGGCATAAAACACAAGGCACTGAACTAATGCTAACTTGGTTCGAAAATATATCCCCGCCAATCCAGCGATATTTTCCACAGCGAAAAGAAATATTCCACATATGAATAGCATCTTCAGCATGCTTCCATAAAACGGCAAATCAAAGAACCCCGCTAAAACCAAAATACCAAGCAGGACTGATGAAAAGCTTAATGTCCAGTAAAGTAAATTTTTCGCTAGCGTGACACATATAATCCCATGTCGTTGATAATAGCCATTCAACACATCAGTTTGTACGGCTAACGCATAACTCATGGTAATGCCAATTTGAGCAGCCATAAGCATGACACCGTAGATGTAAAAGACCAGATATCCTTGTACTGGGTTGCCGGTATAGCGCAAGTTGAGATTTAGGGCCGCCGGAGAAAGTTCTGGATTTCCATGGATGATATCGGCCTGGGCTCGATAACGAACCACCCAGTCTGACCAGATAAGTTGCATTGGCGCAGCGGCATATCCTGCTTCTAATGTATTACTTCCATTCTGTACAAAAGATAAATTGACGGAACTTCCCTCTTGAAAGTGACGAGCAAAATCTTTGGGAATTATTACGGCAACAGAAGCTTTCTGCATTGTTAACAAATGCATCGCTTCCGGTTCATCTGCTACAGTTCCAATAAATTTGTATTGATCTGCATTGCTGATATCTCCTATCAGTTGTCGACTCAAAGATGAATCATCCAAATCACATACAACTACAGGAATCCTCTGGACAATTTGGCCTTGATAAAGGTTGCCAATCAATAGTGCATATGCACTTGCTGCGCCCATCAAGACAAACAGTACCATACGACGCTCATGAAGCAGAATCATCATTTCCCGCCGCAGGATATCCCACATATAAAAACCTCCCCAAATTCTTTTTTATTCCCCAGACAGAGAGCCCTAAAAACAACAGTGCGTAAATAAGTAAACAAAGTACATGTAATCCATAACCTGACGCACTTCCCAAAACCAGTAAGGCCCTTACATCGTTTGCCACATACCCGATAGGTATCACATAAGAAATGAATAGACTAATCATGTCCATAGAATGCCGTGGCCATATAGCTCCTGTAAAAAGCACTGAGGGCATAATATAAAAAAGTGCATATGTGATCGCTTTATCAGCCTTACTGACCCATGCTCCCATAAAAAGCGCAAAAGCCTGCACAGCCAAAAGATATGCTGTCATCACTCCAGTTATCTCTAACCACGATCCTCGGCAGGTAAGGCCAAAACAAAAAAGACTAATGGCCAGGCAGACACTTAACACGGATAACTCCAATAAAGTATAGACAATCAATTTTGCTGTCAAACAACACCATGTATCCCGGAATAATTTTCTTCCTCGCCGCTTTCTTTCCAGAACCAAAGATGGCCCTAAAGAAAAGACACTGGCAATCTGCGCAGCATGCAAAATGAGAACAACCAAAAAGAAATCTTCATAACCGCCTGTCGAATTGCCAAGAACACGGGTTGTAAGAGATAGCCTCGCTGATGCATCCACCGTATTCCACCCCAGCACCAAACGCTCTGCAGCAGAATGATCTGCCTCCCAAGTGCTCACTAGGCTTTGCACAGCTCTGGTGATTGTCCCACCTAGCACAGTATTAGAATTATCAATTGTCAACTCTATTGTAGTAAGTTTTCCTGTATGCAATTTTCTCGAAAAATCCGCCGGAATAATAATTGCACCTGACACAGTGTCCAGCTTCATACGTTGGGCAATATCTTGATCTGACAAGGCGACTTCTTCAACATGAAGATCTGATATCATACGCAAGTCCCTTACAAACTGACGACCTTCAGTTCCATCATCCAAATTGCAGACAAGAACCGGAACCTTTGTCAGCGCATTTTGATAAAACATTCCGCCAAAAAGTAAAGAATAAAGAACAGGCACTACAATCATAATGATCATAGCTCGTCGGTGGATGCCAGTCATCACCTGAACTTCCTTGACCATTTCTTGTAGAATTTCTCGCATCACACTAAGCATGTTACTCATTTCTTCCCCTCAGCCTGAACCGCATTCCCGGCCAAATAGAATTATCATTGGTTCTCACCTTGACATTAAAGGCCATGACATCAGTATCGCCACGTTCGCTTGTAGCTTTTTGGGTTGCGAAATCTGCTTTTCTCCGTATGCTTTCAATCGTTCCATTTATATGGACATCTGCATTACGGCCTTCTAATGTTACAAAATCGCCTACTTCATAATTCCCAAGATCTGTTTCCTTCACCTTAAAGTCTACCCAGTTATCGCTACTATCCTGAATGGAATAAATGGGCACAGACGAAGAAATCAAGGAACCCTCTTCTACAAAACGCTTCGTTATAATACCGGAGTAAGGGGCACGAATTTCTGTTTCATTCAAGGAGATATTCGCACTGTCCAATTGACTTTTCAGTGCCTTGGCCTGTTCTTCGGCTGCATTCTGAGATGCTTTATTTGCTTCATTTTCTTTTAGTGCAAAACGGGCACTATCCACTCCCGCCTGTGCAGCTACACAGGCAGATTCAGCTTGATCAAGTTTGGATCGATAACTATCATACGTTTGTTCTGGCACAGCATTCTCTGACAACAATTGGCTATATCTTGCTTCATCTTTTGCTGCAAGATTTCTTGCCGTTACAGCTTGACTCAGTTGCGCCTCTGCCAATTTTAGTGCAGCATTCAACTTCCCTTTTGTGCTGTCTGCTGAGAGCGCCACCTGCTGTACCTGCGCATATTGAGCAGCAAGTGTTGCTTGTGCCTGACGTTGCTGCGGATTCTGGGTATCCTGGTCAATACGTGCAATAACTTGTCCTTTTTCAACGTAATCGCCTTCATTAACACAAATCTCAATGACTCGTCCGAAGACTTTAGAATTGACATTACTCTCTTTGGCATCTGCCATTCCCCATAATCCCTGCGGACCTACTTTAGCCTGAGTTGTCTGCCAATAAAAAAGGCTGACACCTCCAACTACAACAAAGAGAAATAGCAGGAGTTTTAATCCTTTATGATAGCGTCTATATAAACATTTCCCCCTTGAAAATATGCTCTTATTCATTATGCCATCTGACAACATTCTATTTTCTCTCACATTCTTCAGCTCCCTATTCCATAAGTACTCATTTTAACTACATCAGTACTGTATTGTTTAAAACGAAGCCAGACAGATACTATCTGACTGGTTATCTCATTCTATTTCACTTATTCCAAGCCTATAAATCAATTTCTATTCCTTTTGTTTTGTCAAAAGTCCGTGAAACAACAGATCCTGCAACGTTGTTATTGCCTGTTCATATGTTAAATTATTCTTTCGTAAGAATTCGCTATCTGTCAACGCAGCAGCTGAAACATATAAGCAGTGCTGTACAACCGGTAGGCTGATTGGACGAAAGCTTCCCTTGACAACCCCTTCCTGCAGTAAATTCATAACATCATTGACCTTTGCTTCATAAAAATTATCCCAGCGAAGAGCTTCTTCTGGATAAGAAAGTTTTAAATCACTATAAAAGCCTGTTGAAAACATGTGCTGAACAAATGATAGATACGATTGAATAAAGTGTTCAATACGCATCATCAACGGCAGCTTAGAGTCCTCTATTCTTCGTTGCTCCCTATTAAATTGTTCCATGACATGGTCTAACATCTCATGAATCAGCTCATCCTTTGAAGATGCCAACTTATATAGCGACGACTTGCTCATACGCAACCTTCGTGTCACATCAGACATAGTAAATCGTAAAGAATGTAGTTTGACCTCTTCCCATGCTGCTAAAATCACTTTTTCTTCCATAACTTTACTCCTAGCCAAAGTTACCAGTACTAAAAAGAACATTTTCGGTACTGTATTTTCTATAGTATAACTCGCTGCATATCGTTTGTCAAATATAACAAACAACAGCTTGTGTCTAACTTGTGATAATGTAAGTATGTAAACTATCGTGAGATAATGTCACCATGAATAAAGAGGTGCGTTATCTAATGTCCGAAAAACAACTGAATAGATTCAATTCCCCGCTTATAAACCGCCAACCATCTATCCGCTAACTTAAGTTTTCGATTTCGATATTGAATAGAAGGCATATCTTTTACCACCCCACTAACACTTACTAACTCAAATAAATATGTTTAATAATTGAAAGGACAGGTTGAAAATTCAATCTGTCCTTCCTAAATTTGTAGACAAGATTATGATTAATTTATCTAGTGAATTTTTTCAGAATTCGTTGCAAAGTCCGGCTTGATCCTAAACCAGATGGCATACATCGCAGGCAGAAAGACTAATGTCAGCACAGTACCCGCCAAGGTCCCGCCGATCAAAGTGTAAGCCAGTGTCCCCCAAAATACCGAATGGGTAAGCGGAATGAAGGCCAGAATCGCGGCCAGTGCCGTCAGGATTACTGGTCGAGAACGCTGCACCGTTGCCTCGACCACAGCTTCGAAGCGCCCCAGTCCTTCCTTCTCGTTCGTGTGGATTTGTCCAGATTATGCGATGACGATCACTCGCTTATCTTATTTTGGTTTAGTACATATTCTACTTGTCTAATTAATTGCTCTCTATCTGGTATATACTTCACATAAGTTGAGGCAAAAATATTGGTACTCAGACCACCTAATGCATATTCTGCCACGACTATATCCTTATCAGTGCAAAGTAATATGCCAATTGGTGGATTATCTCCTTCGTCATTGACTTCAGCATGATAATAATTTACATACATATTCATCTGCCCAAAATGTTCAGGTCTAAGGCTTGTCATTTTCAAGTCAATCAATACATAAGCTTTTAATATTTTATTGTAAAAAACCAAATCAACATAGTAGTGTGTATTGCCAAGAGTAATTCTTTGCTGTGAGCCTACGAACATAAAGCCCCTGCCCAATTCTAATAAAAAATGTTCGATCTGCATGATAAGTGCTTTTTCTAAATCCTTTTCCAGCACAGGTTTATCTTCTGGCAGTACTAAAAATTCAAATACATAAGGATCACGTAAAATATCTTGTGGTTGATGGTAGGCAATCCCCTCCTGAGCCAACTGCAATACCTGCTCTTTATTGGCATCTCCCTTTGATAATAATAGTCGCTCAAATAGCGACGTAGCAATCTGTCTTTTCAATTCTCTAACTGACCACTTTGAGTTTGTGGCTTCTTTTTCATAAAAACTTCGAGCCGAATCATCCGAAATGGATAATAATTCGCAGTAATGCGACCATGATAAATCGCCAGACAGCGTCTGGCTTTTTTGATACTTTATAAACAACGCTCTCATCTTTTTAATATTCGAGCGTGAAAACCCTTTACCCAACTCTTGTGTTAGTCTTTTAGATAAGCCAATAATCAATTTTTCTCCATATTTTGCCTTTACATTACCATTTTGCTCATACTCTACGATTGTTTTACCAATCTGCCAATACGCCAGTAACAACTCATTATTAATATGCCTTGCCACATTTTCACGGGCACTGTTCATGATTTGCTTAATTTCTGAAATGATATTTTTATCTAAGGTTTCGAGCACCATTCTTCCACCTCACTTGATTTGCCTACCGTTACTCATCTTCAATAAGCCTCGCTACTTCTTTGCCGCATTTTTTACATTTCCCTTTGAGGAGGACACCCAATTTTTCATTACTCAGAGTATATTCAACAATAGTTGTCACTCCACAAGCAGAGCAAAAAATATTGTCGATAAGTCGTTCTTGTATTTTTTTAGGAATTTTCGACCATTTCTGAGCTGCTTTAAAATCTATTACTGACATAGTTTGCCCTCCATTATATGTACATTCGCAAATACTATCTTTGAATTTAACCGACAAATATAGTATATCATTCTTTATAGAAACAAGGAAACAAACCTTACTATTGTACCGTTAACTCATGTTATTGGAATCCACTAAACAGAAACGGTACCACTGAGAATATCGTTACAGTGAAAGAAATAGCAGTAATGCATGCCTGATGGCATACACTACTGCTATAGTGACAAATTATAATTTGACTTGCAAAAATAATTAACTATATTTATCAATAAAATCGGAAATATGATCGGAGACCACATCCATCTTTTCCTCCACTTTTGGATCATCATCACATGGCATTATCTGTAGTATGTTATTTATATCCGCCTGCATATTTTGAAAACCCTTTTGTGCTTCGTTATCATTTGAATACCACATAGTATGGCATGTCCAACCATAAATACCACAGGTTATTGCGTAGACTTTGTTTGCGCAAATTTCAATAGTGATACGAGCACCAGCACGACACTCTTTGTCTTTTATGATAATACCATTTTCCAAGTAGAAAAAGTCGCCTCACCCCTAAAGGCAAGACGACAAAACTTTCATTACATATTACAACTGCTCTCTGTCAGCACTATACACCTGGGACAATTAGGTTTACGCACAATATATCCTTGTACTTCCAATTTAATTAAATGACTATGAACAGTTGAGCTACTACTAAGGCCTACGCCTGTGCAGATCTCACGAACAGTTGGGGAATACGGGTGTGGGTAGTCACGGATGAAGTCGAGGATAGCCTGTTGTCTTGGGCGGATATTATAGTTTTTAGAAATTATCTCTGCCTCTTTTTTCTGACTATCAATTCTGATTGGCTTCTTTTTCGCAGAACATGGAAGATGTTTATCTTTATCCCTCAATACCGCATGTAGATTCTTAGGCTCCGTGATATCGACTACGGACTGTTGTTCACTTATACAGTCTTTGTCAATCAAGTCAACTTTATATAAACTATTTATCGCTTCATCTAGTTTTCGGCTAATGACTAAAACGTCTGGATGTGACATTCCTTTATTAAAGGCTGTTATATGCATCATTTGCCGTAAGCACTCTACCCTAGACACTGAATTCTCCATGACAAACACCTTCCTATTTTCTTTCGACGAACCACTTACCCTCGTCATCAAACAAATAAACTTCTTTGTTACAGATTCGGCAAGTATACCTTATCCCAAAACCGCCACCTTTAAGCGAAGGCGCTTGTCGAACATCAAGGACTCGATCAACTTCAAATACCCGCCCATCTTCCCATTTAATATTTAGCGGACGAATATTACCATTTATGTCATGCCGAACTGTGACCTCAACAAATACTTTATTCATAATACACCTACTTGAAATATGATACCGGATATATAACGTGCTCCTCCTTAGGATTGAATCCTGTTAACTCTCGATCTAATAACATCGAACAGCGCTGAATACTATAGTGACCAAAACGCTTATGTAAATTATCTACCGTTTCTGCCAACATCTCTGCATTAACATTGCTATTCTCGAACAAATCAAGTTGCAAATGGCTATCAGCAGTCACCAGATCGCTCCCCCGAACACCAAAACTACGAATAGGATTATCCCACCGATAATTTTCAATAAAAAGTTGCATCGCCTTTTCTGCAATATCACCCGATAAAAATGTTGGGCATGGGACCTTGCCTTGTCTCTCAAAAGACATAAGATCATTACCTCTTACGCTGATAGCTACAGTCTTACACTTAAGACCATGCTTTCTTAACCTAGCTGCCACACTTTCCGCCAGCACATAAATAATTAATTTGACATCATCATTATTTATTAGATCCCTAGGAGTCGTTGTACTATTGCCAACTGATTTAACAAGACTCTCTTCCCCTGCCTGCCTTACTGGAGCTAAATCAAGCCCATTTGCAAAATGTTATCTATACTAAATAGCGAAAGATACTAGAATTTATCTGGTATCTTTCATTGTGTATATATACACAATGTATGTATTTCTTAAAATTTAATCTGGGTGTGAGTAGTAATGGAACAAAAAACTGGAATAAGCCTTCAAAATTATCCCAGGATGATTTTGAAGGCTTATCCTATTTAATATCAATCTTCATTAGCGGGCGCAATTCTCCATTTTGAGGTTATAAGCGCAAAACCCCGGAATTTTTGATGGTGTAACTCTCAAGACTTTAGTGAGGAACGAGCCGTCCTCCTTGTTTGATTGGGGTAGTACCAGCCAAGCTGACATCACCTCATTTTGGCGGGTTAAAAAACACCCATTTTTTGACTTCATAAAGTTTTTGCATCAGAACCCTTTTACGAATACCCTGATTTAATCAGTATTGATTCCTTTCTCTCGATCACGTACTACCCAGCGTTCAGAACAAATATCAAATATATCTTTACCACTTATATAAATAACTGATGTATACTTTTCTTCGTCTAAACCATTACAAGACACACCCTTACGGCTCACTAATTCCCTTACAAGGTCTTTTGTCGGTATGGAATAAAGCATCTCTTCATTGCTCATGTACGATCATCTCTTTTTGTAATAGTTTGTGACTTTTTTCCTGTTTTACAAGTCAACTGACCAATTTTAAAAAGAGAGCCATGCTGGAATGCACAACTCTCTCTAACTTACTTATTTACAGCGTCTTTTAATCCCTTACCAGCTTTAAACGTAGGAGTTTTAGATGCTAGTATAGTAATTTCAGCACCAGTCTGTGGATTACGGCCTTTTCTTTCTTCACGTGCTTTAACATCGAAAGTACCAAAACCAATAAGTTGTACATTTTCATTATTCGCCAACGCTTCTTCCACACTAGCAAAAATCGCATTTATTGATTTTTCAGCATCCTTTTTCGTCAAACCTGCTTTTTCAGCAACACTAGTAACTAATTCCATCTTATTCATAATAGACTCTCCTCGTAATTTTGTACTAAAATTTCACCTTAATAGCTATTAAGCCATTATATTCAACTTGTTTACAACAAAAAGTGCAATGTTATTATAAGGGGCATAAGTAGCAATGGAGATAAAAACAGGAATACGTCACCTAATTTTACCCAATCAGCAAAAAGCTTTTTCAATTGCGTCTTCCAGCTCTATAATTGAAGGTTTCGAGTACCTACGAGTTACATTTATATCAGCATGCCCAGCCAAGTCCGCCACTGTTGAAATGTCGATTCCTGCACAAACAAGCTCACGACAATAAGTATGTCTTAATTGATGAGGGTGAACATAAAACTTTTCAAGAATCCTTTGAACCGAACGTATAGAAATTCTTTTTTGATAGTTTGACAGGAATATTACATCCTTAGAATCGTCTCTTGAATCGAGATAATTTTTTAGGTGTACTCGAGCTTCGACCGGCAAAGGAACTTTACGCTCAATATCTCCTTTGCCCTTTCTAACTACAATAGTTCCGTTTCTCTCATTTAACACAATATCTTGCTTGTTTAAGGCAACTAACTCAGAAACTCGAAGTCCTGTATATAGAAGAGTATAGGTTATTGCTATATTCCTTAGATTTTGCGATCGTTCAGCCTCTCGGAGCATTTTGTTACGATCGTTACGTTCAAGTGATTTGGGGGCAATATTACGAGTTTTCCTATATTCTGGCTTTTGGATATTTTGCAGTATATTTGTGTTGTTCAGGAATTTCGCGAGACTGGATATGGCAGCAAGCTTATTTCCTATCGTTGAAGCACTTAAGCCTTTTTCTGAAAGATATTTTACATAGTGCTGAATATCCAAACGGGTCAAAGAATCTAAACAACCTCCATTGATTTCAAGCCATTTTGAAAACGTTGTAATGATCTAAGTATATAATTTTATCGTACCGTCACTACTTCCCTGAGTAGTATGTAAGCTAATAAAGTTGTTGATGATTTTTGCGTTACTTATTTTGGACATTACACAACCCTCTTTACAGTGTTCTAGGTCTCCATTATCCCTATAGCGTCGCAAAAGGCTATTTTTTCGCTGCTTTTAAATGTATTATTAAAACAATAAAAGGGAGTCTCACCGTGAATGTGAATTCTAACAAGATGATCCATATCCATGGTAACCCATGGATGGAAAATGGACATATTTTTGCTGCCTGGACTGCCGAGAGTCAAACTTTACTGCGGAAAACTATGCAGCAACTTCAGTCTGCGCTCAGCCCTTATTTAAAAGCATCCTGTACCCATATCAAAGGCAATGGCAGTGTCAAAGGTACCACCCGATGGCTGATGAGACAGTTACAACACTTTCAGTTTGTGGCTCGCTTTGATGTTGATTCTTATTATAACTCTATGCACCACACTGTCCTTTTGAAAAACTTAGCTGAACTAAAAGTCGATGAAAAGCTGCAAGGAATCGTCAAAGATTACTTGAAAGTCCCCGATATCGATGGCACAGGCATTGGAATGGTGGCAGGAGGTTCCCTATCGCCACTACTTGGTGCTCTGTATTTATTACCCTTGGATTACACTATGCAAGAACACATGGCTAAACAGGGTATCTTTTACGTGCGGTACATGGATGATATTTTAATCTTAGCTAAAACCCGTTGGCATTTGCGAAATGCCATTCAAACCATGTATTCTGTCATACAATCCTTAGGCCTTACTCTGCATCAACAGGAAAAACGTTTTATCGGACGCGTGGAAAAAGGTTTTGATTTTTTAGGCTACCATTTTCATTCTTTGCGAAAACTGATCCCATCAGCAGAAAGTCTGCGTCGTCTTGCGGAACGTGCTCGTCGGCTTTATGAGCAAAAAGGCGATACTAATCGTCTTTGGCAGTATGTATCGCATTGGGTTAGTTATATCCGTGGAGGTCTCTATTGTTTAGTTTCACTGGCTGGCGGAATAAAACGCTATTGGGTTTATGTTTTAAAAGCGTTACATATCTCAAATGATGTAGAAATAGATGCATTGCTAAAGAGCAGATTGATCTCCGATTCATCTGCTCTTTAGCATGGCCTCTTATAGGCGCTGGCGATAATATCATATGCCAGTCATATCAATTGTAACGACTGGTGTGGTTATAGCCTGCCAACCGACTACACTGTATGCATTTGTGGTCATGTTATGCGCCAAATAACAATACATGGCGCCAGGTCCTGCGGGTAGTGTCACAGTATAAACTGTGCGTCCAACCAGACTGCTAGTACAATCTCTTGTGAACGGGTTCCATATTTGGGAGGTTATATCGTACCTTTGGTCCTTACGCATGTTAATATATTTGAATGTAACCGTGGCTATTGAGAATGATACCGTGAGACTCCGTGTACCTGATACATTCGTAAAGGTTATGAGTTGCGGTGAACCGGTCACTGCGACAGGCGCTACCCCGTCGACCGTAATACTGGCGATAGCATACCCCGTAGCTGCTACGATTGTATAACTTTGAGAACTGTTATACGTGACGTTCATTGTTCCAGTATTGCTAATAGCGCTGCCGCCACTTGGGGTGATCGTGCCGCCAGTTCCGCCAGTTACCGTGGCAGTAATCGCATATGTCTGCGCCGCAAAGTAGACAGCGATGCTATGTGCCGCTGTTACATTGTTAAATGTATATGTTTGTGGTGAACCCGCAACAGTTACAGTTGTACTTCCATCCACCGTGATACTGGCAATCGTATACCCAGTAGCAGCTGCGATTGTATAACTTTGAGAACCGTTATACGTGACGTTCGTTGTTCCAGTTGTACTGATAGCGCTGCCTCCTGCTGGGGTGATCGTGCCGCCTACTCCGCCGGTTACCGTCGCGGTTATCGCATATGAGGGGATGGCTGGGGGTGGTGCGACAACTACGGCTGACAAAGAAAACGTGCCGCTGGCGCCTGCAGTGGTGACTCCTATATTTCCCGTACTGCTGTTATAGCCTGTGGCGCTTGCAACAAAGCTATAGGTGCCTGTTGGCACACCGCTAATGGTCGCAACACCGGAACTATTGGTCGTCCCAGAATAGGTGGTGCCATTAATCGTTGTACTTACCGTAGCGCCACTAATCGCATTCGTGCCATCATTTATCATAATTGACACACTGCCTGCACCACTAAGCGCTATAGTTCCGCTGGTAGTACTGCTACTAGTTATAGCAACACTATTTCCCGCATTGGTACTATACCCGCTCATACTAGCAGCAAAGGTATATGTGCCCGCTGGCAAGCTAATGGTAGCAATCCCTGCATTGTTGGTCGTGCCGGAATAGGTAACGCCACTGACGGTAGTGCTTACCGTAGCTCCACTGAGACTATGAGTGCCGTCAGTTACAGTAATTTGCGCTGTGCCCATGGCTTGGGCCGTCAGCGCAATATTGCTACTGCTGGTCCCTCTATCCGTTACTGTCACATTGGTTGTACTGGAAACATAGTTCGTTAAGGAAACAGCCAAGGTATAGGTTCCAGCCGTTATGCCTCCTAACAGGGCTATCCCGCTCTGATCAGTGGTTCCGCTAGCGACGACCGTACTGCCGGATAACACGTTTACCGTGGCTCCGCTTAACAGTGCTCCGCTGGTACTTTTGACAACGGCGATAACATTGCCGCCGCTATTCGATACCAGCAGGGTGATGGTACTGGAACTACCAGCAGTAACTGTGACATCTTGACTCTGCATAGAAAGGCCATTTTCTGTACATGTAAAGGTATAGGTGCCTGGCGGCAAATTTGTAAACGTCGCTACTCCGTTGGCATCCGTCGTGGCTGTAAAGCTATAAGAAGAAGTCCCGGCATAGGCGATTTTTACCCCTAAAATGCGATCAATTACACTTCGTTCTGCTGCCGCTACCGTAGTATTCTTTAAGGTCGCAACTACAGTCGCCCCATTAACGGCTTGGGACTGCGCATTGACAACTGTTAAGGTGGCGCTTCCACCGTTAACAGCCAGACTTACGGCTGTTGCCGACGTTTGATCTTTCGTAACCGTAACAGCTTGGCTAATTCCGCTATAGTTAGCATACGTAACATTCATGGTATAAGTCCCCGCATTAAGGCCGCTAATCAAGGCTTGTCCGCTGGGATCAGTGGTAACAGCGTTTCCTACGGCTGCCCCGTTTTGGTACGCTTGAACTACCGCCCCTACTAACGCAGTAGAATTCAAGCTATTGGTAACGGTAGTTTTGATATTGCCTTTATAGGCTACGAGTTTGGTATATGTTTCTGTTTTGATATCGTTTTCCCGTTGTACTTTTTGCAGTAATTTGCTACTGACATCATTGATATTTACCTTTTTCTTCTGACTCCTACTCACCAAGGGTGACATTGAGTCGAATGCCAATTGATAGTTTACTTTGCCATAAAAAGAATGATTGAGATTAGAGTTATAATAGCCTAGTTCCATATTGACTCTAGGGGTCAGCTGTAGCGTACTGCGTAACTTATATCCTTTTTCATCATCATTATATTTATTGTCCCAATAGTAGGCACTGGCATAAAGTTTTAACCACGGCATATGAGTAAACGATGTGCCAGCTTCAAAGTCTACTCCTTCAACAGCACGAATATACGAAGTTAAAACGCCACCATCTAGGTAGCTTACGCCTGTTTGCCGATCGCCAGAAACGGGATGATAGAAATTAGCGCGATATTCTGCCTGTTTGTTAAAGTATTCTGCGCCGAGTCCAATGCGCTCTAAGTTGTACTGGAAGCCATAATCATAAAAGGTATTGAAACCGATCATGCTACTTTTATCGGCGGACAATTTTCTCCAGCCGAGTCCTAGATTCGCGGTGGAAGAAGCTTGGCTTTCATGGGCATAGCGACCCTGCCAGAACCATAAGGAACCGTTATCCTTTACGCCACCAAAGGGTTGCAGACTTTCTACCGAATAGATGGGTTTGTGCTCTTCTGTAAAGAGAAACTGTACATCAGTGGTCTTTAGCCATTTCGGCCCTTTTCCTTTGCCATTTTGCAGGTAATAGTTTAGCAGACTGTTGCTGAATTTGAGTGCTTTTTCCTGCTCTGATAAATGTTCGCCATCTTTCGTAGTAAGCGCGGTGGCTTCTTGCCCTTTCGCAGATTTATCCACCTTCAGGGTGGTGATGCTTGTGTCGTTTGTAGTTGCTGTGTTATCTGTAGAAGTTGCGGCATGCACCGCAATAGTGCAGGCTGGATTGGTGATAAACATCAGTAAAATCAAGAGCTTTGCTAATCGTTTGGATATTGATTTTGGTAAAAACAAGGGAACGCCTCCTATTTTTATAAATTTATCCTATTTTTTTATTGCTGCTACTAATTGACAAATTCTTTGATTTTTTATGCAATGCGAGTGATATCTGATAGTCATATACTGGCTCGATGCATCGTAGCGCAGTACCAGCAGTCGTATTTATCAATTGTCCTTTGTTCAAGGCCAATTTGCCGTTCACAAAGACATAATCAATGCCCACGGGCTTGGCATCTGGCAGACCAAAATCAGCCTTATCTAGAATGTTTTTGATATCAAATACCACGATATCGGCATCCATACCTTCTCGCAGTCGACCTTTCGTATGAAAACCCAGCGTTTCCGCTGGGAGTAAAGTGGCTTTGCGGATTGCCTCCATGATTGTTAATTCGTAGCGTTCGCCAACCATTTGCCTCAAATAGCGAGGAAAACTACCAGCAATTTGCGGATGTCCCCTTCACCCACGTCATAAGCACCAGTGTCGGTAGAAGGCATGGCATAAGGATGATTCAGAGCCGTATAAATTTCTTCTTCGACGCCTGTAAACACAATCACCGCCGCCTGGGGATCATTGGTGCGAAGTTCACGATAAATATCCCTATTCAAACGCCGACCGTTATATTTACCAGTGATGACCAAGATATCGTCAAATTTCCAGTCGTTTAACGCCATAAAATCTTCGTCAAAAAGTACGGCGCCGATATGAGTTGCCCACTGAGTGTACATGCCACTGTCAAAACGTATGTCCAAACAGTCGGCGCGAGCTTTATTGATGACGGCTAAGGCTTCATTCATGAGACCAGTGCCATATTGATATACTAGGTGTGATATCTGAATGCGGGCACCTGTCTGCCTTGCGATATTGACAGCTTCTACTAAAGAATACATATCAATACTAGTACGCATTCGGGTATCTATCGAGACGATCCGGCCATATTTGGCAGCCAGTTTGCTCAGTTTATAGATCTCATCATTAGAACTGCCAGGGGAATAGGCTAATCCTAGTGATAAACCACAGGCTCCAGCTTCAAAGGCTTTTTCTAATAAATATTCCATTTGAGATAATTGTATTGGTGTTGCTGGACTTTGAGGATCGGTAATGCCCACCGCTTTTCTGAGGCTCATAGAATGACCAAACATTTCGGCTTGGTTGATAATAAAGCCGTTTTTTTCGTGACTAGCAAAAAAACTGTCAATATCAAGCGGACTTAACCCACAGTTGCCACCGACAGTAGTGGTAATACCCTGGCAGAGTGAAAGTTCGGCGCAATACGAATCCAGATCAACATGACCATGTATATCAATAAAGCCAGGACAAACGATCCGGCTGTCAGCGTCAAATTCCTGAGTACCATAGATTTTCTGCGTAGTTACGATGGCAATTTTCCCTTGTCGTATACCAATATTACCTTTGCATCTAGTTAATTTTTCTGGATCAATTAAAATACCATTCTTAATAACAATATCAAATATCATCAGCACCACCTGCGACAGTATTATACAATTCAGTTATTGAAAAGTTGGTTACAAGACTTGCCTACAATCACTATTTCAGGCAGCTCTGACACATAAACCACAAACTTTCACAGAAAAATGCTAGGATAGAATGTAGTCATACATTCTATCTTAGTATTTTTCTGTTTTTACGAGTTTAGATAAGAAACAGGGGCGATAAGCTAAGACCAATCAAGACAAAGGAGGTTTTGCTACGATCCATTGTTGTTGTTGTTGACCTTTGGGAAGCATATGAGCATCAAACCACATGTAATAGAATTTTTCTACCGGATTCACAACGTAACCATCCTGAAAATGATCGGCCGTATCATAAGAATCTGCCATAATCAAAACATCATCCGCTGTTGTCTCTGTTCCCATCGTATCATAACCGATGATCACTCTCCAGTGACCGCCCCATTCAATGTTTTCGACTAATATGGGGGTATTGTTCTTCAAATTTGCTATTACGAAATCTTTAAAATCTTTCACTGTCGCAAACGTAGTGCCATCTTTCGTAGTAGTAGTTAAACTAGATTTAACATCCCAGCCAATTTTTTTAAAAAACTTAACCATTCCTTTTGTATCTGTACCTACTTCTGGTTTCGTACCCATCATTTTAGCTATTTTAAGTTCATCCCAGCCTGTATTATCAAAATGAACAAGAACAGTTAACGCAGCAGCAGGACCGCAGGTTATCTCGGTCGTTTGTTGATATGTTTTATATTTTGGCAGAATCGTTAAGGTATTTGTCGATGTTAGATTATAATAATCCAGGGAAGAATAGTAGGGAGATTGCTTCACATTTCCTATTCCATTATACGAAGACGCACCTTCATTATTAATGACGTAGCCAGCAGGATACGGAATAACATGACTTTCCTCGATATTAGCACTACTATCTACATTTTCTGCAAGAACCACATTTGTAGTACTAAAGCTTATTCCTAACATTACACATATAATTAATACATAAATCTTTTTTTTCATAATATCGTTTCTCCTTATATTACCTATTTAGTTCCACAATAAAATCTTAATCAATCCTCAAGCAACTTTATAACCAATTATTAATTAATTTTTCATATATTTTCATATATAAACTAATTTTACCATAATCTATATATAAAAGGAATTATCCATATTGGGATAGATTAAACTAACATTTGTAAAAAACTAGATACAAAAGGGCTGCTGTCGTAATTGAAAATGCTACACTACAACTCTGCTGTATCACCAATGCAGATCGAGTCGCGCAAATAAAAAAGAGTAAGTGCTACGCCCAGCATCGTTCGACCAGCGAAAGAGTTTATCGTAATTCCCAAGATTTTTTCGATGCTCTGTTTACGGGACTGGACCGTTTTATAATGAACAAATAAGGTTTGGGCTACTTCCTGTAAATTATTGTATAAGATAATTTGCTCCATGGTACGAAAAAGCTCGGTACCGTTTGTCTGGTCATAATCAATAATTTTGCCAATGGTACTACGGATCAAGTCATTGACATGTTGTTTATCAATGTAGTGATCCAGCAGCGGAAGGAATCCACTGTCCAGAAAGTGATAAATACCTTGACTAGGGGCTACACGCCGTCCGATTATGGCTGCGTTGCGGGCTTCTATATAATGATCAGCGACGCTTGCAATTTTTGTACAACGCGCAGCGATACCCATAGCCACGATATTGTCTGGGAAATGTCTGGCAACGGTGGCCTGTAAATCGGATGCTTTTATTAATTCGGCAGTTTTCCAGTCACCACAATCGGCAAGGGAATAGTCTAATATGCCAATTCCTTGTGATGTTTTCCACACTACAAGACCAGATATGGTTAACAATTCTTCCATGAGAGTCTGTATTGCGGGCTGTTTTTCGTCTGGAAGAAACAAGAAAAACAAAGAGAACGATTGTGTGCAATCAATACCCAACAATTTCGCCTGCGAATGAATCTCTTCCTGATCGATGATTTTCCCTGCCAGTATATGATTCAGAAAATCTGTCCGTTTTTGTTGTAAAGCAAAGGTATCCACCACGAGACGTTTTTGGATAATTCGCTTTAGTGTCTTTTCCAATCTTTTTTGGGACACCGGCTTTAGAATATAATCCGTGGCGTTTACTTCAAAAGCATCCACTGCGAAATGATTGTAAGCCGTAACAAAGACAATATCGATATCCCCAGTTTCAGCAAGAACTTTTTTGGCAACTTCAATTCCATTTTGCTGTGGCATATCGATGTCCAAAAATAACAGTTGGGCATTGTTATTTCTAAGCAGTTGCAACGCTTCATACACATCTGTAAACGCTCCGACAATCTCAATATCAGGGCATAGCTTGAGCAAATGTTCCAATGCCTTAAGCGCAGGTCGTTCGTCGTCTACCAGAATGGTTCTGAGCATGGTCCTCACTCTTCCTTTCTTGCGCAAGGAATTTTAATCCTTACTTTGGTTCCTATACCCATTTCGCTGGTGATGTCAAGGCCATAACCGTAAAGCTGTCGCAGTCGTTTATTTATATTCCTTAGACCCACGCTTTTCGTGGGAGAATCGGCTAACATCGTAGCTAATTTATCTTGAGGAATGCCGACACCATCGTCGGCGATTTCAATTAGAAGATGCGAATCTTGTTTCAGCGCAGAAATGACTAGGCTACCGCCTTCTTTTTTTGATAAGATACCATGTTTTATCGCATTTTCAACAATGGGCTGAATAATGAGTGTAGGGATCATACAATTGAGCGGAACATTAATATCAAATTGACAATTCAGCTTTTCTTCAAACCGGGCCTTTTCAATGGTGATATAGGATTCAACAAACTCTAGTTCTTTTTCTAATGATATGAATTGATTCATATTATTGAAATTAAAACTACCTCGCAAATATTCGCTTAATGATAGCAGTAATTGACCCGCTTTTTCTCCATCTGTCCAGCAAAAAGACATAATGGTGTTTAGCGCATTATAGAGAAAATGAGGCTTGATTTGAGCCAGTAAAAAAGCCATCTCGGCTTGCATGGCATGGTTAACGGATTTTTTCAGCTGCAATAGGGTATTCATTCTTGCTTTTAATTCACTCGAATCAAAGGGCTTACTTAAAAAATCATTAGCGCCGGCGGCGAAGCCGGTTAACATACTATTAGCCGAATTCGAAGCTGTCATCATCAGGACTGGTAGCTCGAATAGCGAATGCTCTTGCCGTAGTTTTTGGCATATTTCATAACCAGACATCACGGGCAGCATAATATCAAGAATGACAAGATCGATGTTTTTGTGCTCTGCTAGCACCGCGAATGCTTCCTTACCGCTAGTAACAGCAATGGCTGAATATTTTTCTGCCGCCATGATATTGACGAGGGCGTGTAAATTTACATAATCATCATCGACCAGCAAAATCGTAAACTCGCCATCTTGGGGAAAATACGCTGGTGTTGCAAAAGCGAGCGGTTCCCCATATGCTACTGGACGCTTCTGATGATTCGTCAGGTTACCAGTTGTTGGCTCGGCAATACCTAATGGCATGCTGAAGGTGAATTTTGACCCTTTTCCCAGCGTAGATGTCGCCCAAATTTGACCGCCATGAATTTCTACTAGGTATTTGGTAATGCTAAGTCCTAGTCCTGTACCACCATATTGTCCCGCCGCTGATCCATCAAGTTGCTCGAAGGATTTGAAAATATCACCCAGCTTGTCGCTCGGCATTCCAATGCCTGTATCTTCTACACTGATTTCGACCATATCCTTGCTCTGAGCAGCGGAAATGGTGATGGTTCCCTGCTGGGTAAACTTGACTGCATTGCCGAGGAGATTATACATGATTTGCGTAAACCGATTTTCATCGCCTGTAATCAGTGGAATATCCTTGGGGATGTTACTAATTAGGGTAATGGCTTTGGAAAAGGACAAATAGTTGCTGATCTCTAGGACTGCTGGAATGACCTGCCCAATATCGATATTCTGTTTATTTAGATGAATATCGCCGTGTTTTAGTTTTTCATGGTCTAAGATATCGTTGATTAAGTTAGCCAATCGTCTACCACTAGATATAACCAGCGATAGATTTTTTTTATCCTGTGGCGGTAAAATATCTGTGGTGCTTTCTAATACCGATTCTGTAATGGCAATGATGCCGTGCAAGGGCGTTCTGAGTTCGTGGGAGGTATTGGCCATGAAATCATCTTTGCGCTTATCTAAGGAAATAAGCTTGGTAGAGAGTGCTTTGACATCAGCGAAAGCCTTAGATGATCGTTGCGCTAATACAAAGGATTGAATAAAGATAAACACAAAACCAACAATGGGGAACGTGCCTGCATACTTGCTGTCAATCAGGTGCCAATAAGATAAACTTTCTTCAACAAACAAACAAATGGTAAAGATAATAGCGCTCAATAATAAGGTCGCTCCCAAACGGTTTTTGATAATGGCAAGGCATGCAACATACAGATAATAAAACCCACCGATGATGGATAGACCTTGCACGCCCAGATATAAATTTGTATAAAAGTACAAGGGGGTTATCCCATTGATCAATGTGAACAGCGATGAAACTACTACGACTGTCCTTAAAGCTCGGGGCGAACATTCTTCGGGATAAAGTTCATGCATAAATAGAGCAAGCGCTGCTAATGCCCAACAAACGGTTGTATATTCAATAAATGTAATAAACTGAACGCTTAACGTGGGGAAAAAATTAAGAATAAGATATTCGCCATAAAAGAGAACTCGTAGAGCAGTCAGTAACATAATCAATACAAAGTATAGTTCCACTTTATAGTAGTAGCGTTTTTGTAATAGGAACATTGAGATATAATACAAGGTCATAATAAATAAAGCGCCCAATAGAAAAATATCTCTTTGTTGCTTCTTCCTATCGAAATCCTTTATTTGCTGGTCGGTTCCAAGAGAAATAGAGCTCCATAGACCGCCACGGGCATAATCAAAATTACTGACTTGCACAATGATTTCAAACTCATCACTAGCTGTTTCAAACGTTGTAACGAGTGGTTTATATGCTGGCACTGTCGTTTCCTTATTTACTCCTACCGTTCCATTCGTTGCTACAATCCTATCATTAACCATCAATTTATAGGCAGTAGACATTGTCATTATTTTTAATGACTCTCGTAGTTCTTTATTATTTGTTTGTATTTTTAATCGATAAGTAGCATAGCCAAAGCCGGGTAGTTTTTTCCCATCAGCAACATGGTCATTCCAAATGCTAGGCACGACACTATAGCTTGGTAAGATCGTTGTATCATCATGGAAGTCTTGATAAGTCAAAAGCTGATTCCAATAGAATTCCCATTCTCCGTCAAGCACTACTATACCATCTCTTTCCAAATCCCAATTACGAAGGTCTAGCACTCCCTGATGGGGTTTGGGCATCGTTGTGGTTGTTGGCGAAGAAACTGCTACGATGAGAAAGGTTAGTAAGAGAGGAAGTAAAATTGAAATAAACAATAATGGTATTTTGCTTTTGTATAACGATTTAATTAACGTTCTTATTTGGTAATTCCCCCCTTTTGTATTGATTGCAGTTTTAACAGGAGTATATCCTTTCAACGAAGATATTTCAAGGGATCTTCATGTTAGGGTCAAGGCCGTAACGTCTTGCTCCCCAGTATTCGGTATGATATGTACCAACATCAAATGGTTCTTCTTTTATCTGCGATTTGCTATTAGGAGCATGAATCATCATGCCGTTACCACTATAAATTCCAACATGGTGAATTTCTCCCTGGCCATTATTGCTCGCGAAGAAAAGTAGATCTCCGGGCAAAAGTTTAGTTTTATCGATAGGAATGCCTTCAAGTGCTTGCTCATCAGCATCGCGAGGAATAGAAAAGCCTTGGGACTGATAAACGCGAAAGGTCAGGCCAGAGCAGTCTAATCCATCGGATGAGGTACCTGCCCACAGATACTTCAACCCTAAAAACTTCCTAGCTTGTATTACAACACTATCACCATTACAGCACAGCTCGGTACTTTGTTTAATTACAGACGGTGGAAGATAACCTGTAGTGCCATCAGGTAGGCGAACTTCTACAATTTTCTCAGTCTCACCGATCAGTGGCAGACGAACCTGCCAACTTAATTCACCCTTGGGAGTGGTGAGATTTTCATTACTAAATAGGATTGTTTTAGGAGCCATGACTACGATTTGAGACGATATTTTTTGTTCCTCCAAGTAGGTTGGATTGACGATGACCTGATTGGCGAGTACCCAGCCTGGGTAGCCTGACGCATTGAGATTCGTATGCTGATTAGCGGCTGCCACCTTTAACCAGTCGCCCTGACGGTCAAGTCTCACTACTTGTTCGCCAAATAAAGCCATTGTATCGGCTTTATCTACTAACCATAGTCTTTGTTGGGTAGTCAATCTCTTTGACCAAGTATCCGGATGAGCAGCAGCCGCCACGCTCATTTGTATATATTGTTTGCTGGGCTGCGACCACAATATTGCCAATGAGACATTGATCGCCCCAAGACTTGGCTGACTCTCTACCTTGTCTTTATGTAGCCCAGTGGATTCTTGCCCTGTAACGGATTTATCCACCATAAGAGTGGTGGTGTCGTGCGTAGCTGCTGTGTTCTCTGTATAAGCTGCAGCATGCACAGTAACGCTACAGGCTGGGTTGGCGATAAACATCAGCAACATCAAAAGTTTTGCCAACCGTTTGGATATTGGTTGTGGTAAAAACAAGGTAATGCCTCCTATTTCTATAAAGTAAGAAATGAAAAAATTTTGTGCACAAAGAGAACGTCTTAATCGCATCAAAATTTTATTTACATACAATAAAAAGTCATAAAACGATATAAATTGCACATATTTTCATATATAAGATAACTTTACCATGATTTATATCTAAAAAGAATTATCCTTATGGATAAAAATATTGCCTTTTGTTTATCCATAAGGATAATGGGTCACACCCTTTACCCCCTCTACAACCTGGTGACTTTTTACAAAAAAACCTTAGACAAACCTAACAGTTCAGCTAATCCGTACAAACTTTTTTTGCAAATTTGACTTAATGATATTGTGTCAGATTCAAAAAATCAAAAATCTTCATTTCAAACCATTTTGGCATTGAGAGCCGATTTTTTGCTCTAAATATCAAAATTATGTTCTGTAACTTGCTCAACATAGCTTGAATTATCTCTAACATCCCATATTGTGGTATTTACTTTTCAGTACATGATACGAATGCTATCCCATCATAGGCAGATATTCATGTCACTACCTAAAGAAATTGAAAATGGAGAATTGCGCCCACTAATGAAGATTGATATTAAACTAGGATAAGATAAGCCTTCAAAATCATACTGGAATAATTTTGAAGGCTTATTCCGGTTTTTTGTTCCATTACTACTCATACCCCATTAATTATTGTCATAGATTTTGCCACGTAATTTTTGGTTTTCATTTTCTAAACGACCTATTTTGGTTTCCGCTTCTTTAATTCTCTTTTTCAAGGATGCTATTATCACATCTTTACTTGCGTCTGACTTCCCATTACTAATTTGTTTTAGATTAGAACGTCCTGTTTGCCGTTGTCGCAATTCTTCTATACGTCGCCGGTGATCAGGGTGGTTATAAAGGTAACTCTTTGAGACGTTTGCTGCCTCCACAACGCTATTAAAGTTAATGTTTTTACCGTCTTTGATAAGTTTCTTAATTGCATCATCAACAGCTTTAGTTTTAGAAACACTTTTACCCTTGTTAAAATCTATCATAGCGTCCGTATTACGCTCATGGTTTGACATTTTGACGTTCCTCCTCAACATATTCCCGACCTTTTTTCCCTGCAAGATGATGAGCCTTGCCTTCTTTGAGAACAGCTAAGATGGCTTCATAGCGTTCTAGTAGGTGTTGATTTTTTTCCACCCACAAGTTTTGATTCTGGGCCTTACCACGTTCGATTAATGTTTTAACCTCGCGAACTTCAAGCTTATACTGTGGAATAAAATCGGAAGTAGTGCATAAGTTCCGGCAATTAAGGCATGGATTCAATTGGTGCTTGCAATCAATCTTCTTTGGTTTTAAACAATATCCTAGAGGCATCCGAACTGCGTCTAAGTTATGCCGGATATATTCCCACTCAATAACGTCTCCGTTTTCTATTGTTGACACATCCACTTTAATAGGTTTGCCATCAGCATCAAGTCTGAAAGCACCATTTTTCATTGCTTCCTCCCACGATTTTCGCATAGTGTTATCGAGTATTTTGGCATATCTAAGTGTCATTTCTGGAGAAGCATGAGCCATCCATTTTTGAACATGAATAATGTTCATTCCATTATTGATTAACTCTATAGCCTTTGTATGACGAAAGGCGTGATTCCTAAAATGATAAAATTCCCCTCTGTCATCTACAATACTGCAATACTTAGCCAATCGATTTAAAGCTTTTCCAATTGTAGCCGATTCAGGTGGAAGCCCTTTTCGTTTGCCACGGAGTAGAACGAACAAATACTTATTAGGATTGTTTTCTAAAGTACTTTTTTCTTTTACTTCTTCAATAACAGCCTGTACAACAGCCGCAATTTCTTCGGTAATGGGTACACGATGGTTTAATACTTGGGTTTTAGGAATATCACCACAAAGCCACCAACCTTGTGCTGTCCGTTCTAGACATGTATTATAACGTAAGTTGAATATATCGGAAATTCGCCACCCTGAGGCTCTTAATAATAAAACAATAGGAATGTATGCTGATTCTAGGTATTCAATATTATCTTCTAGTTGTTGCAATACTTCTTCAGGAATAAATTTAATACTGTTTTCTGTTTTTTGAGGCTGACGAGGAAAATCCTCTTTCCATAAAAGCAAATTAATAGAGCGTTTAGGAGCCTCTGGATATTCTGCTCGCTGAATGTAATTCAAAAAGGTACGAAGATTCACAAGATGATTAATTTGTGATTTTTCCCGACCATCATTATGTTTTTTAGACCAAACAAGATATTCTTCCATATCTATACGTGATAATTTTTGAAGACCATCCCATGTGGGATGCAACTTATTTATAAAAATCAAAAATAATTTAATACCAATTTTATCTGCAGCACACTGGATTAGCGAAATCGACCCAATCCGTATTTTGATAAACTTTTTTACTAAAGCACGAAAAACCAATGGTATATCTGTAAAGTTTAGCGTATAGTGTGCTTGTGTTTTGGTAAATTTAGCCCCGGGTATTTTTCGCGAATCCCAAATATCTTTATCAAACTCATTGCGCGTGTCGTAATTATTTATAAAAAATATGAAAAGTTGATTAATCATTGTTTCATAATATCTCGTTGCTATATGCCCATCTTTATTAACCTTGAGACCCTTAGTTACTAGGTATGAACGCCATTTTAACATTACTTTTTCAGGTGCTATATCTATAAAACTAGTAACTTTAGGATAATAATGTTTCAAAAATTCAGCAAAGTAGCGAATGCAGGTACCATAGTTACTCATCGTATGAAGTTGCAAGGTCTTATCTTTTAGGCGCTTTACGAAGAAATATTTCATTTCATTCCGTAATACTAACGGCAATGAACTCAAATCTATTATTTTAGTTCTGTTCCAATTTATAGGACGTATATCATCAAAAAACGAATCGTTAATATCCCAAACATCATTTTGCCAATAGCCCACCAACGAAGAGTTGATTTCGTTCATTTTTTCAGCCGTACGAGCTATTTTAAATACAATACTCATATCAGTAATCATCCTTATTATTCTGGATTCTTTAATCGAATGTTATTTTGCGTTCGTTCCCAATCAGCATGAATGTCTTCATCGCTTGGATGAATATAGATTTGCATTGGTGTTTGCACATTTGACCAACCACCACGCTTCATAATCCGTTCTGGCTCCCAACCGAGCCTTTTCAAATTGGTAAAGTGACTGTGCCGCAATTTATGGGGGGAGATAAACTCTATCTCCGTTTTCTTTTTTAGCCGACGAAAGAGGGAATAAATATCATTATGATTGAGTGGCTGACCTTTGTTGTCACCCCTTAGAACAATGAAAACATGGTTTGTATTTACATTATCCGTATGACATTCAGCAACGTAATCCATAAATAAGTTCATAAGTTCGGGCGATACGTCTATGGAACGAGGACTACAGATCGTCTTAATTTCTGCTCCGTTTTCTAATTCTCCACGGTCACGGATATGGATTTTTTGAGCGTCAATCTCGAAGTCTTCCAACCACAGAGCTAATGCTTCGCCAATCCTCATACCAGTTTCCCATAGTAGTTGAATAAGAAACTTATCTCTGATATTGGCACAGGAATCAACTAATGCTTGTGCCTGTTCTTTTGTAATCGTTTTTGGGCGAGACTTAGGAGTTTTTAGCTTTAAAACCTTAACTGAATACTGCTTGTCTTTATTGATATGATAAAGAAAGTCTTTAAAACCTCTTCGACTTCCAGATATAGTTTTCTTCAAGCGTTCAGACACTTGAAGACTGTAATTTTCGTGGCGCATGATGTAGTCGTAGAAATTTAACACAGTGGACATTATGGTATTGATTGTCGTTGCTTTACGTGGAGATTCGGTAGTTTGCACGGACGCAACTTTTAAATCACCATATGGATTTTGAAGCCAACGCAAAAAAGCCGCCATTTCATCAATGCCGACATCCTTATAATCGAGCTTTACTTGACTAAGAAACTCAAAAAAGAGCTTTAGATGTTGACAGTAAGCTCTCAAACTATTTCTGGCAGACCCACTATTATCTTTAAACTTTAGGTATTTGAGAACGGGCAGAACAAGTTCTCCGTCTAAGCCAATCAACATATACCGTTCTTTGTTATCCGATGTTAAAACTTTCTCTACTCGCATAGTAGTATTTACCTCGAACAAATATTCTCTTAGTAAATTATACTATGAATACTTTTTATCGTAAATACATATAATAATTATTTTTAGTATAAAAAGAAGAGTAGAACATTCATAGAATACTATGAAGTCTACTCTTTTACTTAGTATAGTTACAAAATGCCATAATGTTTCTCCCCATACTCCCAGCAGCAGTTTTAGGTCATTGACATCGCGCTTAGCAAGATCTCCAATAGTATATATGGCTCGGTTCTCCAGTTTTCGATTGGTTGAGCGGCCAACATAAAGTAAATCGCTAACGGGTAGAGGCCATACAGTTCGGCGAAAATTATCCGGAGTGATAACAGTTGTCGCATCTGGTTTTTTCATATCACTGCCCAGCTTCGCAAAGATTTTATTCCATGATACGCCAACAGATCCAGTTAGTCCAAGTTCATCACGCAGTCGTTTACGAATTACATCTGCAATTTCCGGGCCAGTCCCGAACATTTTCTCTGTGCCAGAGATATCAATCCAGTTTTCATCGATCCCAAATGCTTCAATATTGCCACTGTAATCAGCATATATCTTTCGCGCTAACTTAGAAAATCGCAGATATTTACTATAATCTGCCCCTACCGCTACTAGTCCTGGACACTTTTGCTTTGCTTGCCAAATTGCCTCCCCTGTTTTGACTCCTAGAACCTTTGCAGGATAGTTTTTGGCGAGCACTATACCATGACGTGCTTCGATATCTCCACAAACAATAACTGGTTTATCCCGGATTTCTGGTCTATATAGGCACTCTACAGATGCGTAAAAATTATTAAGGTCAACGTGCAAAATTGTACGACTCACAATAATATCACCCTTTTCAGCGCAAACATATGTTCTATTTATTATATAATTAAGCTAGCCAAATAGCAAGTCGCAGTTAATGTAAAAACAGAAAAGCCGATCAAGGTGATTATAAACCACCCCAACCGGCCCATTTACTATTCAATTCTACACTCAAGCTCTGTACCATCAAGCACACTTACAAGTACACTGCCGCCATCAAATACAGTCATCTATTTCCCCATAAAGTAGTCCTTGCTCTCAATCACGGCATTGAAGGGAGGATCTTATGCGAATAGTACCATAGCATATGTTACCATTAATTTTTCAGTACACAACTGATCCCCTCTAGATTACGACATTTATTGCAAGATACGCATTTAACCTTTTCCGCCCCAGCGGCCATTTTTGTTACTAGGTCGGGTTCACAAATAAAAGGACGACACAAAGATACCATATCTACCAGACCCTCGTTTACTACTTTTTCCATAATAAAACGTGACCGAATGCCTCCGACTATAATGACTGGAATATTAACTTCCTTTTTAATAACCTCTGCTGCTCCCAAAAAATAAGCCTCATCCTCGGGTTTGAATACCTCAACTCTGGATGTGGAATTTTTTGTTTCACCACCTGCGCCTCCACTAATCTCGATGCCGTCAATACCCGTCTCCTCCAAAATTCGAGCAATTGCCACTACTTCTTCTAGCTCAATTGCCGCCGTTCCAGCAAATCCACCACAGGAATTTAACTTAACTAACAAGGGAAATGTCTTACCTACCAATTCCCTTGAGCGCTTCACAATGGCATTTGCTACCCTAACTCGGTTAAATAAGGAGCCACCCCATTCGTCTCGGCGTTGATTGGACTTAGGCGATAAAAAACGGGATATAAGATAACCATGGGCCATATGTATTTGTGCTCCATCACAGCCAGATTTCTGCACACGTTTTACTGCCTGGGCAAAGGCCTCAATCAGGTCCTCAATTTCCTTTACACTCAAATCATTAGGATCAGAAAACGCCTCACCTTCCGTTAATTCTGCTGTCGTTTGTACCCCAGCATGAGCCACCTGCACAATCAATTTTGCACCATAGGGCCTCACAGTATCGACTAGTTTCCTATATCCATCAATGAAACAATCGTCATAAATACCATTTTGCCTTAGACTTGCTCGCCCACGCGGGTGTTCAACGTACGCATGAGCACTGATAATCATACCAACATCTTGTTCGGCAAGTTCTTTATAAAGAGCAATCTGTTTATCAGTAATCCTTCCACTATCAGCACCTAACCAGTCATGTGTTGCCGAACGTACAAAACGATTTTTAATCATCATCGAACCAATTTGTATTGGCGAAAATATACTATCCATTTTATAAAACTCCTTCCTAAGAATATTCAATTGCATTCGCCACAATGTAATTAAATTCCTTTGGCAACTCTCCTAAATTTCACACTCAAGCTCCGTCCCATCCAAGTGCCGCATATCACCTTCCCCGTAAAGGGGTTATTCATTCATCGAATACTCCATCTTCTTATACTGCCCTCATACCATTTGAAAGTACCATCCCACTTTGGTACTTTTTCCTAAGATTCATAACATACGGCTGCTCCAGTTTCTAACACACCCACAATGTATTTAGACACTTCAGTATGCACCGGGTGAATCAGATAAGCATCAAAATCTTCCATAGAAGCAAATTTGGTAATTAATATAATGTCATAAGACGACGTTCCATGACGTATATCTACTTCTACTTTCAAATCGTGGAGAAACTCAATTTTCCCTTGCATACTTAGCAGCATATCCCTTGTCTTTGCGATGTTTTCATCATTCCTTTTTATATACAGCCACAGCATCTATGCTCTTGCCTATGTAGTTTATTCGTTGATAATCAAACCAAATAGTTTTGAAAAGCCAACTGCTTGTTGTGGGGAAATGATACACCCTTGTACGTCTTCTATGGTAACACCAATGTGTCTAAACTCACAGCTACTTAAATCAATACCTGCCAGTTTAGTACCGGATAACTGAATCTGTTCTAAACTTGAATTAGAAAAGCACACTTTGAACAGTGTTGCTGTATAAAAATCGGCATTGGCTAATGAACTGTTATGAAACTTCACCTGTTTGCAATTTACATTACGGAAGTTAGCGTAATCCCCATAGCAGTTGTCAAATAACACATTGCGCAATGTTGCTCCCATTAAATTTATTCCTACAATTTTACAATTCCTCATTTCGACTTGATGCATAATAGCTTCATTAATATCTATATTTGATAAATCACACCTTTCAAAAATAACATCGGTCAATTCCAATCCACTAAAATCAACTTTTTGGAAGATTACATTTTTAAATATGACCTTCTCAAAAAACACATGCGCTGCCACTTCATGCTCAATTGTACAATTACTGATTATTCCCATTTCAAAATAGTCTTCATCACAAATCTTTCTATCTGGAAATATAACTTCGTCTAATTCTTCTGGAATATCTGGTGATAAAATCTTAAAGTTTGTTTGTAGCTTCTTAATACAACTAACCTCCTCAGAGTATTTATAACGTCCATCTGTTCTTATGACTCACTCTTTCTAAGTATAGCACTATAAAGGACACCAGACAGGTTTGTTGTCCCATCATTACTTTTTTTCAAACAAACGAAAACTCCTGCCAAAATCTGACAGGAGTTCTTTAGCTATTATGCAATGACAAAAAGGACCGTCCCTATTGCCTTCTTCATTGCCTTCTTATTGAGTTGTAATTATTCTTTCAGAACCATATCGATACACATGACCGATGCCAATACAAGTGTACGTATATTGTCGTCTTTGTCAACCGAGTCATTGATTGAAAGCATGTAGTTGTCGGCAGATGTGAACAGTTCTTTTCCTAATCCCGACCATTTTTTTGTGACGCTGGCAAGCTCAGAGCTGCCCTGGATAAAGCGGAAGTCCCAGCTTGTCCATTTTCCCTGTAGCGTGCAGAGAACGGTATCCTCCGTGCTTAGAACGTCAAATTTTCCACCAATGGAAAATAGTTTTTGTTTGAAGTGACCAACTATGCTTCCATTTTCATCAAGAACATCAACTTTTGATAAAAATATGGATATGCCGCGTTTCACTGAAAAGGCCAGTTGCCCGTCTGGAGTGCGAATTTCTATATTAAACGGAGTCATTCGCTTGTAATCTGTAAATCGAAGCAGTTTGGTGAAAAAACCAAGGTTTGGCTCTCTGCATTCGAGAAGCTTCTGATTCGTTTGAGGATCAAAGATGTCATAGTTATTTGCTGATTTGAACATTCCTACGTGTTCTTTTACAAAATATTGATTATTGCGTAGCGATGAATGCATATTTTTATCTCCTTAGGTGTATTAAAATCCATTACTGAACCTTTCCAGTCTAATTATAACATATTTTGTTAAATTTCGCCAAGTTAAATAAAAATTGTAAAAAGGTATTCACCAATACCAGCCATTTCCGGAAATATCATTCACTATTCTATTGACATAAATGGTTGTCAATACCTCCGTCCCCCCCGACATACCTTTATCCCAAGACGCCCCACCGTCCCCAGTCTTTTCTTATAAAACATATTAACCCTCCTGCAGTGGTACAATACCTGCAAACTAAATAGTCTATATTTATACAAAGTAATACCGCAGGTATACGCGGCGTAAGACCCCGAAGGGGAAGTCTCAAAAAAAAATGACAAATAGTACTTACTCGATAATTTTTCTCTAATACTACTACCAATCCAGCAAGAATGAGCCTCATTCTTTTATTTTCGCTAGTCGCTTTAACTCAAATGTTTTACCGCATTCATTACATCTAAATAAATATTTAACTCTGTATCGTTGTCCATACGTGTACATTGTTCCATCAATACCATCCCCGGTTGAAGCACCTACGCCCAAATCAACCTTCTTCTTTTCTCTAGTCAGCATTCCCTTGCAGCTCGGACATATCTTTTTTCTCCAGAATAAATATACTATTTCTTTTCCTGAAAGTTGAAAACTATAACTTGTGCCTAAGGATTTCTTATTTCTCATCCATACAGCAATTATAATTAATGCTGCGCCCATGGACAGAAATACAGCATGCAAAAGCCACAACGACTTAAACGAATTAATTTCTACATGTTGCGGATTTTCTGGATCGTACAGCACCTCAACAGTGCTACCAATTTCATAACTAGGCGGATTACTCCCAACGCTCGAAGTAAATGTTTGGGTTCTACCGTCTTTTAATTGAAATTTAACTATAGGACTATATGATACACCGCTTTTTCGTCCATTATTTCCTCTGTCTTCATTTATGCCTATTATTATTCCTTCAGCAGAACTTGCTTTATTTACGAACTCCATTTGGTTGTTAACAAATACCAAACCAACTAATACAGTAACCACACCAGTAATAAATAAGATTGCATAAATAAGTCGAATTTGGTTTAAACTCTTCTCTTTTTTCAAAAATGTCACGCCTTCCGACTTCCAGTTATATATTAACAATTAAACAAATCACCAGTTAATTCCTGCAAAATATGTCATTGAAGAAAAACAACACCTCTCATCACCTATAGTAAGACTATTTGCATGAGGGGTGTATCTTTGCTCACCATATTAATTTCATGATTGTATACTGACTTTCAGTAAGGGTAGACAGGGGACGGTGGATCGTTTTGGCTGTTTTAGCTGAAGACGATCCACCGTCCCCTGTCATTCCAACTTTTGCACCAGAACCTTAATTTTTAAGTTTGCAGGAAATTTATATCATGGTTTTAAATTTTTCCACTAGAATCACAATATGATGATAGACATTTGATAAGCATCTTTTAAGCTTTGAGAAAATGACAGGTTTTATATACTCAGTTCCGCAGTTGTGGCAAAAATTATGAGATTTCTTGCTAGGGATATTGAAGCAACAGTGACATTGTTTAGTAGTATCAAAAAAAATATAATGAATTGTAATAGGCCATATTATAATTGCATAAAACCAATCAAAAAATGAAAAAATTGATGACAACGATAATGGTTCAATCTTTCCATAGCTTATAGATAAATACAATAAAATTAAAACAGTCTGTTCATAATTCCATTTAAATGAAGATCCATAGCTTTGAGTTTCAACATGAAAGTTATTTTCTGTACCACACTTAGGACAAAATTTATAGAATGTTGGTGCATTCGAATGCACTATCCCCAACCAATGCTTATATGAAATTTTATAATTACAAACGTTGCATATTTCAGAATTCTGCATATATAGTATTCTCCTTGTAGATATTGCCAAATATTAATTAATTATATATGAAATTACTATGGTACTAGTAGCGGTATCGCCATCCCTTGATATTACTGGCTATTTCATCTACGATAATAGTTTCTCGTTATTGCCTATGATATTTTTCTGAATATCAATCTTTCGGCTTCTGCAATATTTTACATAGACATCATAAGAAAACCACCAAAAGCAGCATTATCAACCTGCAGTGAAACATGAACTTCTTGCTTCATCTGCATGATTTGTTCTCGATAAGCCTGATAAAATTCAAAGGTTGGGTTGGAATTGTATTTGAGTTCCGTTAATTCAAAATACTCAATTATACCCTTCGCTGTGGTCGGTTTGATAAAAACTTCCACATTTGACCGATAATATATAGGATAGACAGTTAACAACGGCCACTTCGCCAACTTATACTCCTGGAGCAGAGCCGTTATCAACCCAAAGCCAAATGCCTGATTACCATGTAAGAATTCCTTCAGTCCATAGGATAAATGCTCTTTTTCACTGTCACTCATAACTTTCACTACATCTCGAAACTTTGGTTTTTCAAAAATCGAAACCAAAGAAGACTGGCTGACGATCTTACACATAGAATCAACAATTTTGCTAGCACTTTCAAATTGCTCAATTGTAAAGCTGTCTTGCGCCAACTTCTTCATTTTCTCCACTTTGTGCTTCTTTGCAATTTCGAGCATCTTAGGATTAGAAAAACCACCTGGATATTGCATGAAAAATTTTTCTTCAGCTTCTTTGAGCTTTACCTTATTCACATATTCATCTCCTCGTATAATACTGACCCCTCTAGCTTCTATTCCTTCTTATACTTTTCTGGCAACCATTCCAACATTGGTTGGGAAATAAGATTGTTTTCCCTCAAATACAATACCATCTTAAGCAAATATTCTTTTGCTACATCAAAATACGGTTCAACAATATAGCCACTTTCATATTCCAAACGCACTAGCTCTCTATCTGCTCGTCTTACAAATATGATAACACCCTCGTAATCTCGTCCAATAAACAATGCGATAGTATGATTTATGTACGTTACAAGATTATAATAAATTGCATTTCTTCGAAGCCATCCTGGCTTAATTTTCTGTGTTAGCAGTATAGTCCAATCCAGAATTTCATTAGTCATAAGTATAACCATCCTTTTTACTTCGCAAAAACATAAACGATACTATTATTTTACCACAAACTTGAAATCAAAGGTAAAAAATGTCACATTTTTCACCTCCGTCAGCTTCTTGGCTCCGTACTTTGTAATGAGAGCCTTGACCTGCGGTTGCTTACCGGCTTGAGATTTTTCCGCTAAGATGCCCCGGACCTGTTCAATAGTAACAGGCACTTGAGCAATAGCTTCCACCTCGCCTGCGACGGCGGGTAATACCGCATCCTTTTTCGACTCCGCAGATGCTGTCGATGTATTGAGAACTTGATAAGTTTTGGTCACTTCAATCGCGGCGGCAATTTTACTGATAGCGGAGATAAGCTCGTCCGCCTTAATTATGATTTCAACTTTGGTCATTACGCCGTTACCCCCTTTGTCGTAATCAACAACAGTCGGAATGTTTCTCTGCCTTTAGGCGTAATAAGGGTTTGCGTCCCCACCCAGCCGGTTTTGTCATTTTTGGCTTCCTTGATCTCGAACAAACCATTGTTTTTATCTGCAAAGGGTTTGATCTGCCCCCGACTGTCACGATAAATGAACTTTTTATCCAGCAGGAATTTAATAAATCTTTTCTCGCCTACCTTAAGTTCTTTGGCTGTATCCCGGAAGTTCGTTAAAAGGTTCCGGCCAACCAATTCATCAAAATAGTCCGCTTTAGGCTGCATGGCAGCATTGGCAACCGACAGTTTTGAATTTGCCAGACGAAGCGAAACAATATTGTTTTCTGCCATTTTTATCGTTCTCGCCATTACCATTTCCGGTGTGTTCCAGGCATTTTCGAGACTTATGAAATACAACCAGGCTTGTTTGCCTTTCTCCGTCCGCTGAAGCATGCACAATTCTTTGGCCATAGGGATGGTTATCTGATAATCGGTGCTTAGGCGCCCGCCGGTACTTTCGCTCAAAATTGAGCAAAAGTCGATACTCTCTGTAAAGCCGTATTCACACATCCTGAATGTCACGGGGACGGGAATGTCACGGGGACGGAGTGAAACCACTGAAAAAGTCAAACGATATCAAATATAATCCATTTATGGTATAATAAAGATATTACATCTATTGAAAAGGTGGGATTTTAATATGCTTAAATCTACATCGAAACAATTAAGTTTATATTCAATTTTATATGATAAAATACCTGATGATCACCTACTTAAAAACATAGATAAAGTAGTAGATTTCAGCTTTATAAATAAATTACTTGAGGGTTCCTACAGCAAGAATTTTGGTCGTCCAGCAAAGGAACCTGAAATGATGGCAAAGCTCCTCATATTGCAATATTTATATAATTTATCAGATGTAAAAGTCATAGAAGAAGCTTCTTTGAACCTTGCATATATGTGGTTTATTGGTATCAACCCAGATGAAGACTTGCCTGATGCAAGTTTACTTGCTAAATTCAGAACGCAGCGACTTAAAAATACTAGTGTTGATCATATTATTACGGAAGTGGTACACCAATGTGTCCAAAATGGACTTATTAAAGGGACAGGATTAACTATTGATGCCACTCATGCAAAAGCCAATACAATGAAGCTAGTTCCAGAGCGAATTATGAAATATTTAGCCAAGAAAATATTTAAAAGTGTAAAACAAGAATCAGGAGAAATATCACCTGAGATAAATGCCGCTATCCCCGATTATAAGGGAATAGAAGATCATAAAGAAGCTAAGGAAATGATGAAATCTTTTTTGGAAAACCTGATGACAGAAGTCGAAAATAACATTGATATCTCGACCATGCCAGAAACTTCAAAAGCGATAGCCCAAGCAAAAGAAGTATTAAACGATGAAAAGTTTATCATACAAAAAGGCTTACGCTCCCTTGTTGATAAAGATGCTCGTGTAGGTTATAAATCAAAAACTGATAGTTTTTATGGTTATAAAGTAGAATTTACAATGATACCTGAAGAACGTATTATTACTGCTGTAGAAACGTGTGATGGTACTTATGTCGATGGAAATAAATTTGATGAATTGTATAACCGCAGTAAGGACTGTGGAATTAATACAACAGAGTTTTATGGTGATAAGGCGTATTTTCGCAAACCAATACTTGATATTTTAAAGAGTGAAAACGTGGAAGCGCTTATACCAGTAAGTGCCTCGGTATATAGAATTGATGAGAGTAAATTCAGTTACAATAAGGATAGCGACCAGTGGTTTTGCGCAATGGGAAATCATACAATTGATAAAAAAAGATGCAAGGGTAGTCGAGGTCAAGACGTTCTAAAATATAAATTTGATAAAGTTATGTGTAAAGATTGTCCCAATAGAGTAGAATGCGCTGGCAAAAACAAATTGGTTAAATGCCTAGAAGTTGGAATTAATACTGCGGACTATTATGAACACAGTCAACGAGCAAATATGCCAGAGTTTAAAGAAAAGTATAGAAAACGTTCCAGCCATGAATGGAAAAATGGCGAAATGAAACGTTTTCATGGGTTAGACCGTGCCCGAGGGTATGGTTTAAAAAGTATGAGTATGCAGGCCAAGCTTACCGTTTTGGCGGTGAACTTGAAAAGGATAGCAGCCCTAGTATCCTTTTTATTCGAATATTTACTGCTGTTTTTTAGAGAAAGTACTCAATTAACCATTATAGAAAATAACAATCTTCTAATAGTTTAAAAAATAGTAGCTTTTTCAGTGGTTTCGGACGGAGTTATTGACATAAACGGTTGTCAATATCCCCGTCCCCATGACAGACTCGATGAATCAAATGATAGGGTAACTCCCTGAAAGGCCAGAAGTTTAGCCTGCCTTTTCAGAAAAGCCTCTTACGCCTAACAAAATAAACGCTTCTGCACATAATAATCCAAATAGGCAATGTTCTCATATGATGCTCGATGCGAATATCTGATCCACACAGAATAACTTAATTAATCAACTGGAAATTAATTAATGGTATTTTAGGGGTAAGGGGAAGTCTACCCCTTTATAGATAAATTTTAAGACTCAATTTACATTTCCCCTGATTATTGTAAATTAAGCCTTAAAATTCAATTATTATTGTCTTATTTGGAAATGGCAAGCTAAACTTCTAAATTTATTTGCGGTAACGCTTTCACTTACTTTATTCGCACCAGTATAGCTGGGGGATTAGGATTTTCATTTAAAGGCCCCCGCAAAATCAAACTGCGCCGGGATGACAAATTTGCCAGTCTCGTCAATATATCCATACTTGCCGTTTATCTGTACTGCAGCCAGTCCTTCTCTGAAGTCATCAGCACCATCAAACTGCGCCGGAATGAGCACTTGTCCACTCTTGTCAATAAAGCCATATTTGCCTTTTATTTTCACAGCAGCCAGTCCTTTTTTGAAATTTTTCGCAGAATCAAACTGCGCCGGAATGACTACTTGGCCAGTCTTATCTATAAAGCCATACTTGCCGTTTATAACCACTATAGCCAGTCCCTCTTGGAAACACCACAAAACATACCCCTCAAACTGTGCCGGGATGACAAACTTGCCAGTCTTGTCGATATAACCATACTTGCCGTTTGTAAACACTATAGCCAGTCCTTCGTGAAACCCCCTCGCACAATCAAATTGCGCCGAAATGACCACTTGTCCTGTTTTATCAATAAAGCCCCACTTGCCGTTTATCATTACAGCAGCCAGTCCTTCGCTGAAGTCATCCTCATCACCAAACTGCGCTGGGATGACCACTCTGCCAGCCTTATCAATATAGCCATACTTACCGTTAATTTTCACTAGAGCCAGGCCTTCGCTGAAATTCAGCGCACCATCAAACTGCACCGGAATAACCATCTCGCCGTTTTTGTCGATATAGCCGCATTTACCGCCTATACCGTATTTGCCGCCTATATTCACTGCAGTCAGCCCTTCGTGAAAATGCCACACAGAATCAAACTGCGCTGGGATGACTACTTGCCCAGTTTCATCAATATAGCCAAACTTGCCGTTTATCTTTACTGCAGCCAGCCCTTCGCTGAATTCCCCCGCGTTATCAAACTGCACCGGGATGACCACTTGGCCGGTTTTGTCGATATAGCCAAGCTTGTTGCTTATTCGCACATTGGCTAATGGTCTTGCGGTCGGCTGCTGAGCGAGAACCATTTCAGCACTTCCAGCCAAGATTAAAATAATTACCGTTGTAAGCAGCGCTAAGAATCGTTTGTTGTTAAACAGAAATAACATGATATTTATACCTCCAATTTTATAGCAATTTAGTATGGCGTGAACAAGCCTCGTTTTGCACAGAAGTTTAGCTTATCTTTTTCAAATCACCGCTAACCCCTAATAAAATCAACACCCTCAAACCCAATAATCCAAACAAGCAAAGTCCAAGCATTTTTGGAAATTAATTAAGAACATCATCTTTCCTTATATTACAACAATTCCACACTAAGTTCTGTAATTTAGCATATTAAATATTTTAAAAACTTTCTAACCCACGTATACGCGAACATATAAGAGCACTAATAGCCCCACAAACACACACTTTTTCTAGCAAAACTCCAGTATAACCAGTCAAATGTAACAAACCAACCATCAGTTTACCACTTGCCACATCTGTCTTCATCATACCCTTACACTAATTCCTCTACGTTCCGTATAATAGCATCCATTTTCGTGCCACGGTACGGCACCTCTAAACAGAACGTGCGACCCCCTACAAACGTGCGACCCCAAAATCAACGTCTACGCGAACATAAATACACACTTGTAAATTTTCTAAAAACCTGCGATTCCCCGCTATTACTGGCTATTTCTTTACTATCAACGCACTCAACATGTGTTGTGATAGGGAGTTGATACTGATACACGAATTTCTCGAAGGTTCGCCCCCCATGAAACCCTGCGACACCCCTGCTTTAAGAAAATCAAGTTACTAAATATAAGAATATGATATAATACTTCTTCTTTTCTGAGCTTTTCTAAACGATTCGACTTTTAAGAATACTAATATAATTCCATTTGCCTCTGTAAAAATTCCTCCAAATTTTCCCCTCTAGAAACGCTATGTGTCTGCCAATCAATTGGACTAAATAAATCGTAAATTAACACCCATAATAAAATTATTTCTCCAGTTTCAGTATCTATACAAAGAACATCATCCATACACTTCTCATTATCCGCAGCGAAAGGTATATATCTTCTCTTAAAAACATCACAATCAATCGAAAGTATCTTCCAAACATTTTCTACTGACTTTAAACTAAGTAATTTGGGACGAGAATATTTGTCATAACCGGAAATAGCTTTAAATATCCCTTTACTGTCCACACATTGACCGTTATTTTCCAAATATATTTGCGCTAAGTCAGGTGGAAATTTAACACCTATATTCTTTTCAACAGTTATTATCTCCTCTAAAGTACAACCTTCATTTAAGTCTTGAAGCACATTGGGATATAATTTTAATTTATTCAAAAATCCATCCCACATTAATATACAATCTCCCCCTTGCAAATAGGCTATCACACAGTTTACTATCACCGACTCTTGCTATTTAATCTTGAACGTCTGGTGTACCTGTATCCAGCAACACTTCTAATGATTCTGAAAGAAATTCAATTTTTTCACGCAAACTCTCCATTTCCTCTTGTATCTTCTCTATACATTTTTGTTTTACTTCTATAGGAATGCTCTTCGCATTAGATTTCAGTAATATTTGAGATTGTATACGCACCTCAAAATTACCTTCCAATAAAAGATCTGTCATTAGTTCACCATGAGCTGAACAGTCAAATGCTTCTAGCGCATACAACAATGTTCCCCTAGCACCAATAGTTTTAGGATGTCTCAGCATATTAATAATCGGCTCAATTGCTTCAATACTGCCAATATCAGATAATGCAATAGCAATAGCATTTCTAATAATATTATTATCTGTACCAACTAGATAATGAATGAGTAGTGGAACTGCTTTAGCATTTTTGCTGTATCCAATCTGTTCAATTATTTTTCTTGCTTCTTCAGTATTATTATTTATAATTGTTTCTTCAAGCTCACTTAATTGCATCTATTGTCTCCTTTACTTCTTTTTAGGTCCCAATCATCATAAGCGTGTTGTGCCTCTTCAGCATTATCAATATCATTCTCGCCAGATTCACGCTTTCCTTCCCTGCACCTGATTATCAATAATTTATTTGAACAAAACAAGAAAATAAAGGGACAAGTGTATTGTTTACAAAACAGCGCACCTATCCTCCTGTTTTATATATAAGATGAATATTCAGTATTCAGCATTGCTATAACTTCATTGAAAATATTTTTCTACCTTTCGCATATCCAAGTTTGCATGAAAAAAAGTTCTTATATTATTGACTTATTAAAATCATCACAACCTGATTTAATACCAACTAACTTTCCGTCGTTACTGGAAGCTTCATTGCTACATAATCCATAATCCCAAAAATGAAACTTACCAACAATTGCAATGAAAAATCCACAATCCATACACAACCTACAGCAATCACCTTTCGGAACTAAATCGCTCCAGCGCTGATCAAATTTTTCAGAATGATTAGCCAATAATTCTTCATCCTTAGTCAGCCCTTCACATGATGTCGATACTTTTTCGGTCCACCCATTCCCAGCTATAAACTCAAAAAATACATTGTCGGGACACCGTACTGCAAAAGCACAATCCACATTTGAAAGGCCTAAAAATTCAACCTTTATCCCATTATCAAAGAGTAATGAGAAATCAAACATGGAATCTTGAATAATATCTTGCAAATTCCCAATCAACAAAGTTTGAATGAGCGGTTCGCTTATTTCCTCCCCATCATCTATGCTGCAGACTATTCTGTCGTTCTGCACAATCCTCCAAGAACTCCATTCTGATATCAAATCCCATTCTCCATGAAATACATCTTTACCTTGACGTTTAGAATGATAATTAAATACCTGCTTTCCAAACTCTATCCGAAGTCCTTTACCTAATCCAATTTTTGCGTTACAGCACTTCTGTCCTATCATTCCTTGTAGTTTATCAGGTATCTGAATATTCATATTACCTCCTATGATTATGCCTACATGTCAATGTACCAGTCCCCTTGACACCAGAAACGTTATTTTTTCAAGAAATCAGCTAATTCTTCTATAATGTCCTGATCAAAAAAATCATTATTATTAAAACCAGCTTCTGATACTGGTAGGTATTCTTTAGTATCATTATCTATCTCAACTTCTAAATTTCGAAAATACAAGACAAGTGTTCTAATTGAGCCACTGTTAGTCAATTGAAATGTCACATAGGACTCACTTCCTTCAGCATCATCAAAAGCTGAATCAATAATTTCAAATTCGAATGTTGTATTGCCATTGGTCGCGCCGATCAGTGTTGAACCAGGAGTGAAATCGAAATCCTTATCGACTTGATTTTCTATTATTGAATTTGAATGAAAATACAATAATATTTCAGCAGGTTCAAGAATATATTCAAGGATATATTCTTGATAATAATTTTGGATGTCTTCAATACTAAATATATGGTAACCATGGTTTCGCAAATCGGAATCTCTAGTTGTGCTATATACATGACAAGCAAACTCATGATCTTCAATTGTTCTCACAGATGTTCTAACCTTGCGAATAACTTCCTTCAGCTCTTGTATAATATAGTTATTATCAGTGTTTATTATATTAAACATATTATAGTCGATTAATTTATTATGCATAATATGATTTCTATTCTCACAGAGTCTATCCCATTTTTCCTTAAAAATACTAGGATTTGAAAAGTGTCTTGATAATTCGTCCCAAAAGTTGCCTTTACTGTTACTCTTAACACTATATTTAATAGCATCAACGTTCTTTAAATGCGATTTTACTAATTGTCTTAGTTTAGTATTATTAGTAGTGATATCTTCTTTCGATGAGCATACAAATTCAATATTAATTAAATAGTCATTTTGAATTAATGCTGTCAAATCTCGTGTATCAATTGAAAATAAATCAACGTTAATACCACTTAAACCGGTCAGCGAATTTTGGTAGCCATCGATTCTGCCGCTATGCTTCTTTTGTATAGGCTGTGCCACTTTTTCCCACCAGCCAATACCATAGGTCAATGACATATAACTGACAATATAAGAACGAAAGAGATTCTCAGCTTTATTAATGCCTGAATATAAATCTTGGCTGTATTGCAATGACTGTTCGTCATATATCCAATAACACTCACCTAAACTTGTAGGACCAAGAAACCAGGACTTGAAGAGCAATTTTAGCTCAGTTATCCTAGTATCTCTAATATCAATAGTACAATCTTTTGTTGCAAGGTCAAACAATATACTGCGAGTGTTATTCACTGTCTTTTTTTCGATTATTAAGTCAAAGGCAAGATCTTTATAAATTATATCAAGTTTAGTTTGTCTTTGAGGTTCATCAGGTGAATCTTCATTACAAGTGAAAATAATCTCTTCATATTGAAGGATTGATGTTATAAAACCAAAGGGATTTTCATCTATTGGATCTGTAGATCGCGGATCCATTTTCTGAGTGAATAATATTTGTATCATTTAATATCCTCCAATGGATTTGCTATATAATAGGTAGGAATTCAGCATTCTTCCATAGCAAAGCCTCTTATGCACAACGAAATCGACACAGCAGACAACGGATTGTCAAATTACTGCTTTTATTTTTTTATAAATTCTACGGTGTTTTATGCATAAAGAGAAAATCCATAAAAAATTTGAACAACCTCCATTTTTTTGCTAGCTTTTATATTTCTTCATATCTTTCTTTACTAAATCTAGATATCCAACCATCTTCAGTATACAGTTCACCTGCAAGCCCATCACTCAAATCTCCAATGTTACCATTTTCTCCATTGCCAGTAACTTTGAGTTTTATATTTTGATGTTCTTCTACCATCGCAAGCAAGTTGTGTAATCCAGTATCTACAATTTTCGGTACTAACCATTTTAATATCTCTTTTTGTTCTTCACTATACCCTTCTATTTTTTTCTTTACCTGTTGCGCAGAGTAACCTTTCATTTGTCCATCCAATATCTTATCCCAATTTGAGATTGTTCTATCTCTAACACTTTGAATTAATACTTCTCCAAACCTATCCAAAACATTATCACTCATACTACTATACTCCTCTCTTTTTTACCAAATACTCATCCGCTATTTTCGTAAGTTTGGGACGCAATTTTTCATCATTAACTAGAAAATCAATAAAGAAGTCCTCTATTTCTTCACTCTGGATAGTAGCCAAATATTCAAATGCTTCAGTCCATAGGTTGCGTAATCCTTCATTCTTTGCAATTTTCATTGCCAGTTCTGTAATTCGAATATCTTTTAAACCAATAAGCGCTTTTAAAACAAACTCAAGCTTATCCTCAGAATCTGCCTCTTCATTCCGAAGAAGTCTTATAATACGTTCATCTGATAAATCTCCTGCAAACTCTATACAAGCCATAGTAAATGCATCAGGATAACATTTTCCTAAATTCAATAATTCCTTCGGCCATTTAAACTGATCCCAACATTTCGCTTCCATAGCAAGATATTTTTCAACTTCGTCCGTTTTTAATTTTTTATCTTGAGCAAATTTATTTTTAAATTCTTTACTCGTTTTAGGCGGTAAACTCTTTGAGTCGATCCACACACCACCAATTGACATTTTAAAATTCTCCTCATCCATTGGACAAGAAATAGTGTTTACGGGCAAGATAGTCAAACAGCGAAATTCGCGTCCTTCCAAAGTTGCTGCCACAGCCTTATGATGCCCATCCATCAGTACACAGAGATAATCGCCCATATAATATGCTAATCCTCTCAAGGGCTCTCCTAATCGATACTTTTCTCGATACTGATTGATTGTTGCTTCATCATATCGTTCTGGCAGTTGACTTGGCAGAAGAAATGTGGGTGTCCCTTCCGCTAACATTTGTTTGTAATAAATCCAACATGATCCCTTATTAAAGGCAGGTTGATTCGTTTGGTTCCAAAAGAATTGACCGTTACCATCAGATGGATAAAGAGGTAAATCGGCTAGAACATAGTATCCACTCGTCAACAGTCTCAATACCGGCCAAAGCTTATCTATTGATGAATCAATCGTTTCATATGGCTGATTCATATAACTCCTGATTACACTACTGACCTCTTCATCCACTTTTTCCAAACCATAACCAGCTGAAATGAGTTTTTCGCATGTGGGACAGTTATTTTCATCCTGTGAATGCCATTTCACTAGTGGAATATCTTTTAACAGCATAAAGGATTTGCAAGTATTATTTTTTGCCATTCCATAAGCCATACGCAAATCTCCAAGTCCGTTGCTGACATGCAAAAGAACAGCATCATTCTGCCATGGTGAGTTCTCACTATATAATTCAAGTTTGGTTATATCGGTGGACTTTTTCCATAATCTTTCAAACATAATTATCTCACCTTCATGACTTATTTAAAGATCCCTCTTCTTTTATGCAAAATAATACCATTTTTATCTTATATTCCATACAAATATACGAATCCCTCTCTATTCCGTGTAGTTGTATAGAGTTTCGTGTAAAAGTGCGACACCCCTACAACAAAAAAAGAGCTCAAACCGAAGTCTGAGCGAACATAAATAACACACTTCTAAAGTTTACCAAAACCTGCAAACACTCGCCATTACTGGGCTATCTCCGCTCTATCAGGCATACCGTCTCCACATGTGTTGTGATAGAAAGCTGATACTAATACACGGATAAATTATAATTTCAGCACCCCCAAAAGTGTCACGACACCCCTACTTTTGAATCCTTTCAAGGGTTCACTTTTTCGTTTTTGTATATTGACACTCACTGACGTTCCCGGTATTATCCTCCGGGCTTACAGGGAACTAATCACTCACTTTTTACATAAAACATATAATAATATTGAAGTATTGAGAGAGGAGTGATTAACATGTCAATGTACGACCAGGATAATCTGTATTCCGATTATAAAATGTGTCACTGCCCTTACTGTGAATATATTTACAGCACTTGTAATCAATTCCCTTGCCATTATACTCCTGCCAGTCCTCCTATTAAACTAAAGGATTATGGGGCTAACCCATTTGTTATTAACATTGAAGAAGCCACAAAGCAAAACAATAATTTTCGTACCACTTTATGGACAGGTAAATATTTTCAACTTACCCTAATGAGTATTGACGTGGGGGAAGATATAGGTTTAGAAATTCACCCATACCTTGACCAATTCATACGCATTGAAGAAGGTCAAGGACTTGTCAAAATGGGAGATAGAAAAGACAGGTTGAAATTTCAAGCAAATATCGGGGAAGATTATGCCTTCATTATACCTGCTGGTAAATGGCATAATCTAATTAACACAGGCGATAAACCTATTAAATTATATTCTATTTATGCACCGCCTCAGCATCCATATAGTACAGTTCATAAAACTAAAGAAGATGCCGAAGAGCACCACCGTCGCTAATATTTTAAAAAGGCTCAGGATCAGATTTCTATGATTGAAGAATCTGAAAAGCTGTATCTATTTGAAAAGAAAAAATATAGAAAATAACCCATAATACTATCCACAAAAAATTCAGCCTATCTTTAAGCAAGTAGGCTATTTTCTTTTCTACAGGGTACTTTTAAAAGATTAATCTTCATAAATTAATCTTACAATGAGAAGTAAGGAGGTACTATGGAAAAAAGCGATTTCTTACAACTCTGCCGAGAATACCATTCCATCGATGACTATGCTTTATCGGCGAGAATCCTCCCCACCGTCCGGGAGTATATAAAACAGCCTAACACTAGTAAAATGCCCGTAATTTGGCTAGAGACCAGTGATAGCGGCGACAATAATATCGCTTTCATGAATACAACCTATCCCTATTTAAATCAAGTTTTTTCAGACATGATTAATCTATTCTATAGCAATACATTCATGGCGGCGCAAGGAAGAGACGCTCTTGCACTTCTTGAAGAGACAGCTACAGTTTACGACGGAGAATTTACGCTAGTAGTTGAGGGTGCTATACCGACTAAAGATAACGGAATATATAATATAATTGCCCGCACTAAATATTATAATTTAACAGCCTTAGATGCAGTAACCTGGCTTGGAACATCTGCTAAGTACGTTGTTGCTATTGGAACTTGTGCCAGTTTTGGAGGCGTCTCAGCTGCTGCTCCGAATATTACCCAATCGGTAGGCGTTGGGAAAGTACTGAAGCGGGAAGTTATCAATGTTAGCGGATGCCCTGTAAACCCCGATTGGTTTGTCGGCACCTTAGCCCATTTAATTATGTATGGCAGACCAGATCTTGATGAGCTGGGAAGGCCAAAACTTTTCTATGGTTCTACTGTCCACCAGCACTGTCAGCGCCGATCCTACTTTGACAAAAAAGATTTTGCCGAAAGGCTAGGAGAAATCGAGTGTATGTTTTCTCAAGGATGTATGGGGCCACGTACTGGCTCTGACTGCCCTTACCGCCAATGGATCAATCATGTAAACTGGCCAGTGAAGGCAAATACCCCTTGTATCGGATGTACTAATGATAATTTTCCTGACGGTTCAGCCCCCTTCTTTACACCTTTGCCACAAAAAAATCAGAGTAAACAAGTTAACAACGAACAACTGTCAACTACAGGGAAAGGAGAATCCTATGAGCCTACAGAAAATTCTGTTTAGCCCTGTTACACGCTTGAGTGGGTTGCTATCGTGATAGTTGTATTGTCTCGGCTGACGTCAGCAGTACTATGTTCCGTGGCTTTGAATACATTATGCGCGGACGCAATGTGGCAGATGCTGTATATATGACACAACGCATTTGTGGAATTTGCTCGACAGCCCATGGAGCCGTGGCAAGTTATCTCCTAGATGAATTGTATGATAATGATATCGAAGAGAATGCTCAGTACTTGCGAAACATTATGTTCGCAGCAGACTTCCTACAAAACCACATCCGGCATTTCTATTTCTTTGGACTACCTGATTTTGTTATAATGCCAGAAAATCTGCTTTTTCTCAATCAAAATTGTTTTGACTGTCGCCTTGATGCTTCCGATAATCGGCGCCTGTCAAGCCATTATATCGAAGCCGTTAAAGTTGCCCAAAAATGCCACCAGATCTTAGCCCTATTTGGCGGCAAAGCACCACACCAACATAGTTTTGTCCATGGGGGCGTGACTGTAGCACCTACAGCAGATTTAATTAATCAGGCGCAGTTCCTTATGGAAGATATCCAAGAGTTTGTTAAACGCTATATGCTTCCAGATACAGAACTACTTTCCCATTGCTATGATGATTATTTTCATATTGGTGAAACGCCAGGTTGTTTTTTATCCTTCGGACTCTTTCACTTCGGAAAGAAGAATGAGCAAGTGCTCTGGAAAGGAGGCGTCCTTGATAGAGGTTCATTAACACAGCCAAGACTGGATTTAATACAAAAAGATATATCGAAATCTTGGTTTGAACGCGATAAAGAGACAGGAGATGTTTCTCCTGCTCCCTATAAGCCCGGGGCCTATACCTGGGTAAAAGCCGTACTCTATAATGGCAAACATTATGAAGGTGGACCTCTAGCTCGTATGATTATGAACGGTTACTATAAGGGGGGCACTTCAACTATGGACCGTATCGTGTCCCGTTCATTGGAAACATTCCTAATTACTGAGCTAGTAAAGGACTGGTTGAATTGCCTAAAACCTGGAGCAGCACCACTAAAACAAAAAGAGCAAATTGTGAAAAACCAGGCTATTTCCGTAACCGACGCCATGCGTGGCCCCTTGCTTCATAGCGCTTCTATTAAAGATGATCAAGTGAGAAAATATGACATTATTACCCCCACAGCCTGGAACTTTTCACCGAAAGATCTTGCTGGTTATCGGGGGCCTGCGGAAACGGCTCTTATTGGTACGGAAATACCATCACCCGAACTTAAGTATGTAATCCCGGGTCGCATTATACGTTCCTTTGACCCTTGTCTTTCATGTGCTACACATCTGCTGGACTATGACACAAACAATGTAGAACATATAATATATTGAACAGATGGTTCTGTACAATATTTTCTTACACCCATTGGGGAATGGAATGTAGTTTGGAAGGCTTATAACTGGGGTTCAGGATTTGGTACACTGTGGATGGGGCTGAATGTGCCATGGGCGATCTATGGTATTCAAGGTACCAATAAGCCATGGTCGATTGGACAATTTTCCAGTCATGACTGTATTCGTATGCGAAATAAAGATGTGGAAGAATTATTTGAATGGATACCAGTGGATTGAAGGTCGCAAAATGAAAGTAGGACGTCTTTTAAAGCATCAAATGTCTGGTTCAGATGTGGCATTACTTCAAATGAAGCTAAAAGAGTTGGGTTACTTAACTAATAGGGCTGACGGTGTTCTCGGGATAATAACCAAGCACACCAGGACACCATTTGTGCATCTGTCTATTACAGCTACGGTTTCTTCCATTGATAATAATTGCTTACCTCTTCTCATTTCTCTGAACATTAGTTATTTCCTCACTTTCATCGTATAATCATTAAATAGTGGTACTATGCAAAAGCAATTTGTGGCATTGAAATTATGCATAAGGGGCAGGTATTTAATATTTTTTTTACACCAGAACCCTATTTTTTTAATGTCAAATCATAACTATGCTGAATCATTTTAGTTAACTCTTTCTCAGACACATCGCCATTAACCATTATGGTATTCCAATGCCTTTTATTCATGTGAAAGCCAGCAAAAACATCTTT
>Ga0074193_1000693_pt1 | contig 51957 bp, 44 predicted proteins | sample EPASupsiteHSE605_FD_64523 | JGI IMG/M metagenome (GOLD analysis project Ga0074193, IMG submission 64523) | Bioremediated contaminated groundwater from EPA Superfund site, New Mexico - Sample HSE6-05 | ecosystem: Environmental > Aquatic > Deep subsurface > Groundwater > Contaminated ...
GGAGAAGCAGATCGACGCGCTGGCAGAACTGATGAGCATGGATCTGCACACCTCCAAGGCATGGCGAATCAAGGAAATGCTTCGCTGGGTGCGCCAAGCGACTACCGTCAGAGGCGCCAAATGGCGGTTGACCACGTTTCTCAATGTCGCCCGATCACTGACCGACGATATTGATCTCCTCAAGCCGGTCCGCAAAGCCCTGCGAACAATCGAGAAACACCGCGAGGCCATTTGCGCCCGCTGGATCTCGGGGCACAACAACGCCCGAATCGAAGCACTCAACGGTATCTTCCAGGCGGCCAAATGCAGGGCCAGGGGATATAGAAACGACGACACCTTTATCAGCATCATCTACCTGCTGGCCGCACCGATACAGAATTTACTCAAATCCACTTGATTCGTCGAAGAGCCGGATTTATGAACGTGCAAAGCGCCATGTTCTCGGAATCCGGCCTGTCCACCTCCATGGGCGCAGAGGTGTTCAACAACCGCTTCAGTTTCTCGCTCAGCGGCGGCGTGTCCGACTTTATGGGCTACGAGGACGGCAATGGCGATGAAGTGCTCCATTCGGGGTATGAAATGTCCAACTACAACGGCGCGGCGGCGGTCAAGGTCAGCGACGACAGCTACGCCTATCTCCGATACATGAAAATCGAGGCGGATTCCGAAGACCCCTTTTCCCGGTATCAGAACGGCGGCGTCTGGCTGTACACCGACAGACCCAACGACGACGGCGAATACTACTTTGTCGGGTATCGAGACGCCTCCCTGGGCGGCCTGAAGGATGTGGACGTGCAACTCTATGGCAACGACCTGCACTACGACGTCAACACCAACCGCGAGGCCACGCCCTCGGAAATGAACCAACTCTACCGCGAAAGCGAGACCCGGGGCGGCAAGGTCTCCGCCAAGAAGGCCGTGGACGATCATCTGCTCTCCTTTTCCACCGGCTACTCCAAAATGGACATCACCAACGGCCTGCGCAAGTTCAACATGGCGACCAAAACCTGGGGGGACTGGACCAACGCCTACGGCATCAGCGGCGGCGACATCAGCTCGTATGCGCTCAACGCGGCCGACGACTTCACCTACGACAAGGCCTTTTTCAACCTGTCGGGCGGCTACGAGCATGTGCGGCGCAATGTCGACTCCAACATCAACACCTCGGCGCTGGCAAAGCTTGTGCCTGCGGCGCTGTTGGATCAGATACGGCAGGAGGACACCCATGAAGACGACAACCTGTTCTCCGCCGGCGTCATTGCCGGCTACAAATTCTGTTCCGCCTTTGTCCCCTACGTCAAACTGTCCAACGCCACGCGCACCCCTTATTTCAACGAGGCGTATGGCAACAATCCCGGCAACGGCTCGCAGATTCCCAATCAGACCCTAGACAACGAAACCGTCTGGGGCGCCGACCTCGGCGCGGACGGCAAGCTGGGCGCCTTCTATTACACCAGCGCCCTCTACTATCAGAAATATTCGGATTACATCGAGTTGGTCAACACCGGCTTCAAAACCACCGCCGGCTTGCCGATCAAACAATTCATCAACCTTGACGACGCGGAGATCTACGGGGCGGAAGCCATGGTTGGCTATAATCTGGGCGGCGACCGTTTTGTCGAGGCCAGCTATCTGTACACCTATGGCGAGAATGAAACCTACGACCAACCGCTGGCCTACATTGCCCCGCAAAAGCTGACCGTTGCCGTGGGGCAGCGCCGGGAGCTCGGGTTGAACTGGCGCATTGAGGAGGTGATGGTCGACAACCAGGACCGGATATCGAAAATCAACGGCGAGGTCCCAACCGCCGGCTATGCGCTGACCAATCTTTCCATCAGCTATGCCTTTGATCAATGGGCCTGGGCCAAGAAAACCGTGGTGGCCTTTGATCTCAATAATGTGTTTGACCGCGAATACCGCGAGCATCTGGACCGGGTGTCCTCGACCGCGTGGTATCTACCCGACGATCCCGGCGTCAACGGCCTGCTTTCGCTGCGCGTGCAGTTTTAGAGCCTGCCATGCGCCTGTTTGCGATCTTTTTATTGCTTCTGCTCGCGGCCCCATGCGGGGCCGCGCTGGAGGCCGGCGGCCCGATACAACAGCGGGCAACGCCTGCTATTTCGCGGGTGTTCGGCTCCGCGCCGCCGATGACCCTTTTGGCCTATGTGCTGAACTCCGACACCCTGATCGCCGTCAACGCGCCGCTAAAAAACAGCGCCAACAACGCCGAACCGCGCTTTTTAAGCCCGCGCTTCCTCCAGCTTCCGGTGTTGGGAGGCTGGCAGGGCGACCACCAGCCCAATCTTGAGGAAATTCTCCTGGCCCATCCCGAGTTGATCGTCATCTGGGACACGCCCCTGCTCAGCGACCGGGTTGCCGCTGATCTGCAGAAAATCAACATCCCGGCAGTCAAGGTCAACATTGACCGGACCGAATCGTATCCGCAGGTTTTCCGCATGCTGGGCGAGGTTTTGGGTAAAAAAGATCGTGGCGAGCAGTTGGCCCGATACGCCGAAGAGGAGTTGCGGCAGTTGCAGGCGTTCACCGCGTCTATACCGCCGGCAAAGCTGGTTCGGGTCTATTACGCCGAAGGCCAGGACGGGTTGCGCACCGATTGCGAACACTCCTTTCACGCCGAACCCATCACCTTTGCCGGCGGCGAAAACGTGCAGCACTGCACCCAGAGCACGGTCATGGGCATGGTGTCCGTCAATTTCGAACAAATCCTGCAATACAATCCGGAGGTAATTATTGCCCAGGAACAGGAATTTATGCGCGCCATCACCCAGGACGACAAATGGCGCAACCTGGCGGCGGTGAAGAAGAAGCGCGTCTATCTTGTGCCCAAAACCCCGTTCAACTGGCTTGACCGGCCGCCTTCGCTGATGCGGATACTCGGCGCCCACTGGTTGGCCGCCGTCTTGTATCCCGACCAGTATCCCTATGACCTGCGGGCAAAAACAGCGGCTTTTTTCACCCTGTTCTTCGGCGTGACCCTGAGCGGCGAAGAGCTGGATCAATATTTCGCCGCCCCTTCAGGGCTCTCGGCGCGATAACTCTTGCAGCGCGTTCATGGCGCTGCATATCGCGGCTTCCCTGTGGATTCACCTTGCCTGTTTTCTGGGCTCCTCGTCATTTGGTGTGGATTTGATGTATAAAACGATCAAATCCACACCAAATGACGAGGAGCCGAAAAAACACGCACCGCCATTAACCCGCGCGCGCCGGTATCGCATTGCATCCCTCCGGTCTCATGACACAAGGTTGGGGTTCGTTCCTCACCACAACCTTGCTGCCCTCGAAACTGCCCCAACAGTGCCGCCGATTAAGATTGCCCCCAAAGCAAAGTCTTGATTTACGCTCTCCAACTATTAACAATAACATCATATTAATTTAACAAAGCGGAGGTAAATATACACAACATTTTAAATAAAATTTCTTAAAATTAACCGAAGAGATGAAAGCTGATATGAAACCATCAAATGTAAAAAATAAATTAGTTATATTTATAATAATTTCAAATATTATAACATTTTTAATAATTTATTTTTTTAATATCAATTCAAAAAATTATGATGAAATCAATAATTACATTATCAATAGAAATAATACAGATAAAGAACTTAGAAGCTCAATAGTAGAGTTGCAAAATAAAATCACAAACTTGCCAAAGCTATTCACAGTAGACAGAAGAGAAGTAATTATTAATCGTATCAACAACGAATTTACAGTTGAACATACAGAAATTGTACGAGGAAGAGATAATTACAATTCTGAATTTTCGAGATTAGATAAAAAGGATATCTCATCAGGTAAAATTGTTGCTAATATTTTTAAGGATAATCTGTTCTATTCTTATGGCCTATTAAACACACAGGGTGAGTTTTCGGAAGAAATTAAAAGGAATAAAATATATAGCAAAAATCCTCAACATGACATAGTTCGAATTCAAGAAATAATTAAATCTGCTTCAGATCTAGATATTAGCTCTGCTGATTACGAAGGAAAAATTGCCACATTGAAACGTATCGCTACTGATTCATCTTTTGAGGCAGAACAAATACGAATGAAATTTCTTGGTAACGAGAATGATGCGATCCTTGCTGATAAAACTTTACTGGAAAATACACGTAAAAAAAATGACAACAACATGATTGGTAGCGGAATTGCAGTAGCTTGCAATGTTGTTATCTTTTTGGCCCTGACGGGTATTCTCGGACGAAACAACAGATCAGTTAATCGACAGCAAGAAGGGCTCGAGGAAGTAAGCCCGTCGACTTAATGACATTTTGCGACCTTCATTTTCTTGAGAGGGTGTAACGTTTTGAGCTCTTCGAAGCACGTAGACTGGGAAGAGGAACGAACCCCAACAACATCATTCTCTCTCGCCATAGCCTCTTTCATCGTTTTCGCACATACCCGCGCCCCAGTCGCGGCCAATCACCCCCACCTCGATATGCCGGTGGATGCTCGAATACGGCCAATCCGCCGCACGCGGCACATGGATCACCATGGCGTCGAGGCTGAAGGGGCGCCGCTCTTTCACCATGCCGATAACCTTACGGAGGACGTCAATATACTCTACCAGCAGGGACTGACGTCTTTCCGCAAGATTCACCGTGGAAAAATTGGCGCCGCCATCAACCCGCCCGCGCCGGGATTGCATTGCACCCCTCCGGTCTCATGACACAAGGTTGGGTTTCGTTCCTCACCCCAACCTCACGCAACCACCGGCAGAGCCTGTTCGCCCATTTATCCTCACAATAACAGCGCCTTCTCCCGATCAAGCCGCCGCTGTTTTTCGATCGGCAACCTGATGGTAAAGGTTGTCCCTTCGCCGAGAACGGTCTCGAAATCCAAACTGCCCTTATGTTTTCGGGTGACCACATCGTAGGCAATCGCCAACCCCTGCCCGGTCCCCTGACCGACGGTCTTAGTCGTGAAAAACGGGTCAAAAACCTTTGTGCGAATCTGCTCGGGGATGCCGCAGCCGGTGTCGGCAATGCTGATTATCACCGAAGCGTCGCTCACCCCGGTCGTGATCGTTATCCGGCAGGGATCAGCATCCGGGTTCCGATTCAATTTTTCGGTGATGGTATGGGCGGCATTGACCAGCAGATTGAGCAGAACCTGACCAATCTCGTTGGCCAGGCCGGTAATCACAGGCAGATCCGGATCCAGATCAAGAATGAGTTCGGCGCAGCATTTCCATTCATTCCGGGCGACAGTTGCCGTCAGTTCGATGAGGTGATTGATGTCGACCTGTTCAAATTCCGTGTTGCCGGGGTGGGTAAATTCCTTCATCGCCTGGACAATCGAGGTGACCCTCGCCATCCCTTCCCGTGACTGCCGCAGGGCAACCGGGATTTCCGCCTCAAGGTAGGGCCAATCCGCATCTTCCAAGGCGGACCGCAGCATTTCCGGGGATAAAATTCCGGTTTCAGCTGCCGCGATCAGGGAGGCAAGACTCGTTTGCAGCTGGGTGAACGCCTCTTCGAGAAAGCCGATATTCGAATTAACGAACTGGGACGGCGTATTGATTTCATGAGCAATGCCGGCGGCCAACTGGCCGATGGATTCGAGTTTGCTCGCCTGAAGCAACTGGATGTGCATGTTCTGGAGTTCGGAGATCAGTTTGTATTCGTGGGTGCGATCAAACAAGACAAGCACATATCCGTTGAATTTGCGGCTGACATCGCACATCGCCGAACACAGCACCTCAATTTCCAATTGCTGTTGATTCAGGGGAATGCTGCGGTGTTCGGTAACCACGGTCCTGTTCTCATCGAGATTTTCCAGAAATCCCCACAACCAGGGGAAAATCGAGTCATATCGTTTTCCCTGCAGGGAAGCGTTGACGGCATCGATGGAGTCGATGGAATAAAAACGGTTGTCGGCAATCTGGAGCCATCGGGCGGCCGCCTGATTGATGCGATCAAGAATGCCGTTCGCATCCAGGAGAATTACAGGCTGCGAGATGCTTTCGAACAGGGTGAGATATTTATTTTTTTCATTGGTCATTAAACGGCTGGCCGTTTGCAGTTCCGTCATTCTTTCAGCGTCGCTGCTCGTCGTCCACTCGCTGCATAAGCCCAGTTCAATCCGGTCGAAAAATCGATGGAGGTAATTGGCGGCCCAGGATTTTTCCTCCGGGCTGAATCCCCCTTGGTCCAGGAGATCGAGGTAGCTTTGGCGATAATATTTAAACAATCCCATGAACATGGCGATGGAAACGCCGCGCTGCCGATGCCTTTTCGCCTCAAGAATCCCGAAAGCGGCAATGGCGTCGTGGGTGTAATCCTCATCGGGGGACAGTTCGAGGGTGTCGTGGTTGCTGCGCAGTGCGTCGAGGAGCGGTTTTGACAATCCGTGAATGGAAAGACGCCACGCTTCGACGAGTGTTGAGGTGTAGGCCGCATATCCATGCGCGAGCGCATAGTGGAGAATGCTCGCCATCAAGCGGTCCTCATGCTCGGCGATGAGTGTATGGAGTTTTTGGCGCCTATGTTCTCTCATCAGGGAGCCTCCGCAAGGTTGCTGGTCAAGGGCGCGGGGTGAAAGGGAGCGAACCATGGCTGATTATATCACACGCCGCCTTCGATGGTTTATTCAAATCTTGATTAATCCTGTTGCGGCGATCAGCATGCTTCGCTTGATTTAGAAATGGAATAACGCGCCTCCGCCCAGATCCACATCCGTTTTCCCGCCTGCAACCGCATCGCCAACACACGGTTCATCCACCTCGTTTTTTTTCGCCTTGACATAGTTACACATATAACATATTTTCGTTCACCATGAATGAAAAATGGATACTCTTCTCGTACTCGATTCCCGCCGTCAACGCCAAGGCCCGGATGCGCATCTGGCGACGCATCTCGGCCAGCGGCGCGGCGCCGCTCAAAACCGGCCTGCAGATTCTGCCCAACCGCGATGATCTGCTGGAAAACATCACCTGGCTGATCGGCGAGGTTAACGCCCTGGGAGGCGAGGCCATCGCCATCCAGTGCGCCCGCGTCGAGGGCATGGCCGATCACCAGATTGAGCAGTTGTTTCAAGCCCAGATCGCCCCGGAGTTCGCCCAGATTCAAGCGGAAACGCGGGAACTCACGGCCGCCTTGGCCCAGCGGCAAACCGGCGACGACAGCGGCAAGGAACAGGCGGCGGCGCTCCGCAAGCTGCGCAAGCGTTGCGAGGCCCTGCGGGAGCGGGATTTCTTCCCCTCGGGCGCAGCCGCCAAGACCCTGGCCCTGCTGGACGTTGCCGGCGACAAGCTGCGCAACCCGGAGATTGCCGCCGCCCGGCTGATGTTCGACCGCGCCGCCTATCAAAACCGCATCTGGACGACCAGGGCACATCCGTACATCGACCGGTTGAGCAGTTTCTGGCTGGTGCGCCGTTTTATCGACCCGCAGGCCGTCCTCCGTTTTCTTCAGCCCGATGAAACGCCGGCGGCCGATGAAATCCCCTTTGACCTCCGCGGCGCGGAATTTTCCCACCAGGGCGAGTTGATCACCTTTGAGGTCATGGCGCGCGGCTTCGGCCTGCTCGACTCCCCGGTGGCCAAAATCGGCGAACTGATCAAATGCATCGATGTGCAGGAGGGCGCGCTTCCCGACGACGCCGCCCTGCTCAAAACCCTGCTTGACGGCCTGATCGCGCTGTCTGACGACGACCACCAACTGCTGGAGCGGGCATTGCTGCTCTTTGACGCCCTCCATGCCGGCTTTGCCCACCCCCTCCAAGGTGAACCGCAATGAGCGCCACAGTCGTGCATCCAACCGCAACCGGGGGCGGCCTGTTCCGCACCCTCTGCTCCATCGGCTTTCTCGCTCGCTTTTCCTACGCCCTGGCGCGCAATCCGGTGCTGCCGCTCTTTGCCGCAGCCCTGGGCGCCGGGCCGGAAGGCATTGGTCTGGCAGTGGGCGTGTCCACGGTGACCGGCATTCTGTTCAAGATGCCCTCCGGGGCGGTCTCCGACGTCATTGGCCGCCGCCGGACCATGCTCGTCGGCCTGGCGGTCTTTGGTTTGGCGCCCTTTGCCTACCTGTTTATCACCCACTACGCCGCCCTGGTTGCGGTCCGCTTTTTCCATGGCCTGGCCACCGCCGTCTACGGCCCGGTGGCCATGGCGGTGGTGGCCGACGTGGCCGGCAACCGCAAGGGCGAGATGCTCAGCTGGTTTTCTTCGGTGTGCATCGCCGGCACGCTCCTGGGCGCGCCCATTGGCGGATACGTGCTTTTCCTGCTTGGCGCCGGCGCCGCAGGGAATTTGAACGAATTCCGCGCCGTGTTCCTGCTCAGCGCCCTCACCGGCGCCGCCGCCCTGATCCTCGGCCTCGTCACCCTGCGCAACGGCGACCAACCTGTCAAGGGCAAGGGGCTTGCCGAACGGCTGCATCTTTTTGTCCGCGGCATCCGCGAGGTGGCGGCGGACCGCCGGGTGCTGGCGACCTCGGCCATGGAAGGGATTCAGAACATCAGCATGGGCGCGCTGGAGGCCTTTCTCCCGGTCTATGCGGTTTCCGTGGCCGGGCTCAACGTCTTCCAGGCCGGCATGCTCTGGGGCGTGCAGATTGTGGTCACCTTGATCGCCAAGCCGCTGATGGGCAAGGTTTCGGACCGCTGGGGCCGACGGCCGCTGATTGTGACCGGCATGCTGCTCTGCGCCGTGCCCTTTGCCCTGATCCCCCACCTGACCGACTTTGCGTCCCTGATGCTCGCCGGCATGGTCTTTGGCCTGGGCGAGGCCTTTGTCACCTCGTCCTCGGCGGCGATGGTGGCGGATTATTGCAGGGCCCAGCATTACGGGGCCGCCATGGGCGTCTTTGGCACAATATTCGATGTGGGCCACGCCTCAGGCCCAATCGTTACCGGTCTGCTGGTGGCCGCGCTGGGCTACGGCCCGGCCTTTGCCCTGGTCGCCGCTCTGCTGATCGGTTCTATCCCCATGTTTCTGTGGATCGTCCGCGAGGAACCGCAACCCAACCCCCTATAACTTCAACCCGACGAACCAACACAACGATCATCAACCCCATCAAGGAGAACGACCATGCCTGAATTGAACGTCCATATCCAATCAAGCCTCAACCGCACCGGCAAGGAATACCGCGAGGTCCACCAATGGATCGACAATCCGGAAACCAAGTACGAGCGCCACGATTTTTCCAAGGTGCTGGAGAACGCCAAGATGTTCACCGAACAATATGGCGAAGAGGCGCCAAGGAATACGTCCTCCACCTGGTCGAGGACTTGCGCTGCCGCTTCACTAAGGTGCTGGGCGAACATCAAAACCTGACCGCCGATTGTCTCAAGTATTTTGGCGCCTGAGCGGAACACCCACGGAGGCTTGCCTGATGCAAGCCTCCCTAACCCTGAACCAGGCGGAGGTATGGAACACCAGGTTTCCTTTCGCGAGGCCTTCAAAGTCTGGACCCGGATTGGGCTGCTGAGCTTCGGCGGCCCGGCCGGGCAGATTGCCCTGATGCACCGGATGCTGGTTGAGGAGCGCAAGTGGATCGGCAACGACCGTTTCCTCCACGCCCTCAACTACTGCCACCTCCTGCCAGGACCAGAGGCCCAGCAACTGGCCGTCTACATCGGCTGGCTGCTGCACGGAACCAAGGGCGGTCTGGCCGCAGGCCTGCTGTTTGTCGTCCCCGGCATGCTGACCATCCTGGCCTTGTCCACCCTCTACGCCGGATTCCACCAGACGGCGGCGGTGCAGGCCTTCTTTTACGGTCTGAAACCGGCGGTGCTGGCCATCGTGGTCGCGGCGGTGTTCCGCATCGCCGCCAAGGCCCTGAAGACGCCCTATCTGATGGGCCTGGCCGGCCTGGCCTTCATCGCCATGTTCTTCTATCAGGCGCCGTTTCCGCTGGTGATCGTTGCCTCGGGAATTCTCGGCTATCTGGGCACGAGTCTCTGCCCGCGTTTCCTGGGCGAGTCCTGCCCCGGATGGATTTGCGGCGGTTCGACTGCAGCGCAGGAGCCGGACGACGAGGGGATCGTCGACATCCTGCTGGCCAAGGACAGCGAGGGCCGTTTCACTCCCACCCTGAAACGCAGCCTCAAGGTGCTGGCCGTCTGGGGGACGATCTGGCTGGGGCCAGTGCTGCTGCTGTTGCTGTTGCTTGGCCCCGAGCATGTGTACACCAAGATTGCGCTCTTCTTCAGCAAGATGGCCACGGTCACCTTTGGCGGAGCCTATGCGGTTTTGGCCTACATGGCCCAGGAGGCTGTAGCCGGTTACGGCTGGCTGCAGCCGGGCGAGATGCTCGACGGCCTGGCCCTGGCGGAAACCACGCCCGGCCCCTTGATCCAGGTGGTGCAGTTCGTCGGCTTTCTTGCCGCCTTCCGCGCCCCCGGCCTACTCAACCCCTATGCGGCCGGAACGCTGGGCGCCCTGCTGACCGTCTGGGTGACCTTTGTCCCCTGCTTTCTCTGGATTTTCCTGGGTGCGCCCTATGTGGAAAAACTACGCCGCAACAAGGTGATGAACGGAGCGCTTTCGGGCATCACCGCCGCCGTGGTCGGGGTGGTGCTCAACCTTTCGATCTGGTTTGGGATCAACGCCCTGTTTGCCGACACCGGCGTTCTCCACCTGCTCGGGGCAAAGGTTCCCGCGCCGCAACTGGCGAGCGCCGACTGGTTTGGCCTGGCGCTTGCCGCTCTTGCCTATCTGGCCATAAAATATCTGCGTCTGGGGATGATCATCGTCCTGGCCGCCTGCGCCGCCATAGGCTTTCTATGGAAATTCTTTATATCAGGAGGTGTGTAATGGAAAACAGCATCGTTGCCGCTGATCTGGCGGAGTTAATGGCTTCCGGCAAACCGCTCACCCTGCTCGACGTCAGACGAAGGGAGGATTACGAGGCTTCCCCGGAAATGATGGAGGGAGCCCAATGGAAGGACCCGGCCAAGATTGACCAATGGCAGGCAACCATCCCGAAGGAACAGGAGGCGATCATCTACTGTGCCCGCGGCGGTTCGGTCAGCCAGGGGGTGCGGCAACAATTGGCGGATGCAGGCATTCAGGCGAGATACGTTGCAGGAGGACTGGAGGCGCTGACCAAGCCAAACCAGCCCTGATCCCCTTGATGCAAGGCGCCGCACGGACAAACATTGCTGTTGCGCCCGTGCGGTCTGCTGTTTGCAACCCCTTGTTTCCAGGAAAGTATCCAGGAAGAAAAACGCTGATTTATTCCATTTCTATTTCAAAAATGAAGCGCGGAAAACGGGGCGCTGGAGCGTGGGAACGATCATAATGACCCGGGGCGTTGGGCGGGATGGCCCCTACGAAACGCACCTATGCGTCGCATGGCAACCAGAGAACGAGAGTTGGCCGGCGACCGTAGCCTGGATGCAGCCTGCGGAATCCGGGGTTTGGAGTGTTCCCGGATTCCGTTGCACTTCATCCAGGCTACGGGCTGGAGTGCGCATCAGGCCTCGTTTGATTGAGAAATGGAATTACACCAAAGCGGCGATGTACTGTTCCATTGCCGCCTCAGAGGTTGCCACGTCCAACGGAACCAATTCGTCGTTGACGAACACGTTGGTCGAGCTTCTCAAGTTATAGGGGAGAGCCTCCGGCGAATCCGTTCTGTGGACATGCAACACAAGCTGCTCCTTGAAAATTTCCTGCATTTTGCGGGCTACACCTGTAGCCTTCTGACAACTCACTCAAGCAGGATTGCCGCTGTGAAAAAGCACCATGGTGACCATATTGACCTCCGTTTTGAACGTTACGATTCCGAGTTTTCAGGCCCCGGAATCCCTAAATGACGGCAGACGCAGGCTTCCACCACCTCCTGCGACACGTCGCCGCCTTCAACAACAATTTCCTCTTCCACCATTATGGCTGGAGCCACGGGCAAATCCAACGCAAAATAGGCATCGGTTTGATATTCCGCCTTTGGTTTGGAAACAAAATCGATCTCAAGGTCATACTTGGCGCCCAACCTGGGCGCCATCTCAAGGAAATGGGTTCAGGACTTGCCGTTCGGTTCGTTCAGAAAAAAGCGACCACCATGTTGATCTCCTCTACAATGTGAACTGAGCATTAAAAAACGGACAGAGCGCGCGCAACACGCGGACGTTCCCGGTTGCCTCCCCACCTGCGATTTGCCTGCACGTCAACAACACGCCGGGCGTGTTTTGTAAGACGACACTGTCTTTTCTATAACAAATCACCAGGATTCAGCGAGGGGAATACGTCCCCACTCCTCAGAACAGCCAGGGAGCGCTGATTTTTCGCGACTGCTCGTATTGCCGGATAGCCCCGGTGTGGAGCAGGGTCATGTCGATGTCGTCAAGGCCGTTCAGCAACCGGTGGCGGCGATGTTTTTCCAGGGCATAAGGGATTTCGCCTGTCCATTTTTCATTCGCTCGAAACTATTTCACAATTATGCTTAAACAGCGGATCATTTGACTCACAAAAGAACTTTCGTTGTCAAACCAAGTAGCAAGCCGAACCTGGAAAGTGTGATTGGAGGTCCGGCAAACCATTGTTTGCGTTGCATCGAACAACGACGCATAGCGTATCCCGATAATATCGGAAGAAACTAATTCCTCTTCCGTGTAGCCGAACACCTCGGAAGAAGCAGATTTCATGGTTTGGTTGAGCGCTTCAACCGTCACGTCATCTTTCTGTATCTCGGCGACAAAATTTACAAAACATCCGGCTTGAAGTGGGGCTCTAATAGCTGACCCCATTAATTTCCCATTTAACGAAGGAATTACTTGGCCGACGGCTGTCGCAGCTTCAGCGGTTGTAGGGATAAAATTTACAGCTGCGGCTCTGGAGCGTCTGAGGTTGTTATTTTTCTGAGCGTTGTCTACTAACATTTGAGTTGCGGTGTAACCATGAACGACTGTCATCGTTCCAGCCAGAATAGGGGCAAATTGGTTCAGCACTTGCACCATAGGAGCAAGTGCATTCGTTGAACAAGATGCTGCTGAAACAATATGATCTCGAGTTTTAAGAATTTCTGTATTCACACCATAGACAACAGTTGGAATATCCTTACCGGCTGGAGCCGAAAGAAGGACTTTTTTTGCCCCGGCATTTAGATGTTTTTGAGATTTCTCCCTGGACAAATACGCCCCCGAGCAATCGACAACGACATCAATTTCAAATTCCTTCCATGGCAATGCATCCGCATCCAACTCGTTTGTAAAACGAATACGTTTCCCCCGCACTTCAAGGTAATCGTCGTCATATCGCACGGTATCAGCCAAGCTATAGGCGCCAAGCGTCGAATCGTATTTTAATAAATATGCCATAATTTTAGGTGGAGCCGGATCATTGATAACCTGAATATCATAATCTGGATTTTCGAAAAGTTGTTTGAAAAATATTCTGCCAACTCTACCAAGGCCATTAATTGCAATTTTTTTTGACATTGTCAATGTGCTCCACTGTTAAAATGATCTAGCGACTATGAACATAATTTGAGGGAAAAAAGTCATTACGATGACAGCCCTTACGACCTGCAATATAATTACATCGGTATTATTAACGCCAAGCTCTGAAGAGATGAGAGCCATATCAGATGCACCCGCAGGCGTTGTAATAAGCATTGATTCTTTTCTTGTGAATTTACAAAATTTCCTAATAAATGATCCTGTTACCAAGCAGTTGATAGCGTATCCAGCAATAACGATAACTAGAGGGATCGCTAAATTTCGAAGCTCGACAACATCGGACATAAAAATTGTGCTACCAAGGTAAGCTCCGCTTAAAATTTGCGCGAACTGTTTCAATGACCTGGGCATATAAGCAAAATCAAATATGAGCTTTAGAATCAATGTGGATAATATTGCAAACGCAAACGTTCCTGATGGAATACCTGAAAACTTCCCTATCAATCCAAAAAATGTTGCAACGAAGATAGTGCATAGGCATGCTAATAATGATTTTGTTTTTGATTTATCTCTGTTTTCGGTATAGCCAAGCCCTTCAACGTCAGAGGCTCCTGTAGATCTGTCGTACATCATAATCATGGCAGGAAATACACCAATGCCAAGAACTTGCCTAATTATTTGCATTATCGCCACCTTTGGGCCGTCTGCTCCCATATCAGCAGCGATAATTGGCGTATCGCTTATCCCTCCGGGAACAATTGACATCAAAGACGTCAATAAATCCAAAGCACTGCTCTTCCAAATCAGAAACCCACCAAACAAATTCAGCAAAAGCAAAGCGCTTATCATAATTGCGGTAGGCTTAATTATATACGGGAGGCGTTTCACGTCGCTTTTTTCCATAATACAGCCGATAAAAGCACCGGCAACGATCTGTATGACGGTTTTTGATTCTTTCGGCATGTAAGCCATCCCACTGAAAATATTGAAGATGGCCACTCCGACCAACGATCCGACTAAAAATCCCCCCGGAATTTTAGCCTGTTTGGCAAGGAGCCCAATTGCGCCTCCAATGGCCAAGGTTATCAATAAATGTAGCACCATTTTTCTGTCCTCTTATCGCATTTCGTATCATTTCGTACTTGACGTATATTTCAAACGCGATAAATTATACCAATCAGTACTTATTGTGATATAAAATGCGCATTAGCGCGGCATTTTATATCAATTGGTGCATTTGGTCAAGCCCATGCTCCAGACAGGAGGATCTCTGTGAAATCAAAAGACGAACTTTCCGTTCAAGATGTTGCTGACATGCTCAAGGTCAGCAAAGGCAAGATATACAACATGATAAAGGACGGCGAGATCGCGTCGTACAAGGTCGGGCGCAAAGTTCGATTCTCCGAAGATGATGTACGGTCATACATTCAAAGCTCAAAAAAAGGCACGCATGCTCAAGGTAATGAAGCCCTGGCGCCCATCCGGAACGAAGGATTCGTGCTTTGTGGCCAGGATATCATTCTAGACGTACTGTCAAATTATATGCGCCAACATGGGGTTCCTGCGTTGCGGGCATACATCGGGAGTTATGACAGCCTGATTGCGCTTTACCGCAAGCAAGTACATGTCGCCTCTGCACATCTCTGGGATAGCGACACTGACACCTATAATGTTCCTTATGTGCGGAGATTATTACCCGGAATTCCTGCTGTGGTGATCCACCTGACGTGCCGCATGCAGGGGTTTTATGTCGCTAAGGGAAACCCGAAAGGTATTCTGGACTGGAAAGATTTTGGGCGAAACGACATTACAATGGTGAACCGTGAACAAGGCGCGGGCTCACGGGTGTTGCTGGATGAAAACCTTCGATTGTTAGGAATTTTTGGAAAAGACGTCGCTGGATATAACCAGGAAATTCAATCACACCTGACGGTTGCAAGCATCGTAGCCTCCGGGAAGGCCGACGTTGCAATAGGAACTGAAAAAATAGCCAGGCAGGTGGAAGGGATTGATTTTATCCCTATCAAAAAAGAACGATACGACCTAGTGTTCAGGCGCGAAGATGCAGACCGATACGAAATGCAATCCTTGCTGAGCATTATTCACTCGCTGGCGTTCCAGGAGGAATTTTCTCAAATAGGCGGGTACGACACGAAGGATATGGGAAAGGTGGTCGTCGAATTCTGAAACGTCCGACATCGGAGAACATTCTTCCGATTGAATGGTTGCAAGTAGTCGCCTTGACTGCCGCGCGGCCCAGGTCTTCTGCGAGATGCTGCCGAGCGCTTAAGCCCGCCTGCGGCGTAGACGGCCCGAAATTGGGGCCTTATTCCATTTCCATTTCAAAAGCGAAACGCTCCCGTTTTCATAAAAAGGCGAGATCTCTCCCTTCGGTCGAGACGACAAAAACAAGAACGTTGGCCAATGGGGAAAAACAATCGTTTTCCAGGGGTTTCTTTGGGGCTGTCATTCCGACGAGCACAGCGAGGAGAAATCTCGTTGCGACTCGAGATTTCTCGCTTCGTTCGACATGACACACCTTCGTCGACGAGGTTTCGCCCTACGCCTCATGCTTCGCTTGATTTAGAAATGGAATTACCGCCAGACCCCAAAAATCGGCAATTGACAGTTGGTGCAACGGCCGTCGTGGAGCGCCAACGCTTGGCTGCTGAAACCGCTGCGGTGAATCAACAGGGTCGAGCAGCCCGGGCAACGGGTGTCCTCGCCGCCGGGCTCGGCGACATTGCCGGTGTAGACAAAGCGCAGCCCTTCGGCCAGGCCAATCTCCCGCGCCCGATTCAGGGTTGCAACCGGAGTGGAGGGCCGTTCGAGCATCTTGTAGGTCGGATAAAATCCGCTCACATGCCAGGGGATGTTGACCGAGACGCTGCGGAGAAAACGGGCAATGGCCTGCAGTTCGTCGTCGCCGTCGTTGAGCCCTGGAATCACCAAGGTGGTCACCTCCACCAGCACCCCAAGTTCGTGGAACAGGCGGATGTTGTCCAGCACCGGTTCCAGCCGGGCCTTGCACACCTGCTGATAGAAACCGGCGTCAAAGGATTTGAGATCGATGTTGATGCCGTCGAGCGTTGGCGCCAGATGGCGGGCCGCCTCAGCGGTCATGTAGCCGTTGCTGACGAACACGTTTTTGACGCCCCGCTCCCGGGCCAACACGGCGCAATCAAAGGCGAATTCATAAAAGATGGTGGGTTCAACGTAGGTGTAGCTGATGCTGGCGCATCCGGCTTGCTCCGCCTGCGCCACCACCGCCGCCGGGCTGCGGCCGACGCCTGAAATCTGGCCGTGATGCAGGTGGGGATACTGCGAGATCTGGGCGTTTTGGCAGTGCAAACAGGCGAAATTGCAGCCCACGGTGGCAATCGAAAAGGAACGGCTGCCGGGAAGGAAATGAAACATCGGCTTCTTTTCGATGGGGTCGACGTTTTCCGCCACCAACCGGCCATACACCAGGCTGACCAGACGGCCGTCCTGGTTTTCGCGCACCCCGCAACGGCCGCGCCCGCGCGCCGCTATCCGGCAGCGGTGATGGCACAACCCGCAGATCACCTTGCCGCCCTCAGCCTGCGTGTAAAAAAGCGCTTCGTGCATGGCCCATCCCTCCTCTTCCCGAGTTGTCCGCGCCCCGCTCCGGTCGGTTCAGCAATTGATCGAGAGCATGGTTTGCAGGTTGGTTTTCTGGTGGGTCAGTTCCAATTTTTTACGGATGTTCTTACGATGGATGCTGATGGTCCCTGGCGCAAGGTGCATGATCTCGGCGATTTCCTTGGTCCGCTTGCCCAGTTTCACCAGATTGGCCACCTGAATTTCCGCCGGCGTCAACCGGTTTAGCTTGGTGGAAAAATGATTGGCAAAGGGCGAGGTCAGTTCATTGATGTTCGCCCCCAGGATCTCGACCAGGGTCTGCTGCGGCTCGCTCAAGCCGCTTTTGCGCAACCGGTCAAGCAGGGGTTCCACCAGTTGGCCGGTGTTGGCCAGCACCTGCTCGGCAAGCATCCGCCGGTCCTCTTCCCGTTTGTTCAGCAACACCTTGAGGGCGATATTGGATTCGTACAGATCGCCAGTCCGTTCCGCCACCCGCAGTTCGAGTTCGGCCTGGACTCGCTGGAGTTCGGCCTCCGCCTCTTTGAGGCGGGTGACGTCGGTGTGGGCGCCGATAATCCGCAGCGCCCTGCCATGTTCGTCCCGGGCAACCGCCTGGCCGCGAGACAACATCCACTGCCAGCCGCCGGCCCGGTTGCGCATCCGGAATTCAACCTCGTAGCGGTCGGTCTCTCCGCGCACATGCGCCTCGCGCAGGGCCAGCACCCGCTCCCGGTCGTCGGGGTGGAGCAGATGCTCAAAGGAGCCGTTGCCGTTCAACAACTCGCTCTTGTCCGCATACCCGAGGCTCAGATGCCAGTTTTCGCCGAGATAGACCTCGCCGGTGACCAGATTGCGGTCCCAGACGCCGTTGGAGGAGGCGTCCAGAGCCAAGCGGAACCGATGTTCGCTGGCGACAATCTCCGCCTCCACCTGCCGCCGCCGCTCCATCTCCTCTTCCAAGCGCTGATTCTGCAGGGCCAACCGCTGCACTAGACGCTGTTTCTCCAGACAGCGCCTGACCCTGAACGCCAACTCCTCGATCTCGCAGGGTTTGAGAGTGAAATCATCGGCACCCAGGCGCAGGGCGTCAATGGCGGACCGCATGTCGCCGTAGCCGGTGAGGATGATGACGCTGGTCTGCGGGGACTGGCGTTTCACCTCCTTGAGCACGCCAAAGCCGTCAATGCCGGGCATGACCAGATCGGTGATCACCACGTCAAAGCGCCTTTGGTTAACCGCGTCGACTGTGCTGATTGCGCTGATCGCCTCGGCGCCGTCGGCAACCGCAACAACCGCAAACCCCTCCAACTCCAATTCCCGCACAAAGGAGGTGCGGATCACGGGCTCGTCGTCGACAAAAAGGATGGTGGTGGTCGTCATGGCTGGAGGCTCATGCTTGGGTTTCCGGGCGGGCGACATACCCGGCCCCAATGGGGAGCAGCACCGTGAAGGTCGCGCCCTCGCCCGGCCGACTCGCCACCCGAATCTCTCCCTGATGGTTCTTCACGATGCCGTAACAGACCGAAAGCCCCAGGCCGGTGCCTTTGACCTCCGGCTTGGTGGTAAAAAAAGGCTGAAAGATCAATTCCATATTTTCAGGAGTGATGCCGACGCCGTTGTCGCTCACGCTCACCGCCACCCGCCCGCCGACCTCGCCGGTGGCCACGGAAATCACCCCGCCGACAGGAGGACAGGCGTCGGCGGCGTTGGCCAAAAGATTCAAAAACACCTGTTTGATCTGGTCAGGCACCGCCAGGATGTGGGGCAGTTGATCGGCATAATTGAGCTCCACCTGAATCCGCTTGCCTTTGAAATCGCTCTTGTGCAAAAGCAGCATGGCGTTGAGCGAGTGATGCACGTCCATCAGGGCCCTGCAGTCGGAGGAGGGCCGGTTGAAATCCTGCAGATGGCGAATCAACTCCTTGATCCGGTCGCTCTCGTTGATGGCCGCGTCGAGCAGGAGCCGGTCTTCCTCCTCAAGGATGGCCCGCTTTTTCAAACCTTTGAGGATCGAGAGAATCCCCTGCAGGGGGTTGTTGAACTCGTGGGCAATGGAGGCCGAGAGCTTGCCGATAGCCGAGAGTTTTTCGGCGTGCAGCACCTGTTTCTGGGTTTCCTGCAGCTCACGGGTCCGCTGTTCGACCCGCCGCTCCAGCTCGTCGTTCATGGCCTGGAGCTGATCCTGGACCTGCATCAGCTCGGAAATGTCGCGAAATCCGCCCACCACCTTGGTAAAGCAGCCCTCCTGCCGGGCAAAGGGATGCACCGAGGCCACGGCAGGAAAGCGTTCGCCGGATCTGCGCGCCAGGGTCAGGTCAAAGGACTGCATCGCCTGACCGACACGCAGCCGTTTGATCTGTTCGGCAACCACGGCTCTGGACGCCGGCGGATAGATCAGGGTCACGGATTTGCCGACCACCTCGTCCTGGCGCCAGCCAAAGAGTTTTTCCGCCCCGGCGCTGAAGATGTCGATGCGCGCGTCGTCCTCTTCCAGCGAACAGACGACCAAGCCGATGCTGTCCAGGGCCTGATAGATCGAGGCCAGATTCTCGGCCTGTTCCCGCAGCCGGACATTGGCCTCTTCCAACTGACCGGTGCGTTGCTGCACCAGTTCTTCCAGATGGTAGCGGTAATGCTCCAACTCGACGCTGGTTTGCCGCGATTCGGTGACGTCCATCATGGCGATGCGGCACAGCGGCTCGCCGGTCGCGTCTTCGAAGGAGGCGCCTTCAAGATAGAGACACCGCTCGCCGCCCCCGCCACCATCGCAGCCCTCGTCGCCAGGGGTTCGGATCTCGCTGGTCGCCTTGTCGCGGCTTGCAAACAACCGCTTTAAAAAAAGCCGCCATCCGTGCCGCGACCCCTCAGCGACAAAATCGCCGAGAGGGCGGTGCAGCAACCGGGACCGATCCACGCCCAGCAGCAGCGCGCCGGCCAGGTTGGTCTCGCGCACTGCGCCGTCCTGGTCCACCGTGCAGTAGCCGATGGGGGCGAAGTCATACAGCTCGTAATATTTCTGCAGCCCGGCCTCAACCTCGGCCCGCGCCAGACGCAACTCCTCGTTCTGGCGCTCCAGTTCCAGGCGGTGCACCTGCAGTTCGTTCTGCAGTTGGTTGGTCTTTTCTTGATTCTGGGGATGAACTGCACCCGATTCAGGCATTCGACGATTCTCCTTGGCCGCACCGTGTGTACGCGTTCACAAGCCGCCGCAAAAGATGGCTGGTCGCGACTTCCCTTGTTACACAATGATACAATGCCGCATCGCTGCGCGCACTAAAAAATCATCATCAAAACAAGGCGTTCCAATCGGAACTATACCCCTCGCGAAAAAGAATGGCTGCATTTTTTGCGTTTGCCACCCATCGACGGCGACGGCAAACGGACTTTGCGGCCCAAACCCCTTGCCGCGCAAGGCTTTCGCCCCAGACGTTGCAACAACCACGCGCCCGGCAACCGCTTCTCAATACGCGCAGGGGCGATCGACGTAGCGGGAATAGAGATAATTGCCGAACTCGTCGTAGTAGTTGTAGGTGTCGCGGCAGATGCGCTGCGGCGGAGGCGGCGGCGCCGGGGCGCTCATCTGCGACAGGGCCATCACCCCGAGAACGCCGCCGACAATGGCCAGGGGCACAATCCAGTCGTCGCCGTGATCCCCGTGATCCCCGTGCCCTCCGTGATCATGGCGATCCTGGGAGTGATAGTCGCGTGAGCGCGGCCCGTCGTAGGAGGGCGGCGGCCCGTGGCGGTAATCGTCATATCGTTGGGCGAAACTGAGAGCGGGACACAGCAGCAGCACCAACAAGGCTGCGATTGTTTTGCGCATGGCAACACCTCTCTTGGGTCAAATTGACGGAAACAAACCTACAATTGATACAATAATTTGCCCCGCTATGATAAGCTAGCCCGGTTCGCACGATTCACTGCGGCCCGCCGGAACCGGCCGCCGCACCCCCAACCTTTTGTGGAGCGAGAAACCCCATGCATCTCTTGACCATTCTCTCCAATCTGGCCCTCAGCTGCTGGCTGGGCGGCGCGGCCCTGTTCACCTTTGTCCTCACCCCCAAACTCTTTGCCGCCTACTCCCGCGACCTGGCCGGCAACATCGTTGGCCTGCTTTTTCCCGGCTATTTTCGCTGGGGCCTGGCCTGCGGGACCGTGGCCCTGCTCTGCCAGCTGGTCAACCGGGGCCGCTTTGCCGTGGCCTCGCTGCTGATCATCATCCTGATGCTGCTGCTCACCGCCACCCAGGCTTTTGTGATTGAGCCGCGCGCCGCCGAGTTGAAACAATCAATCGCCTCCTTTGAAACCACCCCCAAGGACGATCCGATCCGGATGCAATTTCGCAAACTGCACGGTCTCTCCATGGCCGCCAACCTGGCGGTCATCGTCGGCGGTCTGACCCTGGTGATTTTGGCCTCGCTGCCGGCAGGCTCTGCTGCGCAAAAATCGCCGCAGAACCGAACCCTGGAACACGCCTTCAACCAAACCAAGCAGCTGTGACGCTCACCCTGCTCTCCATCTTTGCCTCTTCCTTTATGATCGCCTTTTCCGGGGCCATGGCGCCGGGGCCGCTGATGACCGTGACCATCAGCGAAAGCACACGGCGCGGCGCGATTGCCGGGCCGCTGATGATCCTTGGCCACGGCCTGCTGGAACTGCTGCTGGCGGCGGCCCTGTTGTCCGGTTTTGCCGCCGTGCTCGACCGCGACGACGTCTTTGTCGCCATTGCCCTGCTGGGCGGAGCCACCCTCTTGTGGATGGGGTGTTCCATGCTGCGCGGGTTGCCCACCTTGCAACCGCCGGGCGCCGCCGAGGCCGGGACCGGCAAAAATCTGGTGCTGGCCGGCATTGCGCTCAGCGTCTGCAACCCCTACTGGCTTATTTGGTGGGCTTCCATTGGCCTCGGGTACATCCTCCACTCGGCCCGCTTCGGCTTTCTTGGCGTTGCGGCTTTTTTTATCGGCCACATCCTTGCCGATCTGTTGTGGTACTCCCTGCTCTCCTTTGGCGTCGCCAAGGGGCGGCGCCTGTTCAGCCCCGTCCTGTACCGCCGGCTGATCGGCGGCTGCGCCGTGTTGCTGCTCTGTTTTTCCTGCTGCTTTTTCTACAGCGGCATTAAAAAAATGATGTGATTTCGAAAGGTTTTAATTCTAAACCTTTCTCCTGGCCGCTTCGACGACGCCGGCAAAACGCCAAGCGTTCTCCCCTGCGTTCGGAACGACATCGGCCGGGCTTGTGACCGCCTGCGGCATACACGCCCCCAAAAGGACATCGTGCATGCAAACATTGCTTGCAAACCCAGCCGGTTGCAAAGGATAATCCCATTCAGGAAAACCACCCGAGCACCGGCATCGGTGCTCGGATCGTCCTTGTGAACAATCCGCAGGATCAGCACCGAGGAGGACACGCCATGCCGCGCCTTTCCCCGCGCAGAACCGTCTTTTTCTCTATGGCCGTTGCTGCAACGAGGGCCATCCGCTTTGCGCCGCAGCCGTTGGAAAATCGCGAAAACATGGCGCTGCAGTTTCGGTCCTTGGTTGATTTTCTCCAAAAAAGCTGGGCGTGACCATCGAATTTGTCTTTTCTGAAGGCCGGGGCGGACCGGAACAAGCTCGCCGCCTGGGGCAAACCCGTCCGCTTCGGAGCGGTTGCCGCCTCGGATCGCGACGACGAAACGGTTCGGATGCAGGATGTATACAGGAAATCTTGAGCTGCCAATCAGCAACAGGGAATAAATGAATCGCGCCTTTTGGAAAATGCACGGAGACCGCATTGCTGTTCTCCTGGCGGCCGTGGTCTGCGCCTTGGGCATCGCCCTGTTGCTCCATCACAACAAAACGTTCAAGGAAAAAAGCCATTTTTCCGAACACCAGGCAATCCTGGACACCGCCTACCGCGCCAGCATCCAATCCTATCGACTGGCCATGGAAAGTTTTTTCTACAACGCCCTCAACACGCCAGAGACGCTCGAGCTGTTTGCGCAAGGGGCCGACAGTCAGGGCGCGGCGCGCGATCTGGCCCGAGACAGGCTCTACCGCCATCTGTTTGCCGCCTATGAATCCATGAAGCGGCAGAACTTGCTGCAACTCCAATTTCATCTGGCCGACGGGACCAGCTTTCTGCGCTTTCATCAGCCCGACCGCTACGGAGACCCCCTGTTCGAGGCCCGGCCCAGCGTGCGTCTCTGCAACACCGAAAGGAGAGTTGTCCAGGGCATGGAGATAGGCAAAATTCGTTCAGGATTCCGCTACGTCTTCCCCCTGGCGCGCGACGGCCGCCATCTGGGCAGCGTCGAGGTAAGCGTGACCGCCAAATCGATCATCGACGCCCTCAAAGAACTCGGACCGGAACGGGAATACGCCTACGTGCTCAGCAAAAAACTGCTGGATCAGTTTCTGCTGCCTGATCAACGCTGGCTGTACAGCCCTGCCGCAATCCACGACGAATACCTGGAGGAAGACGCCAACGCCGTTTTAGCCAACAGCCCCGCCCCACTCTCTCCCACGGCCGAGGTCGTCAACGCCCTGTTGAGAACGCGGGGAGACGTGCGCCAGGCCATGCATACGGGTCTGCCGCTGACCCTTGCCGTTGATCTTGCCGGCTCGCCCCACATCGTTTCCCTCTTGCCGCTGTTTGATGTCGACAAACGGTTGTCCGGGTATTTCATCTCCTACGCCTCTGATCCCCTTATCGCCAAGATCCAGCAGGAATTTCACATTCTGTCGTTGTACACCAGCTTCGCCATCTGCATAATTTTCAGCCTCTTCTGGCGGCTTCGGCTCCGTTCCCGCGCCCTTGACGAGGAGCGACGGAACCTGCGCTCGATCAACAACGCCCTGGCCGAAGGCGTGTATGTGCAAGACATGACCGGGGCAATCACCCGGGTGAACCCGGCGGCCTGCCAACTGCTTGGCTACGCGGAAAGCGAACTGCTTGGTCAGGTGGCCCACGACCTGTTCCACCGGCACTCCGGCGGCCCCACCCCGCCCCAGGAAGACTGCCCCGTTTTCCAGCAACTGCGGAGCGGCGAGGGGTATGACGGCGAAGAATTTTATCTCAATAAAAACGGTGCCATGCTGCTGATGGAAGTCACCAGCCGTCCCATCTTTCAGGAAGGATTGGTGGTGGGCGCGGTGACGGCATTTCGCGACATCACCGAACGAAAAAGAACCGAAGCAGCCCTCCGGAACAGTGAGGAGACAGGCCGCAAGCTCTCCACCGCCGTGGAACAGAGCCCTGCCAGCGTCGTCATCACCAACGCCGAAGGAACCATCGAATACGTCAATCAGAAATTCGTGCAGAAGTCCGGATACAGCGTTGACGAGGTCCTGGGCCAAAACTCTAGAATGCTCAAATCCGGACTGATGCCCGAAAACATCTACGCCAACCTGTGGGAAACCATCACCACAGGCTATGAGTGGAAGGGAGAACTGCTCAACAAGCGCAAAGACGGCGCTCTCTACTGGGAGTCCATCTCCATCTCGCCGATTCGCAACCCACTCGGGGCCATCACCCATTTCATCGCCATCAAGGAAGACATCACCGAGCGGATGCAAATGGAAGAAGATTTGCGAGAAAACGAAATGATCCAGCGCACTCTGATCGAAAGCCTGCCTATCGGCCTGGTGATCATCGACAGCGAGAGCAAGACCATCGAAGAGGTCAACCCCCACGCAGCCACCCTGTTCGGCGCCAAACGCGAGGCCATCGTTGGCCGGCGTTGCCACAACTTTCTCTGCCTTGCTGAAGACTGTTCCTGTCCGATTGCCGATTTGGGATGCACCATCAACAACTCGGACGGGATCATGCTCCGCGCCGACGGCTCGCAACTGCCGGTGCTCAAGACAGTCAAGACGATCTCAATCAAGGGGCGGAAAAAACTGCTGGAGTGCTTTATTGACATCCGCGCGCGAAAACAGGCCGAGGAGGATGTGCGCGAGGCCAACCGGCAACTGGAGGCGGCCATTGTCCAGGCCGAACAACTGGCCCGGGACGCGAAGGCGGCCAGCAAGGCAAAATCGCAGTTCCTGGCCAACATGAGCCATGAAATCCGCACGCCGATGAACGCCATTCTCGGCATGACCCATCTGGCCATGCAAACGCGGGAAGAGGCCAAACAACAACGGTTTCTCGAGACGGTGCAGTATTCCGCCGAGAGCCTGCTTGGGTTGCTCAACGACATTCTCGATTTTTCCAAGATGGAGGCGGGGCAACTGCAGCTTAACCTGGCCCCCTTCTCGCCCCGGCGCCTGATTGCGGGCGTGTTGGCGACCATGCATGTGCCGGCCGATGAAAAGGGCGTGCAACTGGTGGTCGACATAGCGGACAACCTGCCCCATGGCCTGATCGGCGATGATCTGCGATTGCGGCAGATTCTCCTCAACCTGATCGGCAACGCCATCAAATTTACCGCCGCCGGCTCGGTGACTGTCACCATCACCCCGGAAGTGAGGAATGCGGCCCCTGGCGAGGCCCGCGTCCATTGCATCGTCGCCGACACTGGGATCGGCATCCCGCCGGAAAAACTCTCGCTGATTTTCAACAGTTTTGAGCAGGTCGACAACTCCTACGCCCGGCAGTACGGCGGCACCGGCCTGGGATTGTCCATCTGCAGGCAGCTGACGGCCCTGATGGGCGGGGAAATCTGGACTGAAAGCCAGGTGGGGCACGGCAGCGCCTTCCACTTTCTTGTGCCCCTGCAGGTCTGCGAAGAACCACCGCCGGTTGACGAAACCGCGAACAATTTGACGACGCCGGGGCTCAAAGGCTTGCGCATTCTCATTGTCGACGACAATGCGGTCAACCGCGACGTGGCCGGCATGCTGCTGGAGCGTGATCACACAATCGCCGTTGCCGCCAACGGGGTGGAAGCCTTGCAGGCCCTGACGCGAGCCCAATACGACGTTGTCCTGATGGATGTGCAGATGCCGGTGATGGATGGTTTAGCCGCCACCGCCGTTATTCGGACGCTGGAACAGGACGCGGAGCTTGCGGTTGATCTCCCAGGACTGATCGCCGCCGAATTGCGCGCCAACCTGCGCAACCAACATCTGACCATTGTGGCCATGACCGCCCACGCCATGGGTGGCGACCGCGAGATGTGTTTGGACGCCGGCATGGACGCCTACATCACCAAACCCTTTCAGCCCGGCGCCTTGATGGAGGTGCTGGAATCGCTGCACCTGCCCGAACCTGGCGCGAGAGTACAACAGCAAACGCCGCAAACCGCGACCCTGGGCCCCGCATCCGCCCTGACCAACGGACCATCCCCGCCAACCGCCCAGGAGGTGGCGGATCATCTGCAGCGGACCGCCTTGTTGACCGCCTCGCAGGTCGAACGCATCCTGGCGGCGGTGCAGGCAGGCCTGGCTGAACATCTGACCACAGCGGCGACGGCAATCGAGCAACATGATTACGAAACCCTGGCCAGGGTCGCCCACACCCTGAAAGGCTCCCTGCTCCAATGCGGACTCGACCATTGGGCGGCGATGGCTCAGGAGATCTATGACGGGGCCAGGGAAAACCAGGATCTGCCGTTTGCCGAGCGCCTCGCCGCCCTCAAACAGGGGTTGAGCACGCTGCTGTGACGCACCGCTTCAGCAAACAATCGCGGTGACCTTGTCTTCGTCGCTGCGTTCGGCCATGGCGGCGATGGCGGCACATCTGCGCGCCGGCAACAGACAGCGGGCAAACGCTGCGAGCAAACATTGCGCCCTGGGGCAATGAGGGCTATGCTCAACGCCGGCCTTCCGTTCCAGGAGACGGCAGACCACAACCAGGCGCATGCCCCGGGCGGGGCGAGGTTCCTGCGCCGGCACTCGTCAATCATTGCTTCCAAGGAGGCGGCGACCATGTTCAACTTTGAATTCTACAACCCGACACGGATTGTTTTTGGCAAGGATCGGCTCAAAGAACTCGACCGGCTGATTCCGGCCGCAGCCCGGGTGCTGGTCCTCTACGGCGGCGGCAGCGTCAAGAAATTCGGCACATTGGACAAGGTGCTGCAATCTCTGGGCAACCGGACGGTGCTCGAGTTTGGCGGCATCGAAGCCAACCCGCGCTATTCCACCCTGATGCGGGCGGTGGAGGTGGTGCAGAGCGAAAACATCGACTTCCTCCTCGCCGTCGGCGGCGGCTCGGTGATGGATGGGACCAAATTCATCGCCCTGGCCAGCCAGTACGCCGGCAACGGCGAGGACATCCTTTACGGCACGGCAAAGCCGGCGCAGCTGTTTGCCGCTGTGCCGCTCGGCACGGTGGTCACCCTGCCGGCCACCGGTTCGGAGATGAATTCGGGCGGAGTCATCAGCCACGGACAGGGTAAGTTCGTCTTCTTCAGCCCGCTGGTCTTTCCCCAATTCTCCCTCCTCGATCCCACCCTCACCTTCACCCTGCCCCCGACCCAGGTGGCCAACGGGGTGGTCGACGCCTTCATCCACACCGTGGAGCAGTACGTCACCCTGCCGGCCGAGGGCCGTTTCCAGGACCGCACCGCCGAAGGCATCCTCCGCACTCTGATTGAAATCGGCAAGACCACCCTGGACAATCCCACCGACTACGACGCCCGCGCCAATCTGGTGTGGTGCGCCACCAACGCCCTCAACGGCCTGATTGGGGCCGGCGTGCCCCAGGACTGGTCCACCCACATGATTGGCCACGAACTCACCGCCATGTTCGGCATCGATCACGCCAAAACTCTGGCCATTGTCCAGCCGGCGGCGTGGACGGTGCGCAAAGTGGAAAAAAGGGCCAAACTGCTGCAGTACGCCGAGCGGGTCTGGGATCTCTGTGAGGGCGACGAGGAGGGCCGCATTGACGTGGCGATAGAGAAAACGCGGACGTTTTTTGAAAGCCTGGGGGTTCCGACCCGGCTGAGCGCCTACGGGGTGACGGCAGAGCGGATCGACGATCTCGTCCGCGCCCTGGAAACGCGCGGCATGACCGCCTTGGGAGAAAAACGGGGCGTGACCCTGGAGATCAGCCGCAGGATCCTGGAAACCGCCCTGTAACCTTCACTGGAGGTTGCCCTGCAGGCGCTTGCGCGCTGTCACAAAAAAAACGGCGTTCTGGTCCTGGCCTCAGGATCAGAACGCCGTTGCAGACGATGGAATGAATACGCCAAGAATCGTTCCATCGTCTCATGGTCGAGGACCATGAATTCACTTTTGAATTAGAATTGGAGCAAATAACCACCGGCAGGCTTTGGAGCTAATACATCACCGATATGAGCGATAAGGATATTACCGCAACGTTTTTGTTAGAAAATCTGCGTAAGCCTTGGCAATACCCTCGCGTAGCGATATTTTTGCTTGCCAGCCTAATTCCCGCAGACGATCTACATTCAGCAGTTTTCGCGGTGTACCATCTGGCTTGCTAGTATCAAACACAAGTTCGCCTTTGTAACCCACCGCAGCCATGACCGTTTGGGCCAATTCGCGGATGGTCACATCCTGACCACTACCCACATTGAATAATCCTTCACGGATATCACATTCCATTAAAAATACGCAGGCATCGGCCATGTCATCAACATAAAGAAATTCCCGCATTGCGTTACCAGAGCCCCACACTATACAGCATCTGTCCCCGCGCAACTTGGCCTCATGGGCCTTCCGAATCAGGGCGGGAAGCACATGGCTGTTGTTAAGGTCGTAATTGTCATTAGGACCATACAGGTTGGTCGGCATCACCGACACATACTGGGTACCATACTGGCGGTTATAGCTTTCGCACAGCTTGATGCCGGCTATCTTGGCTATAGCATAGGGCTCATTGGTCTGCTCTAGGGGCCCCGTAAGCAAATACTCTTCTTTGATCGGTTGTGGACAATCGCGGGGGTAAATGCAACTTGAACCCAGAAAGAGCATGCGTTGCACACCAGCTTCATAGGCAGCATGGACGACATTGGACTCCATCATCAAATTTTGATAGATGAAATCAGCCCGGTACGTATTGTTGGCGAGAATACCGCCCACTTTGGCTGCAGCCAGAAAGATGTATGCCGGCTTCTCCTGAACCAAAAACTGGATAACTTGTGACTGGTTAGTTAAATCAAGCTCAGCATGGGTGCGAGTGAGCAGGTTGGTGTAGCTTCTAGCCTCCAAACGGCGAACAATTGCAGATCCCACCATGCCCCGGTGACCAGCAACGTAGATCTTTGCATGTTTTTCCATGGCTTACTCATGGTGGTCGAATGCTGTGTATCCATGCCGAGTGACCAACTCGTCACGCTGCGCGGCCTTCAGGTCTTCGCGTATCATCTCGCTCACCAACTCCTGGAAGCTGATTTTTGGGGTCCACCCCAGTTTTTGTTTGGCTTTAGTCGCATCGCCCAACAGAGTTTCCACTTCTGTAGGGCGGAAATAGCGAGGATCAATAGCTACTATGCACTTTCCCTGAGCGTCGAAACCTTTCTCATTTACGCCTTGGCCAGTCCAACTGATGGTCAACCCGATTTCCTGGGCGGCAGCGTTCACGAATTCTCGAACGCTATACTGTACGCCTGTGGCTATAACAAAGTCTTCCGGCTTGTCCTGCTGAAGCATCAACCACTGCATCTTGACATAGTCTTTTGCATGCCCCCAATCCCGTTTGGAGTCCAAATTACCCAGATATAAACTGTCCTGCAGGCCGAGCTTAATGCGTGCCAGAGCTCTTGTAATCTTGCGAGTGACAAACGTTTCGCCCCGCACAGGGCTCTCATGGTTGAAGAGGATACCGTTGCAGGCATAGATGCCGTAAGCCTCGCGGTAGTTAATGGTAATCCAATACGCATAAAGTTTGGCCACGGCATAGGGGGAGCGGGGGTAAAAGGGAGTGGTTTCGTTTTGTGGTGTTTCCTGTACCAAACCGAACAATTCGGAGGTTGATGCCTGATAAAAGCGGGTCTTTTTTTCCAAACCTAAAATTCGAATCGCCTCCAGAATCCGCAGAGCACCCAGAGCATCAGAGTTGGCGGTGTACTCTGGCTCCTCGAACGACACTGAGACATGCGACTGGGCTGCCAGATTGTAAATCTCATCGGGCTGGATTTGCTGAATGATACGAATCAGGCTTGAGGAATCGGTCATATCACCGTAATGGAGTACAAAACGTCGTTCAGGATCATGTGGATCCTGGTAAAGATGGTCGATCCGGTCAGTATTGAACAGAGAGGCACGGCGTTTAATGCCATGCACTTCGTATCCTTTTTTTAACAAAAACTCTGAAAGATAAGCCCCATCTTGTCCGGTGACGCCTGTGATCAATGCTTTTTTCATATGGTAGTTCCTTGAGTATTCGAATTAGAAGTTTCGGTGAGCCGTTCGCTGAATGGGGTGCCAAGATAAAAAGGAAGACCTGCAAGTCGTGAAATCGCGCTCATCCCTTGGAATAGTAAACCTATCAATGCGCCATTCTCTATAGTTAAAAGCTGCGACAACAGGATATCAAATCCAACCGTTCCTAAACCAAAACCACCAGCAATACCAAAGATGTTGCTAAAGATAGCAAGAGGAAAGACCACAAAACCCTGTATCGGTTCGACCGCATATCCAACCGCCCTCGAAATACAAAAAAGGGAAGCGCACCAGAAGACATGGTTAAAGACAGATAAACCCAGGCTAGTTATCAAAAATATTGGCTGCTCACGCAGCGAATTAAAAGAACCTATAAACTGCTTTATACGTAATCCCCATTTATTTTGTAATAAAATGCTATTGATTTTTGGGTTTTCATACAAACTCCTTGCGCCCAAAATTCGAAAAAAGAACAAAACTCCGATACTCGCCGAAATTGACAAAATGAAAACTGGCAACCGTTCAGGCATATTACCTAGCACCTTCCAACCAGCTACGCTTACTACTGATGCCAGCAAAAAAAGCCCAAGTAATCCCGTAACGCGATCAAATGCAACTGCCACAACAGCACGTGTTCGTTGTCCTGGCCCGACATGTTTGACTACAAAACCAGCTTTAATTAGGTCACCACCATTTGAACTTGGCATTGCAAGATCAAAAAATGAACCAATCATTGTCCACCGAACAGCCTGTCCAAAGCCCACATCAATACCTTGGCTATGGAGAATTATTTTGAACCGATAGGACACAATCACAAATGGAGGAAACATCAACCCAAACGCCGCCAGCAACCACGGCCAAGTTTGACCCAACCCAATCAAAGCGGCTGTGTCCACCCTATTAAAATACACAAGCAATGCGACAACCCCGACTGCAACCAATATTTTAATCCACCTGAAGGATGGCAATTTATGCAACAAGAGTTTATCTACTACTTTAGTGTTAACAAGAGGATTCATTACGCCACATCTCAAACCAAAGATACGAAACCAACCGTTTGCCGGTTGGCCAAATTTTAAAATGTGTGTCGCCGTAGCCACGAGAAAGCTCCGTAGTTGCAAATTCCATCCTTGAAAGACGCAACTTGTAAGATCGAACCACCATTTCGATGTCTATCGATAACCCATAATCAAGAACACGCATTTTTTCAAAAGCCGACTTACGCCACCCCTTGAATCCATGCAAAACATCCCGAACCCAAACACCCTCTCGTCGCCAGACAAGCGCTGCGAATGCGCCCAGTCCCCACACCGCCCACTTACGTGGCCTTATCAAACGTGCATCTTCTTCATTAACAGATCCCCGAATCTGTCTGCTGGCAATTACCAAGTCATGCCCCTGCTCAAATAAAGGCCGAAACTTTAGCAGATCTTCAGGCAGCAGAGTACCCTTGGGGAAAAAAACTACAACCGCATCCCCCGTTGCAACATCATTGGCATGAACGTAGGCTGCATTCAAACCCCGCTTGGGTTGGCGATGCACGGGTATACCTGCGCCATCAAGATACTCCACTGTCCCATCAGTGCTGCCGCCGTCGACGGCAAAAACCTCATCAAAAGCTTGGATCGGCAAACGAGGAATATCAGCCTGGCAGCCCTGCAATTCATTCCAGACGATCAAACAAAGAGAAACTTTCATGCATTCATTCTCCCGATCAAGTCGTCGGCCATTTGCAGTGCTTCCGCTACTGCAATGTCGGAGTTCATGTGTTCCCAGCGTCCCCAGCGCCCAAGCCCGATGATGTCATGCGAACGCGCCCAAGCCAGGACATGCCCAACGTCTTGGGGCTTGCCCAGCGTATTGATCGGATAAGCAAATTCGTTGTGAAATCGAATGCCCGAAGTTTCCTGAGATCGCATAGCGTTCGTTTCGGTCCAGTAGCCACAGGCTCCAGTGACAAAGTTCGAGCGGAGGAGCAGACGATGGTGCGCAATATCTTCACCCGGCTCATAAATCCAATGTGACGGATTGTCGAGGGTGTCAGGATGATACTCCACATCGATGGATGCTTTTTTCAATCGTGAGATAGCGGTGACAACGCTTTCAGGCAGTTCACAGTATTGGGGCCACATAGTCCAGGGAATGGTTGAAATGATGGTTTCAGCCTGCCACCTGCCATTGACGGTACCTGTATCAAGGTCAATCTGTTCGACGGGACAGCTGGTTACGAGAGAAGCACCCAAGGCCTCGCCCATGCGCCGCCAGACCTCGCCGAAACCGTATTTCTTGGGGTAGAAGAATGAGCCATGCGCTGGTAGCGAGCCCATGGCCCGTCCTTCTAGACAGCTCTGCAGGGTTTCCCGGAAGGAAACGTCGGGCAATTTATACAACCAATACGTGCCCAGCTCATCTGGATCCATTGACCAGATCTTGCGATTATAGGGAAGCATATACTCCTTGGCGATCCGTCCACCAAGTTTCCATTCAATCCATGCCGCGAAAGATTCAGGCATAGGTTCGCCCCGGACGCACCCGGCCTGCGCAATCGATTCAAGATAATCAACCTGGACCTCTACGGGGAACTGCCAGAGATTGGCCTCAAGGGGATGATCAACTTCTGTTCCCCGCAGTCGGATCTTTGAGATACGCTCATAGAGGTTCCATTCCTCACGTGGCAAAAACTGAAAAAGGAAATCCAATACCTCTTTTCTGCGCACGTCGAGAAAATGGCCGCCTCCGATATCGAGGGGCGCCCCATCAACATCCGCAGACCTGCAGAGACCTCCAACTACGGGTTCCTTTTCCAGGATTACAAGTTGGGACAACTCCACCCCTGAACGTATCAACGCATTAGCAACACTGAGTCCACTCGGTCCAGCACCAAGCACAAGAATTTTTTTATTAATCATTTGCTTCCTCTGAAAAATGGTGATTACCTACAAGGGGCGCTATTAAGAAGTACGTTAATTGCCGAACATGGGGATCGCCTTTTTCATAGCGGTTCAAACTGAAAGGCGGAATTTCAGTTTGTTAGAAAAAATTGCGCATCAGGCAATGCCCGGCAAGTAACGACCGGATTAATAATTCCGATTTGCTTTCAAGATGACACCATGCATCCATCGCAGTGCTCGTAAGCCATGGGTTGAGCGGTTTTCTTGAGTGCCACCTTGATTGCAATTGCGAATAAGTAGTAGATTTTTAGCTCCTCGTGGTTTTATGGATTTGTTCCTTAGATACTTGGAGAGAGGTGGCTGTGCCAAATAACTCCATTGCTCCAAGTGAGAGTCTGCCTATCTGCGGATAATAGCCCCGTAACACCCCAGCCCGGGACCACCAAGGAGTTGCCTGAAACATGTCCTGTTGCAAACTCGTTACGCTCATTCGATATCAATAATGTTTTGTCATTATTGTTTCTAATCGAACCTTTTCCTACACCTGCGACCCAACTACCTAAAAAATCCACCTCCTGGATTTTTTTTGTATATTCATATCCTTTGGGCAAGGGTAGGTTTGCAAGAGATGATAAATTTCTTTCAACAACCTCCAGCATAACCAAATTAGGTTTAAAGGTTTTCATGATTTCAAGCCCTGGTTTATCAAGTCCGTTACCGCTAATAAGCCAAGCTGCTGAACCAAGATCTGTAGGTTGAAAACTGAATTCGTCTTTAGGGGTTAACCACCAAAAAGAGGCACCATTTGCAACCACATTCACTGCCCCTTGCATAAATTGAACAAAGGAATCTCCGAAAACAAGCATCCTTGCCGATTGACCTTGCTTCGAAATTTCCGGTGTTTCCAAGATGTCAATTTTAGGCAGATTCTCGGTAGTGGGATCATTCTGACCGAACCATGACCACATACTATCTTCGAGAGGCCTTGCTTGACGATAGGTGATCACAGACTGCACAGCGGGCCAAGTAATATTAGATGAGTGGTGATTAACTTTGTCCTTTATAAATATCCAAGCTAATTGTGCAGCACGGTCATTCCAATGGGTTCCCCATTTGTAATAAAGGACTTCCTTGTTATTTTTCTCTAGGGTTGGCCTTAGGTCGACCTTAATGAAAGGGCACTCAAATTTTATAGCATATACCTGATCGAGAAGGCTAGATGTGCCAATAGGAGCTAATGAAACGGGCATTTTATCTTTGTAAATTGTGGATTTATTAGGTCCAACAAAAAAAATAAATTCTGCTCCATTATCATGTGTGTAGTTACACCATGCATCCAACCTTGTTTTAATGTTATCGAGCTGGTCTGAATTCAATAAATTCTGATGTCGATACGACGAAACCTCATCTTTAAAAAATAACCATCCGTCCTTACCTATAACTGCTGGCAAGCCTATATCGGAGTGGAGCACTTTTAATCGTAGATAAAAATATGCACTCAGAAGTGGTTTCCGGAAGCCAAAGTTATCTGCTGAATATTTTGTGAGCGAGTCTGGTAATACAAGGAAATCTGTAATTCTTTTAAATGATGGAAAAGAAGCAAGAGGCCGCTGCTCACGAAAATTTGGCATCAAGTCATGCGGATAAAAATGTCCACCTAGTCCTATCAACAAACTGCCAATAAAAAAATAGAACAACGATCGCTGGCCACGCCTAGGTGGATGTGTTTTGGAGCCGCTCATCGATTTAACCTTAAAATCTAAAATAAATGAAAGCTCGATGGGTTTGCGCCCCGATAAATGCGTAGGACACCAGAAGTAGTGCGATATATGATGCCGCTCTAACAATTGGCGCGATGCAGATAGGGCCAATGGCTATTCTTAAAATCAACGAAGAATAAAAATTAGCATGAATCCATCGAAAGATGGGAAATGAAAAAACCAGGCCGAATAGAACGCTGAGTATTGTCAAAGTATCAACATAAAGCGATAATGGATGAAGTTCATTCTTCCAACCATACAGGCCAAACATTGCCTTCGTTATCCCGATAGCCTGTCCCAACGTATTGGAGCGAAACACCATCCACGAGAATAAGATTATGATAAGCACATAAACGTGCCGAAAAAGTCTTGGCCAGGTTTCAAGCCAACCGCGAAATCGTGTTCTTTCAACGGCAAGGAAAAATCCATGAAAGAGACCCCAAACAACAAAAGTTATGTTAGCTCCATGCCATAAACCACAAAGAAAAAATACAATTAAAAGATTAAGTGCTGTTCTCCATTCCACCTTTCGACTCCCCCCCAAAGGGATATAAAGATAATCGCGAAACCAACGGGAAAGTGTCATGTGCCAACGGCGCCAGAAATCCTGTATCGATAAAGCAGAATAGGGGTAGTTGAAATTTGGCGGGAAGTGAAATCCAAACATTTTCGATAGCCCGAGAGCCATATCTGTGTAGCCCGAAAAATCAAAGTATATCTGTAATGCAAATAAAAAAACCGCAACCCATGCTATGCTTCCTGAAATTTCGGTTATCGGTATTTCAAACATCTTATCTACTGAGACCGCACAAACATCAGCAATCAAGACTTTTTTCGCCAAACCTATAGTAAATTGTTCAATGCCTTCGATAAAAAGACCCGAGCTGTGCTTACGCTTGTCTATCTGATGTCCGAACTCGCCATAACGGATAATTGGACCTGCGATTAGCTGCGGGAAAAGAGTTTTGAATAGCGCAAATTTAAAAATGTTTTTCTGTGCGTGATAATCCCCGCGATATACATCAATTAAATAACTCATTGCTTGAAAGGAAAAGAAAGAAACGCCAAGCAATAATGGAATGTGATATTCTTGAATTTTCGGCAATTGAACGAAAGAAGTAAACAAGTTGATTACTGGTAATAACAAGGTGAAATATTTGTAAAAAATTAACAACGATAAATTTGAACAAATTCCAATAACCAAAAAAAACTTTGGGTTGAAAAAACCTTTGTTTGTGCATTTTTCAATAAGTAGACCAAAGAGGTAATTTATAACAATGCTGCCTATCATAACGAAAATCAGAACAGGCTCGCCCCAAGCATAAAAAATCATACTAAATATTAATAGTACAGCATTACTCATACCTGTTGCATAGTAAGCTAATAGGCATATTGGCAAAAATAAAAAAATGAAAACCGGTGTACTAAATAGCATTTTAAAAAATCTAGCTCCGAAGAACCTTAAGGTATAAAGGCGGTTCCGCTTGATTGAATCTAGTATTACTCATGCGTATCGGGCAATGAAGAAAATGGTGTCAAATCTGACAAAGTTCCAGGCTTGGCATGAGGGATTAAAGAACTTCTCCCTAACCGAGTGGTACGCCAAGATCCTACTGGTGGAGATCATGACCAGCAGCATCATTCCACCCAGCAAGTTGGGAGCATCCGACAGTTATGCACATCACTTGATCCTTTTGAGCGTAACAGCGCTACACTCTGGTTGTTTTCGATTGGCGGCCTCATGCATCCCAAACACCTCGTCGAACTTTGCATTGTATTTGGCGCAGCGCAACTTGAGAACATTATTGGCGTTATCAACCTTCACCACGCGCCCGAACGTTTCAGCCGCACGTGACAAATAAACTTGTTGGCGCTTTTAATAGCCCCACTGCCCAGAGGATAGCCGCCCCGATGTAACTTGCCGTAATCAATACGGCCTTGTTGCTCTTGAGATACCCGACGAGCGTCGCGCGTGCTTTTTGCGCCTCTGCCGTGCGGCATTTCAAGTTATTGAGGCTGATAAAGACACCCTTGATATTGTTATGAAAAAGGCGCACCTTGCCCTGCTCCACCCATTCATTTGCCTGGGCATTCTGGCCGAAATGGATATGGGCAAAGTCGTGGAGGCGCTGGGCGCAATAAAAATAAACGAGCACCTGTCGGCAATCCGGGTAGATTGACTGCACCGTGTCCCAGAACCAGCCGGCTCCGTCACCGATGAAACAGAGGCGCACCTTGCCCAAGGGGACGAGTTCTTGCTCTTTGATATGCTGCAGATAGGTGGAAAATTCGGTTTTGTCGCTGATCTGATGCAACTAAACATATGCACAATCTGTTTATTATCAAGCAAATAGCCCAAAATGCCTTTGACCTATTTCCAGTAGTTGGCAGCTCCTTTTTCCTCGGTCCGGATGCTCCCCAGCGCCTCTACATCAACAGTCAGACAAACTCGCTGCGCAGCTGGCAACGATGCAAAAAACGAACACGTCGTTCATTTCCCCGGGTTTCCAAGCGCAGTTACGGAAAATGGGGACGCCGTTCGGCTTAAGTCAACGGCATTGACCAGAGTCATGTCTTCTGAACGCAATAGGGGAAGGCCACTTCCAAAGCGTCAAAATAGAAAACGAACGCGCATAAACCAGCAAAAGCGCCAAGGAAAACAGTGGATAGGCCGCATAAAGATATCTTGGCTGATCGCCTTGCCATGCACTAGCGTCTAATATTGCAAAAAAGAACAATCTCGTTACCACAGCGACTGCAAGGAGTGCAATAGCGATATCTACAGGCCGACGTCGAGCAGTGGAAGTGATCACGACTGCCAAAGTTGCCAAGACTCCCGGCCACAGCAACCACGACTGTAAAGTTAAATACCACGACTCTATATAAGCTTGGGCTTGCCATAGTCGATTTACTTTAAATTTAGGATTCTGGATTAGGTCGATAGCAAAGTGAACAATTGTCTTATCTATTGGCATATCCACAACCTGAGCAATCGGAATATTCGAAAGAAGAGAGCGAGCCACTCTTCCGTCTGCAAGCACGACAGCCACTTCCGCATGTTGCCAACTGTCTTCAGAGGGGACAATAAAAGAGTTGCGAAAGCCAACAGGACGACTCGAGTCAACATCAGGACGAGAGATATCCAATGGCGACCGACTCAATAACCTCTCGCTCGGAGAGCGTATCTCAACCGCCTGAACCCAACCATCTGACGCAAAAGCCCAACCCACAATTTCTCCCTTTCCGTACCGAGGAACGATCAAATGAGCACGCCGGTTCGCAATTCTATCAAATTCCGAGCCACAGGACTCTTCAACGGCACGATCATAAGATGGACGATTTGGCACAACAGGTTTAATGAAGGTACAACCTACCCGAAGAAGAGATTCCGGCAAACGAGGGAGCCAGGTTGTCCACGCTGGATCTACCATTGCCATTGGAGTCCACCGACTGGCAAGTCGGCCATCTGAAAGCGCACTCCTCACCTCTGTACCAATTTGGGCCAGCAACCTGTCAGCTTCTCTCGGGTTGGTTCCATAGCCAGCAGCAACCACTGCATCATAAAAAGCCCAGTAAAACCAGCCTGCTGAAACTTCTGCATCCCCCAACCCCGTCAGACCTTTAGAATCTGTAAAGGGTTTTGAATGCACCATCCAACCATGCATGGCAGCCCCTTCCAAAAAAGGTCTAAGTGTGGCAAATGTTGGACTGACGGCATAGGCTCGTTGGCGGACTTCAGCTGGCACCGGGATAAATGCAAGCGCTGGCTCAGGCCGGATGCTCTGTAATGATTTTATTGCGCTCTTGAAACCCGAAGCTGTCTGCAGCGAGGTTGCAAACAACCCCCAGCGCAACCAGTTGGCAGTCTTAATAGCTGTTTCCATAGCCAAGCATAAGGACAACATCAAGGCTATGCCTATTACCGCCTTTGCCCAACCAGCGCGGCGATCAACAAGCATGGCAAACACAAACAAGGCCATTATAATCGGAATAATGACAATGGATTCCTTACGGACGTTCCATGCAAAAGCCCACCATATCCCCGCATGGACGGCATACCGCCATGAACTGAGACGATCACGCATGATCCACCACATGAGGCTTGTGGCAATAGATACCATCATTAGCGGAGTGAGCAAAATTTCAGCTCCGCATCTATTCGGTAGCTGAAAGGATGCTGGATGAAAAATAAGCACAACTGCCGCCAATAGGGTCACAACCACTGGCGAACCCGTCCGCCACAAAACAGTCGTTAATAGACACGCTGCTCCACAGTAAACGATCTCTAAAAGAAGACGGAGAGGCACGCCCAAGAGCCGGGTTATCTCCACGAAAATCGGGAAAATTGGCAAATGAAATAGTTTATCGGGTGAATAGTGCCCTCCCCAGTATGCACGCGCAGCAGCCCTAATCTGCCATAAATCATCATGCGGAAGATAAACTGCTAATATCTCCTCCTGAGAAGTCAATATGAGCTTACATAGCACAAGACATACAAGCCCCCAAATTAAAAGAGGTGGGAATGAATGCCGTGGAGGCAAGGGTAGCCAATCAGAAAATAATGATTTTTTAATGTGAGAATACATTATCAATTCTTAATAAAGGGTGCCAAAAAGAACTCGCCACAACGATCAAAAAACAGCTAATCAAGACATAAAAGCCTCTATTTTGAACGGAAGATTCCAGCAAGAAAAATCACATCCAAAACGAGGCTTTTATCATCACAAGAACATCAAGGCCATTGTGCCAAAACAACTAAAAACACAATTCCCGAACTGGAAGGGGCTTGACCGCAAATCCAAGCGGGACATAGCCAAGAAGGTCCTTGAAGAGGTTGTCGCCACATACGATTTCAGCGAGGCCATCACTACCCCGAAGGAAGCATGCTGGCCATCGAACAGCAGGGCTCGCTCAAGGGCATCATCAAACTCCAGGAGATGGCTCGTTTTATCGAGATGTTCAACTCCAGAGCATCGTGCGCCTCAGCGGCCATCAGCGCAGGCAGGCGTCTCTTTTAGCGGCAGGGGGTTACTTTACGATAGGTGTCCTTGGTCCAGATTGCCTGACCGTCCGGAGTCTTGCCGTCGTTCTTCCATTTGTCGGTCACCTGGAGGCAGTAGGAGCCCAGGTTGAGGATTTCCGGCTCCTTGTTGCCTGGGGTTTCGCCGCCGATGCGCAAAAATTCCGGGTTGGCGGAGGTGTAGTTGGGGTTGACGGTGGCGGCGCCGCAACCGGCAAGGACAACGGCAACCGCCGCATAGGCACACAATACGCAAATCTTGTTCATTGGATGTTCTCCTGTCGTAAAAAGTAGACTGACAAGCCGGAATCCGGCATTTTGCCGCTCAAAGCCGCAATCAGCGGTTGCCGCGCCCACGATGCAGACGCACGGCGGGCAATTCGTCGTTGATTTGCGGCTGCAATTGTACCTGAGCCGTCCCGCCGGCGAAAGATTTTTCTGCGCTCAACCGCCCCTGCAGCCCGAGGAACCTGGGCGAGGTCCGCCGCGGGTTGGCGATCAAACCAGAAATCGCTGTGCGGCGCAATGCGAGCGCCGCTTACAGCATGTTGCCAACTGGACGCCCGCCGTCCTTGATCCGATCCAACTGATCGAGCAGATCGTCAATCTCGGATTGCCAGTACTGACGCGAACCAAAATCGGGCATGACGTTGGTTGCGCCGTCTTCCACCACCTGATGGGCGCACCAGGCCGAATAATGGATAAAACGCATGGCCCGCAGCGGCTCAATCAGGCGCAGCCCGCTGCGATCAAACGGCCGGAAGGTCTCGTACCCTTCCAGCAGCAAATCGACCTCGACAAAGGCGTCTTCAAGGGTTCCCGGCAGCAGCATCCAGAAGTCCTGGACCGGCGGGCCAACCGCCATATCGTCAAAATCAATCAGAAAAAACGACTCGCCAGGCCGATAGATAAGGTTGCTCGAGTGGCAGTCGCCGTGAATCCGAATGGCTTCGCTGCGGGCAAACAGCGGCTCGATGGCGGCAATGATCTGGCCGGCCGCCTGGGTGTAGGGTCCGATCAGATCCTCAGGAACCAGGCCGCTTGTACGGATGAACTCCACCTGGGCCTTGGTGGTGTGGGCCGGGTGCATCCGCACCCTGTCCTTGGGGGTTTTGCGCGCCCCCACCATGTGCATTCGCCCCAGCAGGCGGCCCACGGCCAGCCATTGGTCCTCGTCGAATTCATCGACGCAGCGCCCGCCTTTGCGCGGAAACACGGCAAAATGCATGTTGCCGCACTGGCCAAGCGTGCCGCCGGTCTGCAACGGCAGGGGGGCGATCACCGGCATTTCCTCCGCCGCCAGTTCAAGCAGAAAATCATGCTCGTCCTGCAGGGCCTGCCGCGACCAGCGCCCAGGTCGGTAGAATTTGACCACCATGCCGTTGCCGTCTTCATCAGCCACCTCGAAAACGCGGTTGATGTAGCTGTTGTAGGATCGACACAGGTTGGAGCAGGAGACGCCCAGCGCGGTCTCGACCTGGTGCAAAATCTGTTCGGGCGTCAGGCTGTTAAACGCCGCGCTCTCTTTTTTTTGATCCAAGATTTCCATGGATGTGATTCCCCCTGATAATGTTGCTGCAAGGACGATGCGGGCGGGCGACGCGGCGCGTCGTCTCCGCTCTCGGTTCAATCCTGCAGATACTGTTTGCCCCAGTCGCACATCTGCTGAAGGATGGGAAAGATGCTTTTTCCCTTGAGCGTGAGCGAATACTCCACCTTAGGCGGCACCTGGGGATAGACCTCGCGGTGCACCAGGCCGTCGGCCTCCAATTCGCGCAACTGCTGGGTCAGCATTTTGCGCGTGGTGTCGGAGAATTGCCGCTGCAGATCGGAAAAGCGCATGGTTTCCCGCGCCAGATGCCAGAGGATCGAGGCCTTCCATTTGCCGCCGACCACCGCCAGGGTGACGTCGATGCCGCAGGTGTACTCTTTGTCCCGATAGACCATGTGATCGGTTGCCGCTGGGCCTGTTTGACTTGGTGAATCTTGCTCATTCATACGTTACCAAAAAGGTACTATGCACCATTAAAGATACTACGTTACTAAAAAGTTCGTTATTGACGTTTAAATTCCTATGGTTCAATATAGGCTAAATGATTGCAAAAGGAAAGCAGACCTTACACCCGCACTCAAACCGAGGAGAAAAAAAATGAAAGTAGCGGCATTTAACGGCAGCCCCAACAAAAACGGCAACACCTATCACGCCATCCGGATGGTGGCGGACGCGCTGGAAAAAGAAGGCATCGCCACGGAAATCATCCATGTCGGCAACAAGGCTGTGCGGGGCTGTCTGGCCTGCGGCCAATGCGTCAAAAAGAAAAACGAACAGTGCATCCAAAGCGAGGATCCGGTCAACGAGTGGATCCAGAAAATGAAAGAGGCCGACGGCCTCATCTTTGGCTCGCCGGTGCATTTCGCCGCCATGGCCGGCACGATGAAATCCTTCATGGATCGGGCCTTTTACGTCGCCGGCGTCAACAACGGCATGCTGCGCCACAAGGTCGGGGCCTCGGTGGTGGCGGTGCGGCGCTCCGGCGGCCTGCCCGCCTTCAACCAGCTCAACAATTTCATCGTCTATTCCGAAATGCTGATGCCGGCCGCCAACTACTGGAACGTGATCCACGGCACGCGGCCGGGCGAGGCGGTCAAAGACGAGGAAGGCGCGCAGATCATGCGCACTCTGGGCAACAACATGGCCTGGCTGATGAAGTTGGTGGAGCACGGCAAGGCGACCATTGCGCCGCCCGAACGGGAGAACAAAATCTATATGAACTTTATCCGCTAAAGGAGTGATATAACGCTTGGCCCGATCAGAACGGTTGGCCGCACCCCCCGTTCAGCACCAAGCATCCTGTCGTTTTGTCGTTATTTTAGAGCAAAGCACATGTAATCCAGCCCCCTCGTTCTTCTGGTGCGCCAGGAGAACGAGGGGGCTCCGCAAGGGTCGCCTTCGCCTTGCGGCAATGGCCCAATTGCCCCCACCCCAAAACACCCCCCTTTCGAAAAAACTCACTCTCGCCAAAGCGCGCCTCCCGTGCGTCTGAACCCCTTGGAGCGACGGCCTTGACCACCGTCGGCCAGAGACCGCGGTCGCACGCTAGCCGCCGAGCTTCACAATCTTTACAATTTTCCCCTTTTATCCCAAGCAGCTAAAACGATATAACAGCAGCATGCTGCACCCATCCCCCTTTTCCTTGACTCCGGGCAAGCCGCCACGCATGCACTGCAAACCGCATTCAGGCCTTGTCTCCATCCTCATCCAGCACGCAGCCTGTTACGCGCTATGCCTGGGATTGCTGATGTTCTGCGCCGCAAGCGGCCGCGCCGCGATCATTGCCGAGGTCGAGCCGCAGTCTATCGACGTGGCCGCCCATGAATGGGAAGGACAAACCAATGCGGACGGCAGCGGCCTCTATTTTGATCTGCTCCGGGCGGTCTATCGTCCCCTGGGCATCCAGGTGCGCGCCCGGACCCTGCCCTTCAACCGGGTGGTGGCGCTGTTGCGCACCCAACGCATCGACGCCTCGGTCGGCTTTTATTCCGCCGAGACCGCGCAGCAGATCGATTGGCATTTCTACGCCACGCCCAATCGCCCCATCGATTCGGAACGACTGGTGGCTATTTTCAAAAAAGGAACCCTGCAGGAGTGGAAATTCCCGGATTCGCTGGCCCGCAAGCGGGTGGCCTGGATCGACGGGTATGGGTATGAGCGGGCCATGCAGGTTGAATTGGAGCATCAGAAAATCACCACCCAGGCCCAAGGGTGGAAGCTGCTCCGGGCCGGCCGGATCGACGCCTACCTGGACAGCGAATCCGACGCCATGGCCGCCGCCAAAGCCAACGGCATCGACCTCAACGACTACCAATGCGAAACCATTGTCCGGGAAAACCTCTACGTCCCCTTCGCCCTCACCAAAAAAGGGCAGCGCCTCATGCGCCTGTTTGATCAACGCATGGAAGAACTCCACAACTCCGGCGAATTGGCGGAATTGTACCGCCATTGGCGCAAGGATCCGCCGCCCTGGGAATAGCGACCCCTCTCTGTCCGTCGCCTGCTACACCAGCTCGCAACACGCCTCCGCCCGGCTGCGTGCGGCAGGCGGCGCCGCCGTATTCCCCAGAAATTCGAGCAACTCGTCGGCGCTGGGTTGCCGCTTGGTACGGGCCGCATGCTCGCGAAGGAGCGGCAGCACCAATTTGGCCTGGCCCTCGTCCAGGGCAATGTCCAACTGGCGGTAGGCCCAGCGGACCGAGGCCGTGCCCGAGTGTTTGCCCAGCACCAGCTGATGATCGCGCCCCAGCTCCCGCGGATCAATGCTCTGATAGTTGGCCGGATCGCGCAGCAAGCCGCTGACGTGGACCCCGGATTCGTGGGTGAACACCCCGGAACCGACAATGGGTTTGTTGGCCGCAACCGGACGCCCGGCGGCAAGGGCCACCACCTGCGACATCCCGGCCAGCCGCCGGGTCGACACCCCGGCGTCGATCCCGTACAACTGCTGCAGCGCCATCACCACCTCTTCCAGCGGCGCGTTGCCGGTCCGCTCGCCCAGGCCGTTGACCGTGGTGTTGACGTGGGTGGCGCCGCCCAGCACCGCAGCCAGGGTGTTGGCCGTGGCTAGGCCAAGGTCGTTGTGGGCGTGCATTTCCAACTCCAGCGAGCAGACGGCGCGCAAGCGCTGAAAAACCGTGCGCACCGTGAAGGGATCGAGCACCCCCATGGTGTCGGCAAAGCGAAACCGTTTGGCCCCGGCCCGTTCGGCCGCAGCCGCCGCCTGGACCAGGAAATTGAAATCCGCCCGGGAACTGTCCTCGCCGCCAACGCAGACCTCAAAGCCCATGTCCCGGGCCCGGCGGGTCATTGTTGCAATCCGGTCCAGCACCCAGGCCCGATCCCGGCCGATCTTGCCCGCGATCTGCTGATCGGAAACCGGGATGGAGAGATTGACCACGTCCACCCCCAGATGCTGGGCCGCCGCCAGGTCGTGGTCGTGCATCCGGCACCAGACCACCAATTTCGCGGCAAGGCCAAGGCCGGCCAGGGCGCGAATCTCCTCCTGCTCCTGTCGCCCCATGGCGGGAATGCCAATCTCCAATTCCGGCACCCCGGCCTGATCGAGCAACCGAGCAATGGCCAGCCGCTCGGCCAGGGTGAAGGCGACCCCGGCGGTTTGTTCGCCGTCTCGTAAAGTGGTGTCGTTGATGGTTACGGTTCGCGGTGTGCAGTGTGCGTTCATCCAGGCCTCCTGGCGTCAATGTTTTAATGACTGAAGCAAGGGTTGTGCCAGCCGACATCCCCGCCTCGCCAACGCCGCCGTCCCCTGGCCGTCCGCACGGAAAATCAGACCAATGGCGTGCGCCCACGACAAAAAAAACAACGACGGCGCCGAGGTCTTGCCCTGAAAATACCGCGCCCCATAGGCCAACTTGTTCCGCCCCGTACATTTTCCCTACATTTATGTCGGACAGTGCACATTTATTGCGCGCCGGGAACGACGTCCGTTGCCTTTCCCGCCAGATACCCGTTGCACTTTGGCTGAAAAATCCATAATATTCGGCCATTCAGCCTCTGGACTCCCCAGGAGTTCCGACAACAACCACGCGCCGTCCGCGCCGGCAGGTTCGCGCAATGTGCAGCCCGCCGTTGCGTGTCGAGTTGTGCAAACCTTGCATCCTGCTGCCCCATCGACGCGGAGAAACCGATCATGCCCGAAATCCACATCACCCCGACCCTGACAATCGACGCCGCCGAGGTCGAATTGTCCGCCATCCGCGCCCAGGGCTCGGGCGGCCAGAACGTCAACAAGGTCTCCAATGCGGTGCATCTGCGTTTTGACGTGCGCAAATCGAGCCTGCCTGAACAGTATAAAATCCGGCTATTGAGCCTGCGCGACCAGCGGTTGACCGACGACGGCGTGCTGGTGATCAAGGCCCAGGAGTTCCGCAGCCTGGAAAAAAACCGGGAAGCGGCCCTGGAGCGTCTGGCCGAGATCATCCGGGCAGCTGGCGTGGTGCAAAAAAATCGTCGCCCCACCAAACCGAGCAAGGCGGCCCGCCAGCGTCGGGTGGAGAGCAAGGTGCGCCAGGGCCGGATCAAAGCCCTGCGCCGCAAGCCCGAATAGAGCTCCCTTGCCGCACGCCGGCAAATGGGGTAGTTTGCCCCCAATCGTTGTCTCCGCTCCTTCCTTTCCTCTGCCCCCTGATCACCCATGAACGTCGCCAATCCTGAACTGCAACTGGCGGAAGCCTTTGTCGAGCACACCAACTGCGCCCTGTTTCTCACCGGCAAGGCGGGCACCGGCAAGACCACCTTTCTCCACGCGATCAAACGGCAGACCCACAAGCGGCTGGTGGTCACCGCGCCCACCGGAGTGGCGGCGATCAATGCCGGCGGCGTGACCCTCCATTCCTTTTTCCAGCTGCCCTTTGGCCCCTGCCTGCCCGGCAGCGAAATGCTGGGCGGCCAGCACCGGGTCAGCCGCGAGAAACGCAACCTGATGCAAAGCCTCGACCTGCTGGTGATCGACGAAATCAGCATGGTTCGCGCCGATCTGCTCGACGGGGTCGACGCGGTGCTGCGCCGCTACCGCCGCTCCGAGCTGCCCTTTGGCGGGGTGCAGGTGCTGATGATCGGCGATCTGCACCAGCTGGCGCCGGTGGTCAAGGAGGCGGAATGGCAGCTGCTGGCCGGACATTATCCCTCGCCCTATTTTTTCAGCAGCACGGCGCTCAGCCGACTTGAGCTGATTCCGATTGAGCTCAAGCACATCTACCGCCAGTCGGACAGCCGCTTCATCGACCTGCTCAACCGGGTGCGCGACAACCGCCTCGACCCGGCCAGCCTGGACCAGCTCAACTCCCGCTGTCAGCCCGATTTTGCGCCCCACGAAGACGAGGGCTACATCACCCTCTGCACCCACAACAGCAACGCCGACGCCATCAACCGCGCCAAGCTCGACGCCCTGCCCGGCGCCAGCCGGAAGTTCGAGGCCGGAGTTGAAGGCGCCTTTCCCGAATACGCTTACCCCACCGCCGCCAGCCTGGAACTGAAGACCGGGGCGCAGGTGATGTTCGTGCGCAACGACGCCTCTCCGGAAAAGCGCTATTTCAACGGCAAGATCGGCACGATCAGTTCAATGAGCCGGGAAAAAATCAAGGTCGAGTGTCCGGGAGACGCAGACGCCATCGAGGTGGGGCCGGTCACCTGGGAGAATATCGAATACAAGGTCGATCCCGAAACCGCCGAGATTTCGCAGAAGGTGGTCGGCAGCTTCAACCAGCACCCGCTCAAACCGGCCTGGGCGATAACCATCCACAAAAGCCAGGGCCTGACCTTTGACAAGGCGGTGATCGACGCCCAGGCCGCCTTCGCCCACGGCCAGGTCTACGTGGCCTTGAGCCGCTGCCGCACCTTTGAGGGCTTGGTGCTCAGTTCGCCGATCTCGCCCCGCGCCGTCAAGACCGACCCGGTGGTGATTGATTTCGTCAGCCGGATCGAGGAACGGGCGCCCAGCGAGGCCACCCTGCAGGCCGCCAAAATCCGCTATCAGCAGCAGTTGCTGCTCGAATGTTTCGATTTCCAGACCCTGGCCCGGCTGATGGGCCGACTGGTCGGGCTGATCCGAGGCAATGCGTCGATTATTCAGGTCACCGCCGGCGGTGATCTGTTCGACGTCCAGCAGCAGACCCAGGAAGCGATCTGCATTGTGGGCGACAATTTCCGGCGGCAGCTGCAGTCCCTGTTCGGAGTGGACATGGAACCGGCCCTTGATCCCATCGTGCGCGAGCGGCTGGCCAAGGCAAGCGTCTATTTCCGCGACAAAATCGAAACCATCCTCAAGCCCTGCGTCGACGGGCTGGAGGTGGAATCCGACAACAAGGAGATCGGCAAGCGGATTACCGACGCGATCAAGCTGGCGCGCCAGGAATGCGCGGTCAAGCTGGCGGCGGTTTTGGCCTGCGGCGAGGGCTTTTCCCCCGCGCGTTATCTCCGCGCCCTGTCGACTGCGGCCATGGAGGCGGAGCAGCGCAAAGCCAAGGTCAGCTCGCTCTACACCGAGGCCGACGTCGGCCACCCGGAACTGTTCCACGATCTGCGCCAATGGCGCAACGACACCGCCGCAGACGCCGGCGTCGCCCCCTATCAGGTGCTGCACCAGAAAACCCTGATCCAGATTGCCGTGCACCTGCCCGACACCATCGCCGCCCTCAAGGAAATCAAGGGCATCGGCAAGCGGTTGGCCGAGAAATACGGCGCTGAGATTGTGGCCATGGTTACGGCGTACCGCACAGCAAAAGGCATTGAGTCGGTGATCTTGCCGCTGCCCACCCACCTTGCCGTTGGCCCCACCGGCGAACCGAAAAAGGCCGGAGGCGCAAAAGAAGACACCAAAAAAATCAGCCTGGAGATGTTGGCAGGCGGGCTCTCCATCGCGGAGATTGCCCAGCAGCGCGGTCTGAGCGCCCAGACCGTGGAAGGCCACCTGGCCTTTTACATCAAGGCCGGCGAACTCTCCATCGACGGCCTCCTGCCCGACGACCGACGGCGCGATCTGGAGGAGCGCATGACCAACATCCAGGCCCGCTCCCTCAAGGACTTGAAAGCCGCCCTCGGCGACGACTACTCCTACGGTGAGATCAACCTGATGCTGGCCCATCTGCAGCAGCACGGCGATTCCTGACCGCCCGCTTCCCCCTGCCCTGCCCCGGCATTGCCAGTCGCCCACCGGCCCCGCACCCAAGTTTCCCCGGGCCAAGCCGCCGAGCAAAAGATCACCCAGAAAAAGGCTGAAAAAGCCTTGACTTAGCCACCCTTCTCACGTAAAAATCAGCACAGACGCCAGCCTTGTCCGCAAGGCCGCAAGCGCGTCCGCCCACCCCATCAGGAGCCCTTTCCCCCCATCGCCCACAGGAGGCTGCCATGAGTAAAAAAGCACTCTGCATCGGCATCAACGACTATCCCGGCACCCAAAACGACCTCTCCGGCTGCGTCAACGACGCGACCGACTGGGCCGCTGAACTGACGGCGCGCGGCTTCACGGCGCAAACGCTGCTCAATGCGGCGGCCACCAAAGCGGCGATGATCGCGGCCATCGGCGGCATGATCGACGCGGCGGTCAAGGGCGACAGCCTGATCTTCACCTACTCCGGCCACGGCACCTGGGTTCCGGACAAGGACGGCGACGAGCCCGACGGACGCGACGAGGCCCTCTGCCCCTACGATCTTTCCAGCAAGGGCGCCCTGCTCGACGACGAGATCCACGCCCTGTTCACCCGGCGCGCCGCCGGGGTGCGCATCGTGCTGATCTCCGACAGCTGCCACTCGGGTTCAGTGACGCGCGGCTCTGAGGAAGACCTCGATCCGGGCGTGCCCCGCGTCCGTTTCATGCCGCTTGAGGCCTGGATGCCCAAGGATCAGCTGCCGGCGGCCCGGCTGAGCGTCACCCCGGTGCGCGGCGGCTTCACCCGATCCGGCGGCGACGTGTTGCTGGCCGGCTGCCAGGACACCGAATACAGCTACGACACCCGCTTCAACGGCCGGCCCAACGGCGCGTTCACCTTCTATGCCCTCAAGGCCCTGCGCGAAGGCAAGCCGACCACCTACGAAAACTGGTTCGCTAAAATCCGGGCCTACCTGCCCTCGACCCGGCTGCCGCAATCGCCCCAGATTTATGGCTCAAAAACCACCCGGCGCTTTAAGATTTTCCAGTAAGCAGCCCTAACCGGCGCGCGGAGGCCGCCCCTGGTCGGCCTTCGCCTCCGCCGCCCCCAGCGGTTCGGCCTCTTCCATCCACAAGCCGCAGCCGCTAATCGTTAATCGCCAATCACCCCCAAACCTCAACCGCACAAGGCCTTTACCAATGGATCACCACCACCTTGCCCCTCGCACCACCGCTTTTGTCGCCTGTCTGCTTGCCGTGCTCAGCGGCGCCGCCCTGCCCGCAACCTCGCAGGCCGCTGAGACCGACGCCAACCCCTTGCGCTTCTATCAAAGCGGAGACAGCCGCAGTTACCTCCAGGCCAGCCTCGGACTTGACCTCGCCTTTTTCAGCCACGACAACGTCTGGTACGGCACTGCCAAGGAGAGGTTCGGCACGGACATCGACTCCTGGTGGGAATCGGTGCTCCGCGCCGGCATCGAGGGAAAGTATGTTCTGCCCAGCACCCAAACCGTGTACGGCAAGGTGGACGCGGTGCAGGCCAACACCTTTGACGGCGTCGACGCCTGCGGCACCAATGCCGATTTGGGCGACGTCAGTTCGCTGCGCATCGACAAGGCCTACGTCGGCTGGCGCTCGGGCAACCTGTTCAACACCCTGGGCGAGGATTTCCTCGACCTCTCCTTTGGCCGCCAGACCTACACCACCGGCACCTTGTTTCTCTTCGGCAGCGAGGGCGGCGCCGGCGGCAAGCGGGCCGCCTACTACCTCGGCGGCCGCAAGAGCGCCGACTATGCCGCCATCGCCCGGCTCAAATCCGGCCCCTGGTCCGGCGACCTCTTTTACTTTGACAACGACAGCCCTTTCCCGATCAACACCGAGGCCGGCGGGGCCACGGTCGAGTACGCCTTTTCGCCCTCCGCCAACCTTGGCGGCAGCGTCGCCGCCCTGGAATCCGACGCCGAGAGCCGGGACGGGATGCGCATCTACGATCTCCGGGGCAGCGTCAAGCCCTTTGAGTCGGCCGGCGGACCAGCCGCCCTCCAGCCCCTGAAGCTCGATGCGGAATACGTCTACCAGGATCGGGACGAGGATATGGAAGAAGGCGTCGGCTGGTATGTCCGCGCCAGCTATCAATGGGCCGAACTGCCCTGGAAGCCGGAGTTAACCTACCACTACGCCAGTTTCGACGAAGGATACGACGTGCTCTTTTACAGCGCCACCGACTGGGGTTCCTGGTTCCAGGGCGAGATTACCGGCGAGTACGACCTGTTCAACGAAAACCTCGACACCCACATGATCCGGCTCAAGGTGCAGCCGGTCGAGCCGCTGGCGATCAATCTGTTTTATTACAAATTCAGCCTGCATTCGCCCGAAGCCATGGCCGTTGCCAGCGACGACTACGTCGACGAGTGGAACCTGATCTTCGACTGGACGGTCACCAAACACCTGACCCTGTCGCTGGTCGGGGCCTACGCCATCCCCGACGACGGCGCCAAGGAACGCTTCGGCGACGACGAGGACTGGAAGGCCGGGATGATGATGGCGAGCGTGCGGTTTTAGAAGAGCAAGGCGGCAAGGTTGGGGGAGAGGAACCAACCACCGCTCCCCAGTACGTCATCTCGACCGAAGGGAGAGATCTCTTCCCCCGTGGGATTTCTCCTCGCGGCGCGCGTCGATGATGAAGGGGCGAGGGATTGCGCAGGGCGGGCAGGTTGTTGCGCTCCCCTTGCGCCTCCTCTCCCGGCGCCCACAGACGGTCGCCCCGTCGGCCTGCGGCTTGTTTCGCTGAGGTGTATTCGGGCACGATGGGGGCCGTTGGCGCTGAGCCGGGCGGCGAGGGGGGGGAGCCGGATGAAGGAAAAACTGTTTGAGCGCAGCGAGCGCCAGTTGGCCAAGCCAACCCGCTGTTTGCCCCGCCGGTTCCTCACCTTGGCGAACGGAGCAGTCTCAGCGGCAGGGCTGCCCTTTCTTTTGGTTCTTTTCTTTGGGCACGCAAAGAAAAGAATGCCCCTCCCGCAGGGAGACAAAGGGTGAGGCCTCGTCCGCAGAATCTGTGGGTAGATCTTTGATATTTAGCCCCAGAACCTGAGCCCCGCCGGAGGTGAAGGTGTGGGGCGCCTGCCGCCCCGTCACCCTTGCCACCTTCAGGTGGAGCAGGGAGGCTCGGCTCTGTCAAGGCTGTGCGCACAGCGCACACCCGCAGGGCTTGGCCTTGATAGAGTCGGGGCTCCATGCTATTGCCAATGTCCTGTTGCGGGTTTTCAGAAAAAGCATCCTGTCTTACCTTGCCGGGGAAAGTTTCTTCCAAAAACTCCTCAGCTTAGCTCAGACAGGATGCACATTAAGACTATCTTGAACCGTATCGAAAAACAACCGGGTTTT
>Ga0074193_1000698_pt1 | contig 51812 bp, 32 predicted proteins | sample EPASupsiteHSE605_FD_64523 | JGI IMG/M metagenome (GOLD analysis project Ga0074193, IMG submission 64523) | Bioremediated contaminated groundwater from EPA Superfund site, New Mexico - Sample HSE6-05 | ecosystem: Environmental > Aquatic > Deep subsurface > Groundwater > Contaminated ...
CATCTTTAAATAGTTTCACTCATGTTCTTTGAAGGTTTCGTAGCTCAGAAGAAAGAGCGTAGCAAATAAAAATCCATGCTAAGGCCCAGGGTTCAAGTCCCTGCGAAATCGTTTTTATTTTGAATTTTAGATTTTTCAATTTTAAAATTTGTGTTTGACTAGAGTTTGAGGTAGAAATACTCAAAAATGGTCAAAAACTCAAGCAGATTTGTGTAATAAGTATATCATCAGTTCTAGTCATCTGGATTGATTTATCTGATTCTATTTTTTGGAAAAAATGAAAATTTTGAATGAAAGTCAATCATTCAAAAACAAAAAATGGTTCCGCAGGGACTCGAACCCTAGGCCTTAGCGTTATCAGCACTACGCTCTACCAACTGAGCTACGAAACCTTCTGAAAAATGATTTTCAGTGGTCTTCTCTCCTAAAGTGTGAAACTAAAATACTTTATTAAAAAGTATCATTCATGTACATTATTGTGTTATTAACTGTGTCTGCTTCTTTGCAGAAACAAGGAGACCAAACAAATATTATTATCGTAAATGGATCGAACTATATCATGCATAAGTACACTAAAATTGGAAAAGCAAATTTCAAAAACACCAATATTGATACGAGAATTTTTTATTTGATTGTCGGAGGTGGAGGTGGTGGAGGATCACGCCATGCTGGTGGAGGTGGAGGAGGGCAAGTGATTATTGGGTCTAATTTATCTATACCTATGGGAGAATACGAGATTTATGTTGGAGCCGGAGGAGAGGGAGGCTTTGATAGCACTCAGGGCACTGGTTACTGCGGACAAAATTCTTCTTTTTGGGGTGAGGTTGCAAAAGGAGGTGGTGGAGGTGGAAGTTACTCAATAGGATCTGGTACAAATGGTGGGAGTGGAGGAGGTGCTGGATATGGTGGCACTTATGGTGAATCCATTAAATCTGTTTCTATTCGAGGGATTTCTTATGGAAATAGAGGTGGCTCAGGGATAAGTTCCGGTGGTTGCTCGGGCTATTATTTTGGTGGAGGTGGTGGAGCAGGTAGTAGAGGATTTGATGGTGTATATGGGAAAGGTGGTAATGGGGGACCTGGAATTAAATGGATAGATGGTGAATATTATGGCGGAGGAGGAGGTGGAGCTGTTTATCAAAATGGTGAATCCGGTAGTGGAGGTATTGGTGGCGGTGGCGGTGGCAATGCTTACCAAGGAGGAGAACAATGTGCAAACGGAGGAACTGCCGGTTCGGGATCAGAAGGAGAGAATGGGATTATTGAGTATGTTGGTGGAAAATATAAAGCCGGAGATGGGGAAAACTTCACTGGTGGCGGTGGAGGAGGAGGATCTCAATACTTATTATCATTAAATGTAATGTCCAAAGGAGGAAATGGTGGGAGTGGTATAGTAGCAATATGCTATCCCTACATTGCAGAACCAACTATAAGAGCTTTATCTCAAAAGAAACTGATTATAATACTATTCATGCATCTTATTCATTAAGAGACACACTAAAAATGTTTTTTCTGCTTTTTAATCGTTCATATGCTACGATTTCTCCCTCAGAACGAACCCCAGTATTTCGATTATGTTGTTCGTGTGACTAATAAAGTTGAAGGGAAAGGATATGATTTCGAATCTATATATGCAAAAGATACAAAAATTGCGGCTTCATTGAATGGGCATATGGGCGTTTTTTGTTTTCCTTATCCATCATGTCCAATTCCGAAAGATGATCGAATAACGTTTTCTTTTTGCTTCACTGATGCTGATAAAGATCTTTCATATTGCTTTGTTCATTCAAGAGTCGAAAATGATGAAAGGGCTGCTTTTTGCGTTGTATCAAGGTTCTATCATCCATCTTTATTCTCTGAAGTTGCTGTGTCCACTGCTGAAGCTTATAAAAAGGGTATCAAAGAAGCTGAAGAATTCGTGAAAAACGTTCTCTCCCTCCAATTGATTCGTCGTCCACATGATTGGATTTTTACTCTGAAAGGAGGTTTTGAAATTCAGAATTTTGATCATTTAAGTCCCGAAAATGAGATAGATAAGTTGTATAGGTTTCTATTCACGAAATTTAGTCCTAATGATATTCTTTCTCTTGTTATTGCCATTTTGCTTGATTGCAGAATTATTATGTTGTCTAATAATATCGAACAATTAGGAAATGCTGTTTTTGCCCTTCTTGGTCTTATCCATCCACTTCAATGGCCAGGATCTTTTATTCCTTTGCTTCCTACAGCAATTGCCACTGCTTTACAAGCTCCTTTTGCATATATCATTGGAGTTCACTCATCAATGGCTTCGGATTTGCTAAATGAAGAAGTAGATCGCTACTTTGTGATCAATCTTGAAGCACATTATGCTTCTATTGTAGGAATGGTTGACTTTCCTCCTGAAATATTGGATGTTATTAATGTTTATTCAGATAAGATTAGAGATAAAATCACCCAGTTCAAGCCTCTATTTCCAAAGCATTCAATTCAAAAAAAGATCCGCAAATTCATATTAAGCGTGATATCAACGGCTTATGATCATTGCTCATATACCACACCATCAACATTGTATAACGAATTTATCATTAGGAGAGATTCGGTGGGCGATGATTTTGCTAGCATTCTAAGTCAAACCCAGTTTATTGATCAATTTATGAGACAAGTTACTGAAGAAGTTGTTGAAGATGTACTTAAAGCATTTTGGCCAAAAGAAGAGTACAAACCAGCTGCCACATCAATGAGAAGGAGAAGAGAGACTAGAAAGCCTATTCAAGTTCCAAGATCAGGTATGAGAGATAATAAGGCTAAAGCAGTGGAGATTCACTCTTTAACCCCAGCAACTAGCCTCCAGCTTACAATAGGTTTATCCAAAATTGGTTTTGAGCACGATCCTCTTGAAAAAGTATCGTTTTCGGAGATCCCTCCGCCTGTGCCTCCCGGCTCAAATCAAGAAAAACCAGAAGAAAAGAAATCCAAACATAGAGAGCATTCCAAAAGGCATGAGAATGAAACACCAGAAGAACGAGAAGCAAGAAAGAAACGACATGAAGAAAAGAGAGCTAGGAGACAATCTGAAACTCCTGAAGAGAGATCAGCTCGACATCAGATGAAGAAACAAGAGAGAGACGCAAAAAAGGATAAAAAAAAGCAATCAGAAACCCCGCCAATCCAAGAGTAAATTGTAAAGTCAACGATAAAAACCCCCAACCAAAAAATGAATGATTTTGAAGTTATTGGCTTAGGATTAGTGGGATTTGGTGTTTTGTTTTTTCTTCTTGGTATATTCTCGTTAAGTAGAGACTTTCTTGTGACAGGAAATCTGTTGATTTTAATAGGAGTAAGTCTTTACATGACAATTCAAAAATTTTTACGATTTTTAATACAAAAAGACAAAATAAAGGGATCCATATCGTTTATTTTGGGATTGATACTCGTCTTTGTTAAAATACCGATCCCAGGGATAATTTGTGAGCTTGTTGGATCATATTGGCTCTTCGGTGGATTTATTCCTATCCTTCTGTCACTTCTATCGAAAATTCCCATCGTGTCCTTGTTGATCCCCTCATCTTTTAAAGCAAAAAATGATCAGCTCATGTAAACTCAAACTCTACAAACGATTATTTTTGTAAATATCACAAATATTGGGCGGTTATGGTCGGCCTTTTAGATGAAACACATCGCTGCCTATTTACTTTGCAAAGCAGGAGGAGTTGAACAACCAACAAAGGAGCAAGTTGCTAAAATCTTAGGCGCTGCTGGCATTAACTTCTCTGATAGTGATCTTGAAACAGTTTGCAACAAAATGAATGCTTCAAATGTCGAACAGTTAGTTGCTAAGGGAAAGGCTGAAATTGCTAAGGTTGCTGGTGGTTCTGTTGCCCCAACCTCAACATCCAAGGCCGAAGCTCCCAAGCCAGTAGCTAAGAAGGAAGAAGAAGCCCAAGCTGCTGCTCCATTAGATCTTGGTGACATGTTCGGCGACTTTTAAAATCATTTCGCCTTCATTTTAATTCATTGTTTTGTCTAATTGAGCATTGTGAGGCAGATAGTAAATTTAGAATGATAGTGATTCAGTAATCATTCGTTTATTGCTAAGCAAATCTTCTTTTAGAGAAAAACAGCAGTTTACTTGGGGATAAGAATCAGATAAAAAAGCCTCGGTATTTTGCTGTTGTTTTCGTGCGAATATCATCAGATATGTTTTTCAGTGGTTTCCATTGCGTTGGAAAGTCTCTGGGAATGATGTGCATGTGAACATGACTCACAGTTTGTCCAGCGACTGGACCATCTTGAACTGTAAGTGAAAAGCCAGATTTTCCTAAATTTCGGCTTAAAACTTCAGCGATAAAACTGCCTGTCTTGATCAAATCAATTTTTTCATCTTTTGATAATTGGGAAAAATATTGAACTCTCCTTTTAGGCGAAACTAAACAATGTCCTTCTAATGCAGGACTCAGATTGGTGAATGCAAATGATAGATCAGTCTGGTAAAAAATAAATTCATGACGAATCGTAAATGGTCCAAAATCCATTAAATATGATTAAAAAAAGACTCCAAACTCTTTAAAGAGAAAGAGAATCAATGATACAGTATTTAGTTAAAATTTTCGTTAGTTTCGACGAATTATGCCACTGAATTTAGCTCCGTTAGCCACGATCTTTAAAGTGTATTTGTTTGATTTTACCGTAATACAAACCACTTCTTCGTCAACAAGGGTTTTTTGTGCATAGTATAATAACTGATGAATTACTTGTTGATCTAAAACACCATCATTAAAAGTACCCTTCACATCTTGTATTGATCCGTCAATTGTGATATCAAAAGAAAGGACAATATCTGAGGAGGCCATAAAAGAACTTAGCTAATGTCACTTTTATTACCTTCCTTGGAAAAAAAATGGTTCCGCAGGGACTCGAACCCTAGGCCTTAGCGTTATCAGCACTACGCTCTACCAACTGAGCTACGAAACCTTCGAAAATCTTCAGAAATAAGATTCCAAATTGTTTTTTGATTACTCATAAATGAAAATGTAATAAGATGAACGATTATATCGACATATTGATTTGATTTGAAATTCTAATCAACAAGAGATAATTTGTTAATCTGGCAATTTATGTAATCAATATTGTGATAAAACTGGCATTACATCATTTTCCATATAATGATTATGGATTTGAATCAAACTCATATCAACAGAACATTCGAACCTAATTGGGATATTCGAATTGAAAGTTTTGATGGCATGGGATTAAAAACCGAAATACTCCGTGGAATTTTCAGATATGGTCTTGAGACACCTTCCGAAATCCAATCTCTTGTTATAAAACCCATTATTGATGGAAAAAATGTAATTTCTCAAGCCCATTATATGACAGGAAAAACCATTGCTTTTCTGATAGGTATAATTAACTCCATTTGTACAAAAGATGCCACAACACAAGCGCTTCTTGTGTTTTCAAGAAGAGAACTTGCCACTGAAGCCTTTCATATATTGAATGAATTTGGTCATTATTTACCTGATTTAACAATTGGACTATTCAAAGGAGGTGGAAGTGATACATCAAGGTCCACAAACAAACCACACATTATCGTTGCAACCCCTGGCCGAATTCTTGATCTAACAAGAAGGAGAGTTTTATCCCTTGATAATATTAAAATTTGGGCTTTGGATGAAGCCGATGAAATGTTTTGGGATGGATTTAGGGAACAAGTCGAAAGCATATCTCAATATCTTCACAAAAATGTCCAAACGCTCTTTATTTCAACAAATCCTTCCCCAATTGTATTGGAAGTTTTTAACCGAATCGCGAAGGACCCGGTTAAAATACTTTTAAAAGCTGATATGTATCCCCTAGATAATATCAAGCAATATTTTTTATTAACAGAAAATGGCTTAAACAAAGAGGATGTTTTGTTCGAAAATATCTCTAGGGTTTCAATTCACAAAGCAATTATTTTTGTTAACTCTAGAATTGAAGCTGAATTTCTTAATGAACAGTTTCTTAAATCTGATTACTCATTCGGTTCAATTCACACAGGGCTTTTCCAAGATGAAAAAGAAAAGATTATCAGTGATTTCAAATCTGGTGTGATCAAATTTCTTATATCAACTGATGATTTTTCTCGAATTCTGCATTTTCCAGATATTACTCTAGTTATTAATGTCGGGCTTCCAACCAGAGTCGAAAATTATTATCCAAGATTCTTGTGTTCAAGAAATTATGGATGTAAGATGGGTATTACAATAAACATCATTTGCCCTAATGAAAAAGAAGAACTTCTCAGACTTGAGAATTATTATCATACCTCTTTTGTTCCACTTCTGGAAGATATGATTTCCATTGGAATATGTACGCATAAAAAACCATTATAATTCTATCCTTGGACTTTTGCCGAATTGATATTCATAAGGTATTCATTAAACAATAAATAATATGCGCTTCAATTTAAAAAATTTCGGATACAAACATGTTTATCGCATTGATATATGATATCTATAATATATTCATTTTCGGATGTTTTGGATGAGGTATAACCATTAGTGATGATATTCTCTTGGCTTTCTTTTTCTGAAATTGACTTAAGGGTGGCAATACTAATGAGTTACATGATTTGCATTTCTGGAATATGTTTACATATTTGTTGAGCTTTTTCTCGACATATTCAATGGTGTGCCTCATGTTTGGATTAACACGTAACATTCCTATTAAAATTTTCCTAATCTCAGAAGGAATGGTTGAGTCTATATAGAATAAACCATTTACAATTTGCATCCTCAATTGTTCATTGGATTCCATATTAAATGGAATTGAGCCTGATAATATACATACAAATGATACACCAAGTGACCAAATATCCGCAGCAAATGGATTGTGAACCTTTTTTTGATGGATTTCTGGTGGCGCATAAGCTCTTGAACAATAAAAATTATCACAGCCACTCTCATCATCAACAATAACACCAATGCCAAAGTCAACAAGTTTTGGTCTGCCATAAGTATCAAAAAGAATATTCTTTGGTTTGATATCGTGATGAGCAATTCCATTTTGATGCATAAATTTTATTGCATTTGTTATCGGAATAGCAATTTGAAAAAATTTATCTGGTGGTAGAAAACCTCGCTTCTCTATTTCATCATGGAGTGTTCCACCAGGACAATATTCTAAAATTATTACAAAATTAGTGCCAATTTCAAAATATTCATATATCTTGATAATATTTGGGTGATCTAATTTCTTTAAAAGCTCAACCTCGTTTTTGTACATTGTTAATCTGGACTGACTCGCGTTATCTGTCTTCATCACCTTGGCAGCAAACTCAACACCATACTTATGGCTCTTAACCAAAAAAACACTTGCAAACCCGCCCTTTCCGATGCTCTTTACAACTTCATATCCATGCGAGAATAATTGTTCATGAAGGTTATCTTCCATTGAAATCAATGATTGGTTTTTTGAAAACTTCTGAATTATCTCAGAAAAGTTTATTTGTTTTGAGTAATTATGCAACTTTTGATAGAATAAAACTCTCAAAACTAAATTTATATAGAATTTATTCGCAGTATTATAAGAATTGTGAGAGTTTGAGCCCATTACATGAATTATATTTGAAATCCTCTCCATAATAGGTGGCCAAATTAATATACGATAAATTGTTTTTAACAATCGGATAGTACTTTGTCAAGCGACATTATATGATTACTTAAAAGTGACCTTATAGATAAAAGCTCTTCAGTGATGAAATAAAGATCCTGTTTTGATGGCTGGATAAGGTAAAACTCGGAGTACTTGGCTAATGAATATGGGTTTGAAATATTTGAGTTCAATACAACAAAGTTGAAGAGGATAAGAATATCATCATTTTGACACCCTCCTCCGATTTCAAGCTCATATATTTGCTTGAGAAGCATTGCGGCCCTATGGAAGCAGTTTATTGACTCAAGAGGAACTTCAAACAAAGCAGCATTTTCAACTTCATGAATTACGAATGTAAACACCTGGGGATCATCAAATAGTTTCCGAAATCTGGGAGCTATACTTAGGCATAGTGTGCGAATAGCCTGAGGAATCACAGAACGAATAATACGGTCGCATTGTTCATATAATCTGTGCGACTGGGTGAATTCTTGATAAGTAAGGATAGACATTGACCATGTATGAAAATGTCTAGAAACACCAGCAAATGAATATGGCGATATTGGCATTAGAAAAACCTTGATCCTGTTCAGATATTCATCCAAAAACTGAATGAAGTTCGAACTTTGCATAAGCATTTCATTCTTCTTTTGCTGCAAGTATTCATTAGCGCTATTATCTTTCTCTATAAACTTTGATAGAAGACTTGAAAACATTATAGGCATCCATTCTTCAGATTTTCTAGAATATTGCTTAATATCTTCTTCTATCCTAACATGCTGCGTGGCCATTCTGTTTAGTAATGATTCCATATCAGAGATATATGTCCGATATCTTCGATGAGTATCCTCTAATGAAGGAATTAGAATACTTTCGTCTCCACAATTCAGTGTTGATCTTAATTCAACGAAATGCTGGATAAATGTTTGTGTATCATAATCTCCCGCCATTTGCGAAAAAACTTGGTGATGTTTTATGAACTCGTCAAACTCTTTGGGACTATCATTTAAAACAGCAGTATGGCTAAGAAATCTATATAAAGCTTCGGTTGTTTGGGAAACTGGTGATGAGATGTTTTTGATAAGAGAAGGATCGTTTAATTGGCAATCCTTAAGCTTAAAATCTGCAAGACCCCAGTGTTCAAACCTGAAAAAATGAAAGGGAACTTTTTCATCAATTGGTATTTGTTGTGCAAAATCTCTAAGAGCATTTTCATCTCCTTTATCAGAAAGATTAATATTCCTAAAAACGTATGATAGTGCTAAGATATCAGGCAAAGAAAACAATGTGGGAATATAATGAATACCAAGAACATTAATTGTCTCTTGTAATGAAGACCCTGAAAAGAAAAGCCCACCTTGAGCAAGACTGATTAGAAAATCAGAAAATGGCAAAGCTGTGAGTGAATCGAGATCTGCTCCGGGAAAACGCATTTCGGCTTGTTGAGGATGCAGAATAAACCGAAAACTTTGAGCAAGTAATTGTAATGTTCGAGCAGGACCGAGAGGACTCATATTAAAGTAAAACGAAACTGGCAAAACACCATATGATTGAGGGAGAGACAAAGCTGGTGCCAAAATTGAATCTAAAAACAATATTTCTAGATGTTGTAGTCTTGTTTCTTCATCAGGGGCGATATCAGCAAAACTAGTTAAAAGGTATCTCACATCTTCAGGGAATACTGACATATGATTCTCCATATTTTGGATGATCTCTGCTGCAATTTGTGAGAGCTTTTGAAACAGAGTGTTGTTATCCCTTCCTTTGGCAATATCCATTAGCTCTGTATCTCTAATGATCTTCACAACCGAATTTTCAAGAGAAACTTTCAGAAAGTACTTGATATCTGATGAGTGAATATAGTTTTTAATGCAATCGAAAAGCCAATGCTCCCTAAAATTCGATAAATCAGAAGCTTTTAATCTTTTCCCAATCTCTACAAGGAAATGAATATATGACTGCTTCAACTCCGGTGAATACAAATGTCCAAATAAAGAAGGCAACGATGAGCAAGCTAGAAAATCATTTAGCTTAACATTCTCAGGAAGAAAAGGCATTGGTGTTGCTAAAACTTTTGATGACAACATAGAGAATAGATCCGGCAATTTTCCAAAAATTTTATAGATTCCCTTAATGAATTTGGGGATTACCGATCTAAATGCCGGGATTCCATTAATCTCAAAAAGTCTGTCAAATATTTCAACACCATCCGGTTGCATGAATGGAAGTTGAGATATTGCTTCAACATTTGATGCTCTCATCCGTAAAAAATACCCCGAACGGATTGATGCTTGCATACAAAGTTTTGTTAAGAGTTTTGATGATTCATTGATGTTCTTTCGAAACCTTCTAATTTCCTCTGATAAAAAATTAACTTTTGATTCGATTTCTTTAACTTCTTGATGAAAATCAGGTAAGTACCTTTCAACCTTAATCATCAAAAACAAATACTACTGTGAAGGAGCATTTATTGACTTAGAGAAGATAATCCTTTTTCTTTCCCATGAAATGAAGGGAATAAATAACTAAGCAAAACAGGGTGCAAAAAACAGTCGTTGGAATAACGACGTCACGCGCCCATGGTTGTGGCTTTTCGGGGATTTTCCATCCATCTTCGCATTTAAGATCTGCAAATGGACCAGTTTTATCTCCAGGCATGCATTTATCTGATATCATACACCATCCACACCATGTTGTATTTGTTAAGCATTCATCTTGTGTCTTGTGTGATGCACAGATATCATAATCTTCAGGCTGGAATGTTGTCCAGTTGAAATTCCAAAGAAGAGGGAGACCGAAGGAACTGATTTTATCAAATGGAGCTTTGCCAAATTCCCAAAATGGATTGTTATCATATGGTGGAGATGCAATAGCATGCATCCTCATAAGGGTAACAGCTTCTGTCAATCTCAAACATTTGGAATCGAGATCTCCGAAATTGTTTGGACTACCATATGGAGTTGGGAATTCTCTCAAGTCATATCGGGAAGCAATTTGTTGAGCTGGATCATGTTGAGAATATGGATCACGTTTCCAGTTGTTGTATCTCATGAAGGCCTTGAAATCATCAAAAGTCTTAATCCTGTGAGCTTCGCGTGTGATAATTTGGAACCTTGGAGAATGATCGTTGGATCTATATGCACCATAAACACCCATTGATTTAACAAGTTCAGGATATCCGGCGATCTTATAGAGGTCCTCATGATATGGACAATTTACAGATGGGAAATAGCCATTCTTAACAAGTTGTTGTGTTAAATCAGACATACGCCAGTTATCGCCTGGGAATTGTTCAATGATCCAAAGTAAATCTGATGTTGGCTTTTGGTATCTTGTGAATTTCTTGGAATCGATAATAACATATTGGTTATTATATGTTCCAGAATTATGGCGGATAAAAGTTTCAGCCCATTCCTTACCAGAACTTGTTGTCCATGTGGATAACACAGCACGCATCCATGTAAACAAGCATTGCGGAACAACAACATCATAAAGCTTATCATTGTAATTGTTCAAAGTTGTTTCGATGACAAAAAGACCAGAATCTGTTAAATAAAAATCATCATAGCTGGCAATCTTACCAACACGTGTTGACATAACAATCCTTCCGGCCGTAAATTCAGGGAGATGGAAATCATATTCCTTAAGTTGGCCATGAAGTTCACGGTAATCACTCCAAGCATCATGAGCGAAGAAAACATCATCGAAATTATCAGTAAGACGAACCAGACCTGTGCAATGTTCACGGAATTCTTGTGGTGGTGCATCATCCTTGAAAATAGCAGCAATATCAAACATATCACCAGCAGATTGGAAGAACCAATGATCAAAATCATCAAGCTTAGATGTCTCATTGGCAGTATAGTTATAACCAGCAACAATACCATCGAATTGTTTCATTATGAGACCAATCTTTTGCCAGTATTTATCATCTGGATATGAATCCACAGAGAGGCGAACATAATTAAGATTTCTCTGCATGAAATCCTTAACCTTTGGTGGGTAAGTGCGAGCGCGAACTGGATACTTCTTAATTTCTCTGATTAATAAATAGTGATTAAAAATGCCTTCCTGAGCTAAAGCACCTTCTAAAAAGCCAGCGCAAAGCATTATATCCTCTGATTTGGCACCTTTCCTTCCATGAACATGCATTTTATACCAACCATTCGCATGGATAGAATTATTATAACAAGCCCAGGCATCATCAGTTGTTTTGTTTGGGTGTCCAAAATGAATTTCAGGCTTTCCGTTGACTACTCGACATCCGGCTTTGGTAAAAACATAATCTCCACAAGCTATAAGTGTTGTTAGAGCAAAAATCATCTATGGTCATGTCACTTTTCAGGCGGTTATATAGAATTTCTTAACTGCAACTATACGTTATTACCCGAAGATCTAAGGCTCTAGTATTGAAGATGTTGAAGTAGGGTATCCATAGTGATCATAGCACGATCCGGTGGTTGATATCATTGGTATCGGGTTTGGTATTGATTCAAGGGTAACAATTTCATCCATATTTATCATAATGGACTTTGAAGACTGTGATCGTTTTGTAAGCTTGCTGGATTGTGGGTCTGGGAATGCTCCGTTGAGTGATTCTCTGGTGCATTCACCCCATTTTATTGGATTGCTTTTTGTTCTTGCTAGTTGGGCTCGTATTTTGCCACACTGAGGCTTGGGTACCTCTTCTTCTTCATTTAGGATGGGGCAATAAAACCTGTTTTGTGATTTTGTCGGCCTAAGAGCAGTATATGGTGGTGGTTCAACCGAATCTGTAACAATGTATGTTGTTGTAGCTGTTACAGACCCATCTTCGCTCATTACAACAGAGACTGGTTTTGTTTTTGCTTCAGCGAGCCTTGACATTTTTGGTATATGGGTCATGGTGCTAGGTCTCTTTTTGCGCAATGACGAAGTTGATAATGATGGAACTGTTACGGTTTGTACTTCTGATTTGTTTGTGTTATCAACCAGATGGCATTCTGCTGCAATTTTGAGTTTCCATTTTTCCTCTTCTTCCTGAATAACTTTTTCCCTCTTTGGTCTCATTCTTTCGGTCTTTTGAGTCGTCGACTCACTAAAAAGACGAGAAAAAACACTTGCCATTCAATAAATTTGATTCTAGGAATAACGTTTAAAATAATGTAATGAAGGTATAAAACCTCAAAGTTATTTTCACTTTTTCATAGAAAAGACAAACCATTAAAAGAGATTGTTTTAATGAGTAAAACATTTGTCTAAATAAGACATGAAACGATTGATAACCTTCGATAAAGGGATACCAAATAACTTGTGTCAAATTAAAATCGCAATATCAAACAATATTCCCTAAGTATTTCTTTGGTTGATTTGAAAATTATGGAAATTCATCAGTATTTCCATCTTTTAACAATACTATACAATTATTTATTAAGGTAATGATTAATATGTTAATCAGATTTTCCAGAAATCCCTTATAACATCAATCAGGATATATATGATTTTCTTTTTCTGTTTCCATATTACACACAAAATGTAGTGATTTAAAAACAATTATCTTTACAAATCTCTGGAATATTATATATTCAGAGTCATATCTTTAATAATAGAACTATTCAAATACATAGTTTAAAAAATATAACAAATATATGCTTCATGAGAATAGATAGCCTGTAATTTTAAAATATATCCATTATATGTATCCAAAATTAATTAATCGGCGATTTTATTTCATGATCCAGAGAGCTGATGATGAGGGAACAAACAGGAATTTCAACCATAAATCTGATTGGGCATATAATTTTTAATTGAGAAAGTTAAAATTCTCGATTGTTTCCGTTCTTCTCGTTTTATATGAATTTTAAGCAAAAATATGACAATGACCCTACAAATTGTGGCAATAAAGATCTTATTAATATCGATTTCATCTGAATAATTCTTTCCATTTCAAGTTTGGAACTAAATCACGGGAATAAGAACCTTTTTAATAATATTGGGCAAAATTCAGAAATAATAATGTCATTCAATTTAAAGAAGTTTTCTAGCATGCTCTACCGGCTCACCATAAAAAAAAAGAAATTATTTGTCTATATTTTTTTCTGGATTTCAAGAATCAGTGAGAAAAAGCAAAAAAGTCGAATTCTAGCATTTTTATGATCAGATTTCAATTGTTACCACCGATTATTCATCATTGAAAAGCTTGACAATAGTAATAGTTCCCGACAGGTCTTGGTCTCCATTATGATAATTTTAATAGGAATAAAAAGTCGATATTATGAACTTTAAAAAGAAAATCCCAAATAATGTGAAAAACTCAGATTGATTACTGTTGTTTTATGATGAGAGTTCCCCTTTATTTTGGAAAAATGTCCATTTAATGACACTATTCTCAATTTCATTTCAAAATATCACTAATAGTGATTCTAATAGTTGTTTCGATGCCTTAAAACTTTCTTAATAAAGAATTTTTTGTCACAATAGATATTCCTAACAACAAATCAGAATTGATGATACATGGTAAGAAAAGAAGAAAATCTTCATTCGAAAAATGAAATGTTATTTTAAAGACCAATTGTTGGGGAAAAATTCAATCTTTCTTATTCACAAGATCACCAAGATGCGTCAGAAAAACAATTTATGATAGAAGAAAATGAAGAAATACAACAAATTGTTTTCTCATAAAATGTCTTTAAAAAGAGAAGAATTCAAAAACTCACAAGTGATTTAAGATGATTTGAATGATGAAATGTCCAGAGAGTAAACAAGATTTTTATAAGATATGAAATCAAACATGACTTATCTGTTATGTTTCCCATTACTCAAGAAAAAACGGGGAATAGAAACTTGGTCATGGATAAATATACTTCTGAAGACCAAGGTAAACCATAGATCGAGGATGAGAAAAAATGCACAAAAAAATGGTTAACTCAAAATTTTTTTGATTTTTATCTCTTTTATATGGATACTACAAAGATAGCCTCGAATATTGCCTAAAATATGATGATATAGGAGCTTTTTTAAATATTTCCAATGGATCATTGTTTGACTATGAGAAAAATTGCGATATTTCCAAATTTGAGTATCTATCTCGCCCAAATAACACAGACATTATGAGTTTTTGTTGTCATTATGGATCAATAAAGTGCTTCCGCCAAATCTTGATACATAATCCTAAATTATCGAAAAAAAACTACCTGGAAGCTATTTATGGTGGGAATTATGAGATTTTGCAGGATTTTTGTAATATGAAAATACCAATTGAAGATTTATTAACACAAGCATCAAATTGTTTTAATAATGATCTATTTGAATGGGGGATCAGAAATAATTGCGGAATTAAGAAAATTGACTGCGGAATTGACAATATAAGGGCATATTTGTTTTTATATCAAAATGGTTTACTTAGGAATACTTCAAACAATAATCAGAATTCAATTTTTATCAATTTTTCAGTAATTTAGTAACTTCCACTCAAAATGGAAATCCTAATTTGGTTAAGTTCTTCTTAAGTGTCAAAGAAAACAATATTATTGATTATGATATGATAACATCATTATTCGCTTCTGTTTCAAAAGGTTATAATGATATTTTTTATTTATTATATAATAATACAATGAATCCCAACATCATATCTGTCCATTCCTCAGTTATTCTGAAGTTTTGACTATTTTAATTCTCTACCATTGATTAGTGCAGCCATTATCGAAAAGAACTATGAGATTACCTCATTTTTAGTTAAAAATGGCGCAAATGTTAATATTATGAATGATTTGGGTTTTATATGTTTAGAGTGTTAAATCTATGTTTTATAAGTCACCGCTTCTATTTGCAGCTCAGATTGACATTGAAATATTTAAATTGCTTTGTGAAAATGGTGCAAATCTCAAATCCATTGATAATAATAAAAACAATGCTCTTCATATATCATCGAAATCCGGAAAGTTAGATATTGTTGAGTTTTGTATCAAATTAGGGTTACCAATCGATTCTCCAAATTCTGTTTCTGTTTTTGTTTCCAAGTTTTTATGCTTCTTAACTATCAACACCATTGCACCTTGCTTATTCAGAAGGACATTTCCAAATTTGTAAGTTATTAATTGAGAAAGGAGCGAATATCAACACTAGGAATTGCATTATTCATGTTCTTATAAAGATTTTTGGTAATAATTAAATGGACATTATTGCATATGGCAGTTGAAAAGATTGATATACCAATGATTGAATTACTTATTAAAAATGGAGTCATTAGGATGAGAGGTACCAAAAACAATATTTATCCAGAGTCATTAACCTCTATTCAATCTATATTCGAATTGGTATCAGGGATTGGCTGTATCTAGCGATGCCAAAATGGTTTTTAGCCAGGTCCACATTTTTGTCAGGTTTATTCAATGGATCCTAAATCGACTTTTTTATTTGGATTTAACGTTACTTTTTGGCCTAAATGGCTTATTTTGATTGTTTGCATTGCGGGTATAATGATTGCATTTTTATTGCAAGGAATGGCACAAGAAACGTTGTATGTTCGTTATAAATTTAAGGATACTATATTCTTCACGTTTATCCAATTTTTTGGATACTTTTTATTTAGTTCAAAGTTTTTTTTTGATGTATTAGCCAAGAGAGCGACCATCAGAGCACCAATTAGGTTTTATGCATTGGCTAGTTTGTTTCTATGCTGTTCCATGCTTTTTTCCAACATGTCTGTAGAACTATTGAGCTATCCAACAGCAGTTTTGTTTAAATCGTCGAAATTAATACCAGTGATGATTGGAGGATACTTGTTTCTAGGGAAGAGATACTCATTTCTTGAAGTTTTATCGATATTTCTCATTGTCCTTGGTCTTATTGGAGTTTCTTTAAGTGACAAATATTCAAACAACCAATTTAATCCATATGGTGTATTATTGTCTACCTTATCACTTTCTGCTGATGCAATCGCATCCAATCTCCAAGAGAAAGCATTTGAAGCACATGGTGCATCTCAGTTAGAAGTAATTTCAACAATGTACCTCTTAGGGTCATCATTAATATTAATTGTTGCAGTTTTTTCTGGGCAATTGATGCATGGTATAAGCCAGTGTAACCAGAACCCAGCAATGATATTATATTTATTTGAATTTGCATTCCTTGGATCAATTGGAGTTCAATTTGTATATTTACTCATGAAAACATTTGGCTCACTTCTTACAGTAATGGTAACTTCTCTAAGAAAGGGCTTAACAGTATGTATTTCTTTCATTTTATTCCCTGAGAAACAATTCACAATTTTTCATTTGTTTTCAATGTTTGGAATTGTATTGGGTATTACCATGAATTACTTTGGTAAACCAAAGCAATACGAAAAGAAAGGCAGCGAAGTTGCAGATCATCATGCAGATCAATCATTAAGCCAATCTATCAAGAGTAATAGGAGGAGGAGGAACTCTTTGTCTGTGTTATAGATAAATACTGTTTATTATTAAATAGTTTATAGTATTATTCTTTGAATGACCCAAATTCTTGATTACCATGAAGCATTTTTAGAGATGATTTATATTAAACATCGTAAAAAAAAGGATTTGAGCGAATTGCCAGAAAATATTTCTAAAATTATCCAAAATGTTGAGTTTCCATCATTCTCAACATTTCAAAGAATGAGAATTAAAAAAGAATTGTTAGATCACAGTGGAACAGTACAAGAAATTTTGAAAAATTATGGCTTTTCTTTTAATATGAGTATTGACGATCTTTTTTCTCTTATAAAACTCGAATCAGATGACGAGGATCTTATAATAATTATTTCCTTATGCGTATTTTATTCTTTTTTTCAGGAAATTGTTATATCAGGAAGGAATGATGTTCTTTTTGAGTTTTTAGAATTGTTAGGCTGTATTTCATCACAAGAAAGATTTAGTATTGATCAAAAAATTCAAAATATAAACGTTTCTTTATTGTACTACTCAATGGGGTATGGAATGTCTTCAGAACTCTCCAATGAAATCAAGAAGTTTTTTGTTTCTTTGTATGATTTTTATTATTTTCACAAAGATATTCCACAAAAAGCTTTCAGTTTACTATTTCAAGCATCAACAATTGTTTATTCTGGTGCTTTTGATAAATCTTTGCAGATTGAGTTCATTAGTATTACTGATGGGTTAATACAGCAGTTGATACATATTTTTCCTCCAAAGATAGCAGAGAGTATCGTTTTCAGGTGTGGAGGGATTTTTCGAAAGCTTGATGTTTCAGCACTTAGTTTTTTATTGCATGCAATACCATTATTATCTGAAGATGCTTTGCATTCAATAGTATTTTTATTTCCACCTGCAATTGATGAGATTATTCTTTCGTGGAATATTAGATTCTATGCTCCTGTTCCAAAAACCAAAAATCTTAGAATTGGACAGATGGAAAGCCACGAAGTTTCATTATGTCCTGTCAGACATATTACTTTCAATAATGAAGATATTATTAGAACATTTTCTTTTCCAGTGTTAATAGAATTTGAAAAAATGTTGCCCTCAAACGTTTTATCTCAGTTTCAATTGTTGTTAAAAATCATTAGTGTTAATGAAAAGGTTGCACAAACATTCATTGATGCATCCACTCCATTTATAATCCATAGTTTGGAAAATGATTATTTCTTAGATTATTATACTGTTTTTTTGTATTTCTTTGTTAATATTTCATCGAAGCATCATTTATCATACAATAACAGGCTATTGTTTAACCCTCAGTTATTCAATCCTGATGTCACAATTTTAGATAATTTAGAAGGATATGAACATATTAATTCAATTCGGTTTTATGCAATGGAAATAATCATCAAAGAGATTTCTGCTTTAAAATCAATTCTTATCGATACTATACAAAACCCCTCGCTGTTTTGCGAAATTGTTTATCGGATTATTTATCTCCGGCCAAAGTTTACTCTAGATGAATCTCGCATTACTTCATTTATTCCCCTTTTGATGAAACCAATGGTTTATTATCAATCACTCCAACTTGATTCACAAGAAGAAATGTTTTTTATTCAAATGGCAAGATCAAGTATATTTACATTTTTGGAGAACGAGTTTATGAATTCCAACTCAATTAGTCTCTTTTTCTCAAACGTTTACTTTACCAAAACTTTTTTTGCCCTTATATTTGAGGCACCGGTCAGGACCTTCGTATTAAAATATATTGCACAATATTTATCATCAGGACCTTCTCTTTCTTTGGTTCAATTCCCGCAAATTGTACAACTTTCTTCAATAGTATTCGGAAGCAGTTTTCTAAATGATGACAAAACAAGGTATTTGGATATTTCAACATGTCTAATATCATCATTGAACTCATCACTCAGAATTAATACTTCACTGATTCCTAGTTTAGAGCCACTAAGTGCAATTCTATTCTCCGAAATTTCACAACTTGTTTTTCAAAGTGGATTATATGAGTTTCTTAGTGAATTTGTGTCATTCCTAGTTTTAGTAAGCCCCTCTCACACAATTAGTCATCATGAATCAGTAATATTGCAAACATCATTTTCTTTATTAGGATCAATACCAACAAAGGATCCATTGATGTGGAAGATTGTTCAGCTTATTGCTGGAATGGAGATTTTAATCAGTAACAACAGTTTTATTATTAAGCAGTCGTATGCATTAGAAATTTACATGAGAGCTTCATTAGAATCAAATGACTTAATCGAATCCGTTCGTGTTCTCATCGACCTGTTTTCTTATTCACAAAGGAACATGATTAAAGCTCATGAAGGAGAGCTAGATATGTTTATTATATCAGTTCTACAGGAGAAATCATCAAGTGAATTTATTGATATTTGTTCAATACAAGCATTGTTTGATATTTTGAAGTTAATTACCCAAACTACATGCTCAGTTGCAGTGGTTCAGCATTTCATATCCATATTATGCCCTGTTGATGGAAGGTTTTTACCTGTGTTTCATGAAAATTCTCTTGATTTTTTATCATCAGTTTTTGACAATGCTAACAGAGTACCAAGATCTTCATGGGCATTAAAGGAAAATGCCCAAATAGATATCAAAGGACTTAATTATTTGAATCTTTCAAATGGTTTTTGTTTTAGTTTTTGGATATTGCCAATTTATTCCGAATCTCAGATTTCTTTATTTTCTCTTCAAGATTCATCCGATTTTCGAGTTTCTGTTCTTTTTTCGACAAGAATTATGAAAATAGAAATCGTATCCCCTGACTTCTTGTGGTCAAACAATGTTATTGAATGCTTTCCAATGAATTCGTGGCAATATATATCAGTGAGGATGTTTGCAGGGATAACAACACAAGTATCGGTTTTTATTGGAAAGTCAATTGTTTATGAAAGAAATGACATACCAGCAATACGATTCAAAAAAGGGCCTGTATTATGCATTATTAATAAGCAAAGAAAAGCAATTCAGATCGATGATATTGCTTCATATTTAGGTCCATTTGGTCTCCTTACATATTCTAGTGATTTTGATCCAGTTTCCCTATTTCCACAAGGTCCACGGTTTTTTCAGCCACCAGAGCAGTATATTTTATTTGCTTATTCCCCGCTCGAATTATCTGGAAGGTTTTCATTGGTTGACTTATCAAAAAATGAATCTGTTATTGCATCATATTTCCGGACACGAGTGAGACATAATATACCATTCCCAGATGTTTTAATTCATGGGTGTTCGTTATCAGCATTACTTCCATTGTTTGCCCAAACTGATATGATAAAAAAAGATGGTAGTAAATTAGAAGGGATGTTGCTTAAATCGATAAAAATCCTTTCATCGGCATTATTGTTGTCTAATCGCGGACAAGAATATTTTGCTGATAGCGACAATATATTGATTATCGAGCATCTATTGAATCAAACCAACCCAATTCACATTACATACTCCGTTTATTTAGCTTTTTATGATTTGTTTACAAAAATTAGATATTATAGACTTCAACAACAGATTTTCGATCATATTGTTTTTAATATTTGTTTGTGGATTGATGCAAACCCAATTGAACACAACAGGATTATTTGCCATTGGTTTAAAGTTGTTTTCCCCAAGTATTCTGCGTTTTTATTTGACTGTCGACCATTATCATGGTTTCTTTTTAATTTAAGAACTTTTTATTGGTATGAATATAACGAATTTTCATTGAAGAAGGACAGATTTCAGAATCAAGAAGCAAATATTCATCAAATAAGGTCCATTATATTAAAAATTGCCTATTTTGTGTCTCAGTTTCATTTTGATGATAATGATTTTAGGTTACTAATAAATCATATTGTGGAAATAAAGGATATATCACAAGTCTTGGATTTAATCAATTTCTTGATGAAAATTATTACAAGTGGTTTTATAAATGGCTTTGTTTCGGATATTATAACTGCCCAATTAACAAGACTCCATGAGTGTTTTCGTCTTTTTGATAGCAAATTGTTTTTTTCCTTAATTCATTTATACATATTAGTTCATTCTTTAGGATTATTTAGTATTCCTCAGGGCGATCACTTTTATTGGATTTTATGTGATATGGGAGATTGTTATATTTCAAAAAAGTTTTTTGTTAGAGTAATAAAAGTTTTACCTCAAGTACCGGACCTATTACCAATATGTTCTTGGATAGCTTTCAATTTGGGCAAACACGGGATCAAAGTTTTATGTAAAAGTTTGATAAGAAACCATTCTATAAGGCCCAACAATATGTATGATATATGGACAATTGCATGCCTATTCAGGGCATCTACCAAAAAAGCAGTTCATATTTGCCGGTTTTTGGTGAGAGGGTGGTTCAATGAATTACCTAAAATCTATAGTAGATGTGAGATGGTTTCAAGAGCATTGGGTATTGAATCAAGGGTAATTCTTTCCCTTCTTTTACGAGAATCATGTGATTTTTTAGTTCATAATTCATCTTTAGATCCCATTCCAGTTCTTCAATTAATCAAGGGGTTTATATTTATACACAATGATGGTTTGTTTAACCAATCAATAATTCAATGTTATATGAGTAGTCCTTTTTTAAGTGTTATCATTGAAACCAATAAGATAGAGCAGATATCTTTTTATAGAATTAGTTCATCAGCACTTGAGACATTAATTTTCCAAGCTCCTCTACCCACCAAAAATTTAAGAGTTGGATTGTTCTTTTTTGATTCAAAATGGGCAGATGAAGAACTAGCTACAAAAACAGTATCCGTTGTTTCATTATTCCGAGCATTGAATTTTTATGATATGTCATCTGTTCTAACTTCATTTTTAATCAGATCAAATCCATGTACAGCATCTCCTATTATGCCACACAATTCCAAAGACTCGACTTTTTCATCTTTGGTTAGCTACCAGTTGATGAAAGTTGGACAACCAATAGGTTCGAGCAAAAGAATTGAAGAACTTGTATATTGTTCTTTTTATTCTCTTGAGCAGTTTTTTTCAAATATATATACAATTATATTGAATGGAAATCCATTCGGTTCCAATTCTGAGCAACGTTTTGTGAATAGACCACGAATTTCCTCTCGCCTTAGCGATAGCGGACCAGAATCTTTAGTTACTTCTATTGATTACAAAGAAATTATTGACCAAGAGAAACAAAAGTGTAATAAGAAATGGCAATCAATTTGGAGATCATTAACAACCAAAAGAGCTCCATGGCATCGGTCTTTATCGAAAAATATGAGGAGCCCAAAGTTTAAAAGAGATAGTTCAATTTATCAACATTTTTGCCCTGTTAAGTTGAAACGTTTATATTCATTTGATGATCACATGTCTGCATCATTTCTCCGAGATTTTGGTGATGATTCCCAAGCACAAGAAAGGCTTGAGACATACAGAGCAAAGGCAGCAAAAGAGAGTACAATTATTGTTCCAGCTGAAATAATTAACGTCCAAGACAATCATGAACAAAACTCACCAAATTCTGCAAAATATGGAAAATCCAAGAAAAAGTATTCTAATGAAATATCTTGCATGCTAGTTACTATTAAGGGATCCTTTGAGAGCAAGTTTCAGATTTTTGAAGACCATTATATTATCTCAAGGAATAATGGTAAAACCAAAATAGTTCTGTTTGAAGATATAAGATCCATATTTTTAAGGACTTACGTTCATCACCAGACTGCTATTGAGGTTTTCACATATCATCATACAAGTATGTTCATCAATTTCCCCCAAAAACCAGTTAAAAGTATAATTGCTATGTTCAAAAAATCCGAGTTTTTAAAGCATTGCATAATTCAGCAAACGAATTTTAGACAATTTTTCTCCGACACAAATATCACAAATCTATGGATCGAGAGAAAGATTTCCAATTTTGAATATTTAATATATTTGAATATGTATAGCGGCCGTTCTTTTAATTCCCCATCTCAGTACCCATTTTTCCCATGGATTTTATCAGACTATGATTCTGAGAATATTGATCTCAAAGATGAAAAATATTATCGAGACCTGTCCAAACCAATAGGAGCACTTAATTCTGACAGACTCAAAGAATTAATATCAAAAAGTCAAGAACTATCAGCACTAGGAATGGATCCATATTTATATAGTAGTGGACCAGTTTGCCCACTTTCTGTGTTTTTGTGGCTAATCAGAATGGAACCATTTACATCGCAGCATATAGATATCCAAGGTGGAAGATTTGATCACGCAGCCAGATTATTTGTTTCTATTTCTGATTCTTTTCGTCTCGCCAAAACTCATATGAATAATTTCAGAGAGCTTATTCCAGAATTCTTTATATCACATGAGTTTTTAGTTAATTCAAATGGGTTTGACCTCGGTATTTACAATGGTTTACCAGCATCCAATGTTCAATTACCTCCATGGTCATCAAATCCTTCAGAGTTTATATATATTCAGAGAAAAGCTCTTGAAAGCGAATATGTATCCAGCCATCTAAATGAATGGATCGATCTTGTTTGGGGTTATAAACAAAGGGGCGAAGATGCCGAAAACAGTAACAATTTGTTCAAAAAAGAAATGTATTCCGATGTATGGGATGATCCAGAGAATCTCAAAGATCCTAATGCAAAGGCGGCAATTGAAGCAGTGTTATCTCAAGTTGGACAAATTCCCCCTCAGTTATTTATTGAGAAACACATTCCCCGTCAACAAATGATTAAACCTGTTCCCAAAATGAGAAGGCAAATAACACTTACAATTGAAATGAGTTCGTTAATATATTCAGCATCTCATATGAAAGAGAATCATCGATTTGTTTTGTACCTTGTCAGCAAGTCTGGCATTATTATCAAATCCAAATATAATTTCTCAAAATTATTGGCCTCTCTTCCATCATTTTCATCAGTTACTAGAAGACAAAGATCCAGGTCATTGCTCCCTGATAGAAATTCTGAAAGGGTTAAGTCAATGGAGTTTAATGAACCATTATCGGATATGATAACTCAAGAGCCCATCCCAGCTGGCTGTAAGCTATGGAATGTTCAAATCTCCAGTTTTCCTACAGTTTTTTCTCATAATGCCACATATACCTCATTATCTAAAGGTGATATCCTATTTGTTGGTAGTGAAGAAAATGATTTATATCATATTTATCCAGAAACTGGTTCTTATGCTCATCAATATACGTTTCCAAGTGATATTGTTTCTCTATCTCAGCATAATGAATGGTTTGCAATATCTTTTAGAAATGCCAAAGTTTTATTGTACAAAAACTGGAATTTCTCTGCTCCTTTTGCTTCAATTGATACATATTGTGATTCAATTAAATGCAGTTCTATTGATTCGGATTATGATGCATATGTATGTGGGACTAGAGATGGTTTTATATTGTTTTGCAGCCTTTCACGAGGTGAAGTTATTCGAGTAATCGATTTAGAAGGGTATATTCCACATTTGCTATTAATCACCAAAGAATTTGGATTTGTATTGGTTTCATCTCAAGCATTTATAAATGGAAAACTCACATTTAGAGTACAAATATTCAATATAAACGGAGAATTAATATCCACTAGAACATTAGATAATCCAATCACAATGTGGGTAACATGGAAAACGAAAGAATTCCTAGATTATATACTTGCTGCTGACATAAAGGGGAAAGTATATGTTCTCGAAGCATTTTATCTTGATTTTAGCACCATAATACATAGATGTGGATCAAAGATTTGCCATTTAAATGTTGATCCCAATGAGAATGTTGCAATTGCTGTTACAGAAGATTCAAAAATTAACATTATACCTTTCGATATATAAAAATTGTGTTTTTTCTTGTATGTTTTAATAAAATACATTGATATTCATAAATACTGAATCTTCTTAACAGGAAAATCTGGGATCTTAATAATAGGTTTTGTCGCTATTCTATTCTTATTTTCAAGTTCTGTTCGAGGTACAAGGTGACTAAGACTTGGATGCATTGGCAACCTTCTTTTTCTGGTTGATCTAAGAATATGAATAATGTGATTATCTTCATGTTTCTGTGTTCCCCGACTTATTATAGCCACATGATTTGCTAATCCAGGGAGTGAGCGAGATGATCCAATAGCTTTTAGATCCGAGAAAGCGACCACTTGTTCCATTGTTGGTCTTTCAGAAGGGTTAAACACAAGAATTTTCTTAAGAAAATCAACAAATTTGGGGTTTGGATAATCTGGATACATAATCTTTTGCTCTGAAAGTTGATCTTTGATTTCAGCTTGATTTGATGAATTAAAGGGGATTGATCCATACATTAATTGGTAAAGAGTAATTCCCAGGGACCAGACATCAGCAACTTTGGGATCTGTTCGGAATGTTTGTTCATATAATTCAGGTGCCATATATGGATAAGATCCACAAAAATACCTAATTGGTCTTTTTCCACATTGCATTCTTGATAATCCAAAATCTGCCAATTTAAGTCTACCATATTTATCTATAAGGAGGTTAGAAGGCTTTATATCCCTATGTGCAATATTGAGCTGATGACAATGAAAGAGTGCATTACACAAATCTACAGCCACTCTACAAAAGTGCCTTCCATTAAGAGGCCCATGATCTCTAATATGAGTGTAAAAATTACCTCCTTCGCAATACTCAAGAATTAAAAAGAAGAAACCAGTTTCACAAAAACTGTCGTAGACTTTGATGACATTAGGGTGATCCAATTTCTTCAATGCTTCAAATTCCACAATACAGGATTGAATTGCTTTCTCATCAGTGAATTTTTCAACTTTTGCTACAAAGTATTGAGAATACAGAATACTCCATATTTGAATCACTACAGAAAACCCCCCCTTGCCTATTTCTTCCAAATATTCATATCCATGAGATCGAAGAATTCTTCTGATCTCGGGTTCATCATCTTTTTCCAACTCCATGAAAATGTCGCACGTTAAAGTCAATATGTCAGAATCTGTTCAGGAAATTGATTGGTCGTTCTTTATATTTTGTGAACTTCGGCAAATCTCCAGTTCAAAAAAAATGAATAAAATTAAAACAAAATTAATTGGATATTTAGGTTTTTAATAAGTTTACAAATAAATATAATATAACAATATGGGTTTTGAATGGAAAAGTGATGAGCTTTTGAATGCTGCTATGCAAAAATGATCGAAATCCTATTCGATAATTAGATATTTGTGAAGTTTTGAAAGTTCAATGAATAATCCAATCCCAAATTCTGATCTGTTACGTCTATTCAATGGGATAATTGTATTGAAACTGTTGATTAGGTCAGGATTTGCACCTTGATATGATAGAGCTTTAATAAGAATAGACTCAGCAAAATCTGGAGATATTTTATGAATATTGGAGAAAAACTTCAATGAGGAATAGCACACCCTGTTCCATGAGGGTATAGATGGATGAAATGATGATGATGTAATAAAAGAAAACAAATTGTTGGCACATGGCTCAATGATACCAACACTCAAAGTTTTTGATAGATAACTAAGAAGGTTGAATGATATTTCAAGAATCAATGGGGTCTTAAAATATCTCACAAGCAATGCATTTAAAAAGTTAACTATTGATAATAACAAAGCAGAATCAATACAATGGATAACAGATTTAATCAAATCAAAAAACTTGCTTATAACACTTGAAACAGCTTGGAGATCTTCATTTATGATGTCAATGGGATCAAAAGAGGCAATTATTTCTTGGACAACAGAGAAAATAGATGATACGAATGACAAAGCCCACTGAGGTTGCTCTGTCGTAATAGCTAAAGCTGCAATAACTTCAGAAAGGGCGGCAACAGTATGTCTATTCGATTTATCTATGGTGCAATTGGAAATAAGACTCATGGATTCCGACCCGAGCAATGAATAACAGGTTCGAATGAAAAGAGCCTTATACTCATCTATTCCTTCTGTGAAAGGAGACATATTTTGCAGAAATTCAATTAACTTTGATGCAATTCTATTGTCTTTGCTGCACCTAAGAGAATGGAGAAAATGAAGAGCACATAAACATGATTGTCCACGATCAACAATGGATTTAATTTTTTCTTCGAAAAACACAATACAATGAAGAATTATATCGCTTGCTTCATCAATGGGAACAGATGAAAGCAAACGAGCTGCTATTTTGACAAGATCTTTGTCCATTTGATAGACAAAATCACATATCATGTTAAAGTCAAATGATATCTTACTCACAAGTTTCTTGACAAAAAAGGCTAAGGAGCTGGATAAGGAATTAAGATCAGATTTGTTTATACTTCCATTCAGAACACAATTGGATACAGTATAGAATACATCTGATAAATAAGAATCATCTATATGAAATCCTATTGATGATATAAACATTAAAAAGCTGGATACTGCATTATAATAGTAAGAAGATGGAGAATCTGGCACAAATAATAAACAATCAAAGCAACCCACTAACTTTAAAAGCAAATCAACTTCTATCAGAGAGCTAGAATGATCATATAAGATATGTAGAATAGCAATACTCAAGGGGAGCTCGCCCATCACTTCCATAGACTCACACATCGATACAATGTACTCAAATGATCCATTTGTGTCCAAATGAAAACATGTTCTTATCAAGGAAAAAAATAATTCAATAAAAGGCGTGTCTGGTTCTTCATTTGTTTCAAAATATAGTTTAATCCGAAAAAAAGCATTGTTTCTAACACAAGAAACATATCCGGGGTATACTTTGATATATTGTTGAATGAATGATATCACACATCCAGCTATTTCATTATTGGGGTTTGTAATTAGAGCGACTGCAATTTGAAAATATTCAACTGATTGTTTTGACTCCAAAAAGAATGATCCAGCACTCTCAATTATTTTGGCAGCATTATACAAAGTAATTGGATCAGAATCTCTACATATTAGCGGAATAATTCGATGTGTAATACCAATCGTTTCTACAAGAACTATTTTATCATTATGCTGCATTCCGCGCTCCATCAGTGATGCCAAAGCAGCAAGCCCTATAGGTAATGTGTCTTTGTTATCAAGACATTCAAGAACTAATGTGATTACAGGATAGGAAATTATATAATCTAAACTGACCCATCGAAAAAGTTCTGAAATAATTCCACATAAAACAGTATCTCCATTTGAGATTCTCAATAAAACATACTCCGTTATCAACTGGTCAGATTTATCAATTCTCATTTGACTTTTAATCTGATAAAACGAGCTATTTTGATCAAAAGGTGATGTTGAAGTTAAAGAACAAAAACTATCCAGAAAATTGATCACAATACTATCATCACACCCGAGGAGATCTGTCCAAAAAGAAAACCAAAAAACAGTATACGCATTCCACATAAAGCTACATTGAGCAAGACTTATCATAGATCTGATATCATTGGATTCATCAGAAAATCCAACAATAATTTGTCCAAATAAAAAGTCTTTCATGATTTCAATCATCTCTGTATCGTTAATATCCCATCTATTCCTACAATAGTTACTGCAAATTATCAAAACCAGCTTTTTCGCTGAAAAACTAGAAAACTTAGTATAATTTAGAACGCACCACTTTAGAGAATCGTTTGATTCGTTCATTTCATGAACATTATTTAGCGCAGATACTTTATCTTTTTGAATAATGGATGGATCCGGATCAAAAGCATCTCTAACAAGCTTCTCAAATTCTCCAATTTCATCCATTAATAAAGCGACGATTAGTAAACCAGATTTTTGATTCTAAAGTTTACAAATGAAATTACAAACGCCAAGGGTAAAAGCAAAAAGGGGGTCAAGTGTCTCATTAATCTCAACTTTGAGAGAATTATCTTGTGTTTTTGTTATAATTATTTGTTCCTTCCCATTATCATCGATGAACACAGCGTTTTTAATGCTTTTCATTGCTTCTCTTCCTGATAAATTGAGAAGCCATCCATTTTCTGTTTTAATAGGTAATCTTGACAAGAATGAGGTTTGAATACTCTGATTTGACCTAAAAAATGCAACTCTTCCTTGCTTAGGTCCATCTTTTGCATTTGATATAAAATAGCATAGGTTCATAATCTCATCCCCATATTGGTTGTTTTTTCGAAGTGAGAATGTGGTAGAATGATTTCCATAGAGAATAGAAAAGACTTCGGATGAATGGGTGGATTGAATAAAAACTGATCCTTCAGAATAATAATGAGACTTATTAATATAAAATTCACCTTGATCATGCTTCATAGAGAAAGAATACAAGTGACCTTTGAGAGAAAACTCTTTTGTTCTTTCAATGATGTATTCTTTAAGATGCAATGACTCTCTCAGAGAATTCCTTTTATTCAGAGAATTTTCTAATAGCTTTTTTGCTTGAACTTCTGGATCATCCTCCTTTTCCAACTCACGCATTTGGGGTTCTTGTTGGAAACACACTACTCCTTCAATGATTTTATTTGGAATGATTTGAAAATCTTGATCTTTAGAAATTTGACTGGAAACCCTATTGAATCGAATTCTCCTATTTTGACTCTTCTCTGGGATACTTTTAGGTAAAGATAGTTGAATATGATTATGGTTTTCGTTGCTATTTGGCTCCAATACTAAGGATGAAAAACACATTAACATACGTTTAGAATTAAAGTAATTCATTTTTATATACTATTACTAGATTTTAAACCCGCCTCAATTAGTCTTAACATATAAGGTATATCCACATTATATTTTTTAACAGTAGTCCATGCTATACGTGAGTCTCTTCCTTCTATTAGATACTTTCCAGTCATAATTCCTAACCATATGAATGACAATAACCAGTTTTCCATTTGAACTTCAATAACTGCAGTATTGTCTTGCATTGAGATAATGTTTGAAAGGATTGATCCATGAATAGCAAACACAAACTTCATTTCATTGAACAGTCTGAGCTGCCCAGCCATTGTATTGGGCAAAGATAATTCTTCCCATTCAAACTGTGGCCATTTTCCTCTAACAGAAGAAAGAAGTTCTTTCCAGTTTTCAATTTCTCTTGATCTATTCACTCTGTTGATCATAACAAATCTGTGAGGTGCTTTCTTATTCAGTCCAAGTCTCTGAATCATAATATCCCTCATTCTAATTATCAAAAACCAGTTCAAATCGCCACAAAAACTAGATTGCACTGTGTATAATGTTCTAGCAAACACTGGGAAGTTAATTCCTTCAATAATTCGGTCTTTTGAATACCCAAAAAACTCTAATCCATCAACAACAAAGTTCCTTGCAATTGGAAGCGCAATATATGTGTTTTCGACGATATATGAAGGCAAAATTGCAAAGGCAGGAAGAATCTCCAAGAACCAATGACCGAAATCTGTAGTATGCTGATGCCCAATAGATGTTACCATATCATATTTGGTGAAATTGATTGTGGGATTATGGTACTGTTGCTTTGTCCATCCCCAAAATCTTGGATGACATTCATATTTAAAAAGGTGGTATCCACTAGGGCGAATTAACACAGTCTCAGTTGTTACAACTTCATTTTTCAGTTCAAAAAGGGTGGTTTCAGTTCTTCCAGAGAACTTACCATTACCTGACCACGGAATATATCCAGCTGAATCCTTATTCATAATGACATTGGGGGGATGTGCTTCAGGGTATTTTTGGGCAAAGTCGAGTCTTGTAGAAGTTTTTTGTATCTGATTAGATGGTATAAATATTTTATCTTCTACATTCATAGTTCCCTTTTCAAGTGGAACCACCATTTTTCCAATTATTATAACTTTCAAACCTTCACTGGAGATATAACTAATAGTCCATATAGATACCAGCACAAAAAATAAAACGATTTTAGTTATATAGAAACAATCTTTAGTGCTATTTTCTTTTCGTGGAACATTTATTCTGGAGAACATATCAGACTATTCTATCGTAAAATAATCCTGAGAATTTTATAATGGGATCCAACGATAACGATTCTATTTATCCCTTTAATGGGAAAATTCGGTGAGATTCCGATAAATAAACTAGAAAATGGATCAAGTATGGAATAAGGCTGTTGATACATGGAATATCACAAAGAATGCTGTATCACATGGCGTTAATAGCATCGAAGGAGAAATAAAATCTGTTATTCCTGTTTCCGATTTAACTTTGATTGAAATGGAAAATGAGTTTACCAAAGCCAAACATCAAATGAAAACATCGATAGAGTGTATGGGTGTGCTCGGAAAGAGCATATTGGATGCATCAAAAATAACTTTGATGATTGCAACTGATTTCTCCAAGGTGGTATTTCCCACAGATGTCCAATTAAAGCCCAAAGTTGATCGATTTGTTGATAGATCGCAAAATTCTAACGCTGCATTTCACAGGCTTGTTGATGATATCATCCCTGCTCAAATTACAGTACCTATGTCTTCAGTGTTGAATCGTCTTGATGATCTGCAGACATTGAAGAAGAGAACACATGCTCTTCTTGTTGAAAAAGAAAAAGCTGAGAAAAAGTTCAGAGAAGCTGCCAACTCTCAGAACCAAGTGAAAATTGAGCAAAAACGGGCAGAACTTGGCATTGCTGATTCGAACTATAGATCAGCACTATCAGAATTGAGTGAAAAGTTTGCGGGAATTAAAGAAAACATGCTCGTTGTCCAAAAAAGATCACTTTCGGCATTATCTTTTTATTTCAAAGAGTTCCTTGCTCAGATGGATCAGGTTTATGAGAGTGCTCCTGTTAGTCTACCTTCATACCCTACATTTGATGCTCCTCATCAGGAAGAAACACTACAATATCCAAGATTCGAGGAACCAGAGATCAGGAACCAGCAACAAACCAGACAAGAGAGAGTGCGAGAAGCTGTACCTGCATAAATAAACTAGCCTTTAATTACTCCCAAAGGGAATAACCTTGCTATTTTTCTGGAGATTCCAACAGTATGACATGTTCTCACAACCTCATCCACATCTTTATAAGTATGTGGTGCCTCTTCAATAATGGTTTTTTGTCCAGCAGCTCGAACAATAACGCCAATTTTCTGGATTTCGGCTTCAACTTCTTCTTTTGTGGTTTGCTTAACCACCTGACTTCTGGAAAGTGCTCTTCCGGCACCATGGCAAGTTGAACCAAATGATTTTTTCATTGCACCATCAGTCCCAAAAAGAATATATGATGATGTTCCCAAAGATCCTCCTATCAATACAGGTTGCCCAAAATTACGATATTTCAAAGGTAGCTCCTCTCTCCCAATTCCAAAGGCACGAGTCGCCCCTTTTCTATGAACAAGAGTCTCTTTAATTTCTCCATCAACAAGATGTTTCTCAATTTTCGCAATATTGTGAGCTACATCATATACTAATGGCATCTCCAGATCGTCCCTTTCTAAAACTTTTTTAAATGTTTCTCTAACAAAATGAGTTATAATCTGTCTATTACACCAAGCAAAATTTGCAGCAGCACCCATTGCATGCAAATACTTATTCCCTATTGGACTTGAAACAGGAGCAGCAACTAATTGTTCATCAATGAGCCCTTCTTTATATTCAGGAATTTTCATCATCTCATTAATATAATCTGTTGCAACTTGATGCCCAAGGCCTCTGGACCCGGTATGTATCATAACCACAATCATATCTTTTTTAATACCAAGCATTGATGCAATATCTTCTTCATAAATATCTTCAACTTTTTGTATTTCAACATAATGGTTACCAGAACCAAGTGTACCCATTTGATTAAAGCCTTTAGCTTTAGCTCTTTGCGAAACATATTTAGGATCAGCATATGAAACTCTTCCATTTTCTTCACAAAACTCAAGATCTGAAGGTATTCCATATCCTCTATCAACAGCCCATTTGGCTCCATCTTTTAGGATGGAATCAATATCATTTTTCGTTGCAAATTCTTGGCGCTTCCCTCCTACACCAGTAGGTATTGATTCAAAAAGCGCTTCGGTCAAAGCTTCAATCTTGTCTTTAATAAAGTTATATTCAAGATTAGTTGTCAGTAAACGAACTCCACAATTGATATCATATCCAATTCCACCCGGTGAAATTATTGCTTTCGGATCAGAAAGGTCAAAAGCAGCCACACCGCCTATTGAAAAACCATAGCCACTGTGCATATCTGGCATTGCAATCGAATATTTCAAAACCCCATTTAATGTCGAAACATTGGCTATTTGTACAAGAGAAGGAAAACCGCCATTTTTGTTTTCCATCCAATTCTGCATTTCAAGTTTTGCCATTTCATAAATAGCTTCTGTTGCAAAAAACACACCAGGAACTTTCATGTTTTCAACAAAACCAATAGGGATTTCATAGGTATTTTCATCAATAAGAGAGATAGAGTTAATATTTAACATGATAATGTCACTTTTCGAGATCTATTGGGATCTTTCTAGCTTGATTATTGAGTTGCTTAGGTCCTCCAGATCATTCCAAAAACCATTTCTGCTCACTATGGGTATTTTTGGAATATTACTATATAATATCTTATTTTCGACAGCCTTCAATTGGGTGTTGTGAATGTGCTTGCCCTTTTTCTTATGAAGGCCATGCTTTGAATCTTGCCCTTCTTCAATTGATAGAATAATATGCGATATTTCATTATAATGCTCCTTTTCTGGCTTTTCAAGGCTTCTCCACATGGATCCAAGCACAGATATGATATCGCTATTCGATAAATGTGGATTTGCAGATATCACAGATAACCTTTTTTCTTGACAGAATATTAGAAATGGATCAATCTTTTTAAACCTATTCCGAATATTAAGATCGTTTGCCAGCATACCACCGTTTGGACCGTGCCGTTCATCCAACATGCTCATGATTATATGCTCAGAAATTAGTTTAATAAGTTGAAAAATTAGGAATAATTATCAGAAATCCTCATTGAAATTCTGAAGTCGTTTTGGGGATTTCATAAGGTATTTTTTCCAGACCCAGAAAAAGCCTGAAACATTCAAAATTGAATTGATATATGTTATTTGATAAACTTTTTATAAAATTGAAATCAGTATTTTTATATGAATCTTTTTTGAAATAGATTTGACAATCTGTGTTTTCAATCAACCAAACAACGATCATTGAATAATGTCAATTTTCGTAAAAGAATGATTACCGATTTACAGTTAATAACCAAAGAGTTTGATTCCATTCGGAGTTCTAATCTTGATAATAATAAATGGATTAGCATATTATATACTATCGATGCTTTTTTATCGGAAGAAATGAGTGATGGGATAAAATTTCGAGGTTGTAGAAAAATTTCTCAGTTAATTTTTAGCCAAACAAGTTTTTTCACTGGAAATAACGAGGTTTTAATTAAAACAGTACCCATTATTTCCAAAATTTACGGATTGATACCAGATATCCCTCCAATATCTGATTTTATCGTTGTTTTCATATGCTCTTGTAAGGCTTCTCTAAATAACAGCCGTTTTTGGGAATCAAATAGTAATTTTTTACTGAAATTCTTTGAGAAAGAAGAGGTGGTTGTTCAGTTCATCAAACTGAATGGCTACATTGATTTTTTTAACAACATACTATGTAGTGATATGTATCTCTCTGTTATTCAACACCCTTTCGATATGCTTTTGTCAATCCCGAAAGATTTTTTTTCTGTTCCTCACTTTAAAGCGTTGTTTGTATCGTTTTCTAGATCTCTAAGAGCAGGAATGGTTTCAAAAAATATGTATTGCACAATATCTTTGTTTTTAACTAGGATTTTTGAAAAAGTTACTTCTAATAATCCAATGATTACTATTTTCGATTTTGATTCTTTTGATGCCGAGTTTCTCAATATTTTCTTTGTGCAAAGCGAATCTCAAGTCCTCCATGATATTTTTATTAGTAATTCTAAGTTTTTTTATATATGTTTGCCAGTTTTTTTGAAGGATTTTTCTTCAATGATTCGTTTTCTCATAATACGTTCTTTTCTTAGAATGGCTTTGCTGGCAGATTGTTATGGTGTGGCATTGAATGTAGTTTCTGATTATCTAATAGAGTCTCCAGAACCTGAAAACGTTAAAGAACTTCTTGATTTCCTTGAAACTCATCCAACAATTGATTATTGTTCTGTTTTACTCACTTTGCTTGTGAGAACAGAGCATATTTCAAGAGCATTTATTCAATGCAGAGGAATTGAATGGCTTGAAGCAATGAGGTTTTCTCAAAGAATAGATATAGATTTATATTCTCAAATGCTCTCTGGGATTGTTGTATATCAACGTTTTGATGAAGTTGATGAGTATATTTTATCCTTAGATAAAGATCATCCTATATTTTCCCTCGAAGAACAAAAAATCGATCAAATAGTTTTCGGGATGAATAGATCAAAGAATCGTCCCATACGCGTTTATTCTCTTTTTCATTACCTTAAGAATATCGATAATGTCGACCCCTATAATGCATGGATTTTAGGAAAATATTCTATTGGTCTGTTTTTGAATAATGGATTAGATATATATGAAATTCCTCATATCACAGCCATCGGAAATCGATATGTAAAAGGCAAGCATTCCAATAACCTCATATCTCGTCCCTATGAACTAATTAAGTTTTGTGACAATAATTATGACCATTTCCCTTTGTTTTTGTTTTACCAAGGGAGGGATGAACTTTCTATCAAAAATCCATATAAAGGACTCTCGTTTTGGGTGAAATTCGAAGGGTATTCTGATTTCGCAATTAATTTTTTCAAATCAGATTATCTTTCTTTATCTTCTGATCACGATAAATTGCATATATTGATTGGAGATTACTCATTTTTAGCAAATACAGACCAAAAATGTTGGACTCATGTTTTTATAACCCTTGAAGATTCATTGTTTTCAACATCAATTAAAGTTGTTATTAATGGCTCCTTTGAAGTTCAAGGCGATAAGAGAAGGAGAAATGAATTTTCATTTGCCAACTTTTGTTCACCAAGTACACAATTAATGTTTTTAGGTCCAGCAATTAGGTTTTTTAGGAATATCCCAACTAATTCATCTATCATTTATAAACAAGGCCCTGGGTTTTTTAATCAAATAGAATCTTTGCGATCTGAACATATACTAACACCATATTCTTTTTCTTCTGAGTCAAATCTTGTGCTTTTAGAAAAGAAATCAATTGTTATCCCAAAGAATTGTTACTGTGTCCCATATTTTGGGCTCCCATATCACTTTATTTCAATGAGGAAAGCATCAAGGTTGTTTAAGCTCTTAGGCTGCTCTAAAACTTTTGACGAGTTTAGAACATTATTCATGACTCTTTTAAAGATCAATAATATCACAATATTGAACTCAATTAGGTTTTGGCAAAAAATGCTTGATATGATGAAAAAACATCCACAGTTTTTGTCAAAAGAACTCTTTTTAGTTGCACTTGAATCGGCTAGTATTCATCAGAGACGAGAGCAAATTCTATCATCAATCCTCTTCGATAGGCAAATGTGGCATTTTGTGGATAACTCAATATTGTTATCTGTTTTGTTTACATTTTTCTCAGATGTTGACTGGTCAGCAGTTGAAGGATTTGAACTTTTTTTATCAAAGCTGATTTACAGCAACCCCACTAATCCATCATTATCAGAAATTGTCTTCAATAATATTTCAAAGCTGCCAAATATCATGGATTTTTTGCTTCCAATGTTGTTTGCCAACATTAACATCAAAGCAATCTCCGATTTTCATTCATCTGTTCAGAGTTATTTAATTGATAATATTTCTTCTTATATAAGTATAAACACGATTTCAAAATGTTTGAAATGGATTCCTTTTGAATCTCTGAATATGTTATTTATATTATCTAATTCAATAATATCCAAAAAAGTATTTCATTTGATGGTTATTATGGAAAAGTTAAATCCAGGTTTTATTCAAATCTCACACGAATTTTTGATATCTGTTGTTAGGATTTCTCAGGATTTGTCAATATGGAAAGATACTATTGAACTTATAACTGGTGATTCATCATTTGTGTCTATTCAAATTAAATCCATTTCTTATTTCCCGATTCTTCTTGTCATGATTTGGGCAGCCTCAATTTTGTTTATTCATGGTTATTCATTTTCTTCTGAAATACCTACAACTTTAAAACAGATTCAGAGTTTTCTAGATTATTCGATTTTTTTATGCCAATCTTCTCTTAGTACCATTTTGAATGATACACTGTGTTTCCTCGTTTTGAAAACATGGTATCCCTTAGTATTTAGCCATACTAACATCATTCAAGAAATATTATATAATGGAACTGATATTCTAAGTAATTTGACTTTTATTGACGAAGGATTCATTAGTACAAAATCCAAAGACGATCTTACCATAGGTTCAAGCAAATCATATGGTGTTTCTTTTTTTGCAAAAGTAATACTCGGACTATTTGTTCAACAAGGCTTTTCCATACCAATTATACAAGAATTTAATCACAATGGATTTATTCAGTGGTTTAATCTATCTTCATTACCTAGGTTTCTTTGTTTAGTAATCTTAAATTCTAAAGGAAAAGTTTTTTGGGAGTTATTCCTTGCACTGTTCATTTCGAAGCCATTTTTTGATTGTGGAAGAGCATCATTATGCATTCCTCCATTATTTGATATATTTTTCGAAACATTAAACGAGTCGGTTTCAATTTTCGATTTAGAATCAATATTATCTTTTATTCATTATTTAATTGGTAATAAATGTTTAACAGAGTATGTTCCAACATTAATTTTACGCATTCTTCAGGTTTTAAACAGTTTATATAAACAAAATAAGCTGCCAACGATTATGCGACATTCGGAATTAATTAATTCTATATTGTATGAATCAATAATGCATTCTACTCCAAATTCATTGAATACCATTTTTCAATTGGTTTTAGATAATTTTGAATTGTTTGTTAGAATTGTATTAAATGAGAATTCTCAAAAAGCATGGTGCTATGCTTTTTTAGTTTTATCACAAAAAAGTGTATGCGATTTTTCTGATATTATGGGAAAATTTACTTCCTCATCAAGACTTCTAACAAAAGAAGAGTGTTTTACCCAATTATTAACAACATCAATAATTTTTGAGAACAAAGAGATATATCAAAATCTTGAGAACTCTAGAAATAAACTTTTGGCTAGGTTTTCGAATATCCAAAAGGCTTTGACAAACAAGATTAACACTTTTTCTGAGTCAAACTATACCATTAACATTTATAATGGCATTGTTTCTTCTTTATTTGATAAAAGGAAACAATGCTATAATCAAATGGTTACTGAGCAAAAAAAGCTTGAGCATTTATTTGAAGAATTGGAGTCCACATTTTCATTGAAAGAAGAACATACACAGTGGTCATTGTTTGTAGTATCACAACGAGACCGTAATTCTGATGTCCAAAATTATAACCCAAAGCGCTTTTATTTAAGTGCTAGATGCTTCCCCTTTAGACCTCCAAGAATTATGTCCCCAAGTTATTGTATTAAAACCGATTTGAAATCAATGGAAAATAAAAGCCCACTGCTTTCCTTGCTCAATCATTATCAGATTTCCTTGTACAATCAAAATCAAAGTGAGTCACTGTCAATGCTTGATTTATTCAACAAGGTCCATATTAACCATGGCAAACCAAGTTTTGTGTCATCATGCGTTTTAATTAGAGACAAGTTTATAATCCCATCGGTGTTAGTATTGTACCATGATCATATTTATATTATTACGCATGCTAGTTATTCCAATAACAAACCACAATTTATTATCATGGATAATGTTGATGATGAAACAAATATGCATTTATTTGTTGAGTCAATACTACTTGGTCACTGGGGTCCAACATCGTTATTTTCGTCTCATATTGTGATTAATATCAGCCTTGCATCATTAATATTCATTAGAAAACAATCCAACAACACAATTGCCTTTTGGGGTTTTAAAACAGGTCACTTTATTTTGAAGTTTCCCGAAGAATATTCTTCAATTTTTATTTCCAAAATTCAATTCCCTTGTTCTCTTCCTGACATTCCATTTCTTTATCGAATTGAACATGATTCTGACGCATACATGCAGTGGTCAAGCGGCTTATTATCATCTGATCAACTTCTCCTTGTTTTGAATAGTCTAGCTTCGCGTTCTTTTGTGGACACAAAAGCTTATCCAGTTTTCCCAAAACACATTGTAATAGAATCATTGAATGGACTTAATATTGATACCATTATTCAAAATGAAGGTTTTAACTTTTTTCAAAATAATGAAAGGAATGTATTGCCAGGGATTCTGTATTATTTACCCGAGGCTGTTGGAGGAGTTTTGAACAATGTATTAATGAGACAATCTCTTGAAAATATGAAGGATTTAATTTTTTGGACAATGAAAGAATTACCATCAAAAAGCCAAAATGAAGTTGACAATATGAGATTTGGTCCCAGAAAATTCATATCTGCAATTGATTTTGATAAATTCCAAGTTTGTCAGAGAGTTACACGAAAATGTGCCAACAATCACACATTAGTATTTGAAAGGAACAGTATTAGAAAAATGAAAAAGCTTTCCGCCATAATCGAAGCAGAGAAGTATACTTATGTAGCTATTGATAAGAATCAGCTAACAATATCACTTCTAAACAAACAAACTGGTCATGTTTATTATTCCCAACAAGATGCTCTCCTCGTTTACTCAAATGGCATTAGTGTATCTGATAATGGTGTTTTTCTTGTTATTGATTTTGAGTTTGGTTTAACAAGAGCTTACCGAATTGTATATGAGAACTATAATCCTTCTTGTTTAAATATGATATCCGATTTTTCTTGGTCAAGCGAACCTAAGAGCACCGTTTCTGGAATTGATTGGATTTGTTTCACCTCAATAGAAAACAAGTTAGTTATGTGGGATATCATTGGTGGAATCGTTCACAGATTTTCGACTTTCGAGGAAGAGATACGATTTCTTTCATTAGATGAGGAATTTGGGGCGATTTGGGTGGTTTTTGGAGCCAAAGTTATTCTTATTTCTATAAATGGAGATTTAATAGCATCATCAGAATTATCTCAAAAAATTACCTGCATCAAATCAGTTCCAATTCCTTATGATTCCATTGATAGATATGCAATTGTTGGATTCGAAGGAGGCGATGTAATGATTATTAGCCCAGTGTTTTACTCAAAAGGAATGTGCACCAAATCACTTCCATCTGAACACAAATTCCCAGTGAACAGAATAACTATTCATTCAAGTTTAACAGAGTTTATTACCATTGATGAAAACGGTGAAGCATTCTTATGGAATGCAATAAATATCCCTTCACAAGTTAGAAAGCCAACACTTTTTGCCGGATGTCCCTATTGTCAAAGTGCAGTTGTGGTTAAGTGTGTATCATGCAATAGAATGATATGCCAAAAGTGCATGAGTGAACAAAATCCAAGGTCATTGTGTTCTCACTGTTCAGCAATGAATCAATATTTGTAAACAATTTACGGTTATTATACCAACTTTTTTGTATTTTTTTGATGATAAATATTTTAATGTAAATCAGAAAACATTTTGCGTTGCACTCATAGCAATTCGCTATGAATAAGTGTAGTATCTGTTCTGAATCGCTTGACAGCGGTTCGCTTGGTATGTGCCAGGCGTCCTCGTCAATCGAATTTATTACTTCATCTCATTTGCTTGACATATGGGGTGGAAGTTGTTCTCTATCTTCACTACCTTAGAGATACGACTTCAAAAATTATTAAAAAACATTTTTAATCAAGTGAGCTAGATAGTGTCATTGGCTTAGCTATGACAATTCTCCGTCTTATTTTTGAAGTTGAACTTGGAATGAGGGAAAGTTTACCTTCTTTCCCAGCACCACATGTAAACTCAAGAACTGGAGCTAATTGTGTATTTCCATTCCTATGGACAAAATCTGTGAATGATTTCTTCAAGGGTTCGCCACCATTTGCGGCTTTTTTAAGGCTGATTTGTGGAAGAGGAGGAAATGTTAAAGATGCTACTTTAAACTCATCATTAATAAATAGCACTCCCGATTTATTCCCTTCACCACCTGGATAGTTGCTAGCAGAAAATACAGATAATATCTTATCATCAAACATATATTTTATACCATCAACACATTCGTGTGCTCTGATCAATAGCGACAGATTATTGTTCTCTAAAAATCTAATAAAACACTCTTTCCCAAATAAAGATCCATGACCCCTCTTGGAGGGACAAAAAAATATACTCTCATTTGAAGGATCAGACCAAAGAATACCGCATATCAATGTATCTCCAAAGTTACTAAATGGCCTTTGAATCTTAGAGATTTGCTGGATATCAGTGAATTCTGGGCAAATACCACCATGAATGCACAGAATTTTACCAATTAAAGCTCCAATTGGTAGGTAGTTGAATGCAGTTTGGAATGCATCAAAGACTTTTCGGCTTCCAAACTTAAATAAAGTTTCAGTTAGGAAGCCATTTTGCGATGATACGGTTTTAAACTCATGATTTCCCCGAATAACGAAAACATTGTTGGGAAACATGATTTTTAGAACAAATATCAATGAAACTGCTTCAATTGAAAACTCTCCTCGGTCAACAATATCGCCAAGGAATAGATATTTTTGTTTTGGAGGCAAATCAAACCGTGTGAATATTCTGTATAAATCTAAAATTTGTCCGTGTATGTCACCAACTACAACTAAAGGTGGTGTAAGCTTAAGCAATGACTCCTCTCTGCAAAATTTGCATGATGCCCTTTCAGCAATAAAAACAAGTTCTTTCTCATCCACAAAGTCCAGATCAAGAGGAACCCGCCCTCCCGCTATGTCCTCAGGGTTTTGTGACATTTGAGCAATGTGCTTTTGGAGAAACTCATTCAATGAGTCCATGATCTTTTTTTATTACACCCTCTCAATTTGAGTTGATTTTTTCTTTACAGTGGTCAAATAATTTAATGTGAAATTGCTCAATAATTTGAAAAAATTTTTATAGTTATTTATACAATTATGCTCAAAAAATCGTTAGACAATAGATTCAATTCTATTTATTATTCACACTCGGTTATTTCAACCGAATCTGTAAAGCGGGGTAAGTCTGTGTTGGATTCTAACTGAACGTCTTCACGAGCCTTTTCTACGAAGAAGTCAGATACGAACACACCAATAATTAAGGCCAAAATTCCCTGGGTAAGCTTTCCAATCATTGTAGGGAGAATCATCTCTGGTGCTACTGAACCAAGGTAGCCGAGGTGGTCCCCAATAATATACGAAGCTCCAACATTAAAACCTGATGCAATGATCATTCCATGTTCACCCATTTTCGGGAACATTTCCCAAAATGGTATTGATGAAGCGAGGATTGAGAGCATAGCAGTTGAGTCTTGGGAGGTTAATTTTATTCTCTTTCCGAGGCTAGCCAAACAGCCACCACATGTTTTGCTTATGAAATGTACCATTGGGAATGTACCAGTTAACATAACACCAATTGTACCGATAACTAATAAGCACACATTGAGAGGATTGGTGCCATCATTAAACTCAGGAAGGGCAATCACATAAAGAAGTGGGAGTTTGATTGTTGTGAATATCTGGAAAAATGCAACCATTGCTCCAAATATTTTGAGGAAATCAATAACTTTTGAGAACTTGAGGAAAGCTCTCATTGTTCCTTTAGGGTAAAAATAGAGACACAAAGAAATAATCAGTGAGATTATTAGAACAGGAAGTGTATTGAACATAATATCCTTTGTCGACATTTTATACTTGGTTAAATTCATGGCATATCCACCGGCGATACAACCAAATGGAACGGTGGTCAGTCCAATTAAAGTGCCATAGGCATAATACAAATGATACTGTTTTGGAATCATTGCCATACCAACAGGGATGTTAAAAACGAATGTTACACCTAGAAGGGTTCCAAGTATCAAACCAGAAAACATTCCAATGGACTTTTTATCCTCTCCAGCCATCTGCATAGCAAGAGGATAGCCTCCCATATCGCAAGCCAGTAACGCTCCAGCAAAACACGCAGGATTGGCCCCTAATAACTTGAAAACAGGGGATACAATCGGAGTAAGCACAATCTTTAGCACAGGAACAAGGCATGTAATCCCAATCATAGCCAAAGAAAGTTCCGGAAGTGTTTTATAAGCTGCCTCATACTTTTCACCATATCCATTCTTCTTTCCTCTCATATAATCAATACCACCAATAATCGAAAACAACATCAATATTGATGTGAAAACCAATGGAACAGTAATGTTCGATCCATAATGCTTACAAGAAGAAACAAAAACACTATAGTTAGAAAAATGGTGCCAGAGGTCTTGGAAGGTCGACATTGGTTCAATATAAAAAAAGGCTCAGAATTGATAAAAATATCTTGTCAAACGATGATGAAAAAAGTTAACAATAGAGGATTCTACTGTGTAGTTTACTAATCGTTATCTCCATGTAAAAGTTTTAGCCAGAAAACTGTAAAACACATTGAAACGTTTTAATGATTATTTTTGTTTTCATTGTTTTATCTACGGTAGAAGTATTCAATGATGTTTGTCGGATTGGCGAAAGTGATGATCTTTAGAATAAGGAGTGCTTGTTCAATTCCTAGTAATTCTAATGTGGATATTGATGGTTGTAGTTTCAGTGGTATTAGTAATACGAATGATGGAGGAGTGGTTTTAATTCGAAATGATTATTCGTTACAAGTGAAGAATACAATGTTTTTTAATATCAGCGCTGGAAAAGGAGGAGCTATTTTTCATGAATCAAATGGTAATTGTAATGTGAGCAATGTTTGTGGCTCAAATGTGAGAGCACAGAACAATTATCATTTTTCTTTAATTAAATTGAATAATGGAAATGCTGTAAATGGTTTTCAAATGGTTTCTTTTACGTATTGCTCTAGAAATAGCGAAGGATCATTTACTGTTTTGTTTCAATATGGACACCATGCGTTTTTAAACTGCAATGCATCTGAGAATATGGTTCAGTATGATGGTGTGGCTAAATTTGATGAATTCCAATCTTTGGACGCCGGATTTTGTACTTTTTACGGTAACCACTATTCAGGCAACAATAATCATAATTTAGTTGTTAAGTCTAGTATTCCTAGTATAGTCGTGATCAGAAAATCAAATTTCATATCAAACAAAGGAGGATCCATCAATTATGTAGCCTTTTTTGAATGGAATTCTGCCAAATATTTTATTGAATGTATTTTTGTTGGTAATACAGGTTACCTTTTTAGTGTTTCTGGTGGAGGCTTAACATTAACTTCATGCGTTATTGATCATGCAGGTTTTTCATCCTCAGCAAGTATTATTACATCATCATGCGTTTTCACAAGTACCCCTTCATATTCATTAACTCATTTCATTACCTACTATTGTCCCTTTATTCCCACACCAGCACCTTCTCCAAACGAAACACCCTCTCTAACTCCTCCAGCCTCATTTCATCCTACTCCTCATATTACTCCTCCATTATCATTTGAACCAACACCCCAACAGACCCCAAATTTAACTCCTGAACAGTCATATGAACCAACACCTGAAATGACCAATCCTCGCTCATATGATTACAATTGCCAAGCTAGCTCACTGAATAGCCAAACGGGCAAAATCGCGGTATCAACAGTATTTTGTTTTGTTTTTCTCCAGTAAAACTTATTTAATGTTGTTGTTTTTTATAAGATTCTTGCTGGGTCATAAGTGCCTTCACGATGATTTTCAAACCCGAGCCTCTAAAATGGTTTTAGAAGATAGGAACCTCGTTTCTTCCAACACATTTGAGTCAATTAGGGTAATAATTGATTATGACCAAATTGAAAAGGAAACAGACACTTTAATGTGTAAAAATTCGTACCAAATCATATCTTGGTCATTTGGAAAGATAAAATGCAGAGCATCCGATTTGATGAATGCAGAAAAGAAGAAGAAGTTGGAAAAAGCTTTGAATAGAGTCAGCAATTTCCTATCTAAGCTTTTGAAAACCAAAAGATTGGATACAGCCATAACAGTATCTTCTTTTCAAGATATAGTTTTGAACGAATCTCAGGTTTTAACAGATTTATATATTGTTGCAGTCGTTCGACCTTTTGGAGCTAATGTTGAAACTCTAGCCGCTGCTTTTTATAATATGGTTACTTCGGATACAAAAAGACCCGTTTTGGGAGCAGTCTATATCAACCCATCTGAGATCACAGAATACTCTGATGAAGAAATGTACAACGTGATATTCCATGAAGTATGCCATATACTAGGTATATCTAGTGCGTCATATAATAACTGGATAAACCCAGAAACAGGGACATCATATGGAAATTCATTGCCTCTTCATGGTGTTTCAGTGCCAAAGTATCCCAGCAAAAGTTTCTTTGTTTTATCAACACCACATGCTCATCAATTTGCAGTTGAGAGATACAATACATCATTGTTTTTCGGCAGTGTTCCTAGTGGAATATTGCTTGAAGATGGTGGCCAGGATGGTACCAGATTATCTCATCCAAAAGGGTCTGTTTACTATACTGAAGTCATGTCAGGTATATATACACCACCAAGCGTGATTTCTAATCTTACCCTTTCATTGCTTGCAGATACAGGATGGTATGAGGTTGATAAATCTCTGGCTTTCCCATTTGCATGGGGAGATGGTTTATCAATGGGAATCGGACCCATGCAAGATTTTCCAACAGGTCCTCCAAAATCAGTTTTCCCAAGCCATTATCTTTGCAACCAAAGTTCCACATCAGAGTGTAACTGGGATTTCCGATCAGTATCCATGTGTTCCACATCATACCCAGTTGATTGCAATACCCCATGGACATCTGATGATGTTGCATTCTGTAGGGCCCGTGATTTCTATGATTATGAAAATACCGGAATGAGATCATCCTCCAAAGTCCATGATTACCAATTAGTGAAAATCCCTGATAAAAACTTGGTTTGTTCAAACGAGAACAACTCATTGCCAACACTTGTTGAGCACGGATTCGAATTCGGTGTCAATTCTATGTGTGCAAAATCATCGCTTTATCAAAGTCTCTACTTTAAGGGGATATCTCAATACGGATGTTTCCGAATGTCATGCTCCGAAACAGGCGAACTCTCAGTGTATATCAAAAAGCAGAGAAAAGTATGTAGCTTTACTGGCCAGGAATTATCATTCTTCGGATTCACAGGATCATTGGTATGCCCGGATCCAAAGCTGATTTGTCCAATTAGATCATATCTTCGCATTACCCCATCATCTCCTTCGAATGAAAGCTGGTCGATTTTCGACAGGAAAACATATTTGATCGAATTATCAATTACATTAATCCTCGTATTAATGCTGATCATGTGCTTGTATCTCATTATCTCCATCATATGCCATAGAAAGATCGACGTACAAGACCCGGCTCTCAGCTTCAGTCTTATCGAGAAAGACGATAAATCCGTGTAAATATTTATAATGGGACTTTTTGATTGGTTTTGGAGGCTCCTGAAATGGCTCGGCTTCCTTAAGGAGGAGTCTAAGATACTCATCGTTGGCCTTGATAATGCCGGTAAAACGTCAATGCTGCATATGATTAAAGAAGGGCAGTTTATTCCGTTTGATAGGACAACATCATACCACGTAGAAGAGATTGAGATTGAAGGTATTAAAGTGCAAGCTTATGATATTGGTGGTCACGAAAGCGTTCGAGATTCGTGGAAAGAGTATTTTGTTGGCGCAAACGCAATCGTTTTTGTTGTAGATTCATCTGATAGGAATAGAATGTCCGAGGCAAGAAAGGAGCTGAATTCCTTATTGAGGAATGAAGATTTGAAGGATATTCCAATTCTTGTTTTTGGAAATAAAACAGATATTGCAGGTGCCCTTAATTACAACGAACTGAGAGCTGAATTGGAATTGCCAGACACAATGCTTTCAAGCAATACAAGTAAGCAAGACCGTCCATTGAAACTTGTGATGGCTTCTGTTAAGCAGAACTTTGGTCTTAGACTGGGATTCAAGTGGCTCGCAGAAAACCTTTAAACAGTAAAAATATTTTGAAAAAAAGACCCTTTAACAGTTTTGAAACGTTCATTTTTATGTTGTTTGAAATAATATTGTTTTTGATGATTTCTTGTATAAATACTAGTGTTTCATCTGGACAATCATATTATACCTTATCTGATGTGTTTTCTATTGCTTATTGTCTTTTTTCAAGGACTGATATGTATTTGGGTTCAGGAGGTGTTCTTTATTGTGTTAGTAGTGATAAAAAGGCTTTTATTTATGGATGCTCATTTAATAATTGTACATCATCTTTATATGGGGGAGCTATATACTTCGAAGTTACTACAAATGGCTCTTTCGAAGTAGATAAGGTTTGTGCTTACCTATGTGGAGCAACTCAAATGAGTAACTTTGGGAGTATAAAAACATCTCATGATGGAAATAACACTGTTAAGTTGCTATCAATGAGCAAGTGTTACAATGTGGCAGGAAGTGCAACGAATTCATTGACTCTTTATTATGGTAAAAGTTCATTTGTAAATACCAATTCTTCTCACAATTCTGCATATCAAATACCAGGAATTGGCATTGAATCACCGAGAAACATGCAAGCATCATATAATACTCTGAAATCAAATTATGCATCATATTCCAGGTGTATATATATTTCAAATGGTATTGCTGGTGATGGAACACAAAAAATCTTCTCAAAGACCAATATTGTTGATAATAACAGTCCATCAACATTAGGTGTAATTTATAATGGAATTGGAACACTTTATTTCAAAGAGTGTATATTTTTTTCAAATCAAAACACTCTCTTTAGCACATACAATACTCAGAGTACTCTTTATGTTAGTGACTCCTATATATCTCACATTGGAGTTATGATAACAGGGAATGTGAACACAGTATCGGCAAATTCTTATTTAATTACTCCCACATTTCAACTGGATCATTTTGAGTATGGAAATTGCCTTGCAGACATCCCAATTGTACTCCCCTTTGCATCCACTATTCATGAGAGAATGGCAATTCAGAAATGGACAATAACTTTCATGCTTATAGTATAATAAATTTTAAGTACATATATTTATGGAGTATTTGGAGGTGTGGAAACAATGGGGACAGGAGATGCAACGCGAATAATTGGTTTCCGTGGTATTGCCGATCTGGCTTCTGATTTAGGTACTTTCATAACAAGCTTAGGGGCTTTGTTTGATGTTCCGTCCCTAAATAGAATTCTTTTTAAAACTTTCTTCGATCCAGGATGTTCTTCAGGGCCAGCTTTTTTCATAACTTTATTGATAACCATTTGCTCTGTAACCATACCTTTGGGAACACGTTTCACAATTCTCTGATAGAACTTCATATTTGGATCAATTGGGTTTGTGGGATCTTTTTTAACAAGCCTATGAACAACCCCATCTTTTCTCCCTTCCCAATTTAAGGGTACCAATTTCCTTCTCTTCTTTGGCTTTGATTCATTAATATTTTCTAAACTTTGGGAATGAATTAATTGGTCCTGATAATCAATATCAAGAGTAAACAAGTAACTAGAAACTAAAAACGAGGAAAAATTCAATCCTAAATAGGAATTCTGGTTTTCTTCGGATATTGAAGCATAAGAATGACACAACACTGGTCCCTGGAACTTCAAGAATTCAAATATGACATTCATACTATCAACAAATGAGGATTCTGAAGGAGGAGTATAATGCGGAACATCATCAATTAGATCTGTCAAAGAAAATACAAAATCTTGAAGAGCCGGATATATATGGCTAGCCAGCCTTTTATTCCATATAGAATACTGGCCTTCAAATGTACCTCGAGAGAAAACCTTTTTAAGAAAAGGAATCAAGGAAGAGAAAGCATCATTGTTTTTCACATTTGAGTTTGTAATATATTTTGATGGATCTGAGAGCGAAGAACACAAAAAGCCATTTAAAAATAAATGAGAAATCAAACAATACAAATCATCACGCCGATTTTTAAAAATTGGCATAAAAGACTTAATCATATTAAAAATGTGACGGATTTCAGGAGCAACATAATAGAAACTCTGAACTACATATTTCAAAATAGAAAAGAAATATTGTGTCATTACCAATTCATCGAAGGGTACTGATTCGATAAATAATGATTTTGCATCAATATATTTCACAAGCTTGATCAAAAACATATTGATATATCTCTCGGAATATTGTTCAAAAACGATTTCCATTAAATTTGAGAAGTGTGATGGCTCGTTTATTATTTGAAGCATGCTTTTATTACTATCCGCGAAAAATATGGATAACACCATGGAATACAATATATTGGACTTTTGTGCATACTTAAATATTTCGAACAAAGCCTTCATTAACTGCTTAGAGTTTGGTGACGAAGGATGACATACCTCATTAGAAAGCAGGGATTTAACAAAAGCCATATCATTATTAGTAATTGTCGAATATAGTGCACCATATAATGGAGCCGGAACAGGCAAACTCAAACACGAGAGATAGTTAATGAATGGCACTCGGCTTTTTTCAAATATTCTTCCCCAATAATCTACATGTGAAGAATCAACAGGAGTAAACTCACAAAGAATTCTCTGAGATTGGTTTTCAATAATAAATACTTGAATTGCCTGGTTCTGCGACACCTGAACAGAATTGAGTTTTCCTTCCTTTTCCACAACAATTTTCTCTTTAACAAGACCATACAAATGAAATACAGCATCTTGAGTAACAACAGCCCATTTTAATTCTTTCTTGTTTCCAACTTTGCATAAACTAAATGCTATAACACTATTTGTCGAATTGGATGATGCTTTATTCCAAAAAAGAGGAAACATGTGTAATGAAATGAATCGGAAAAACTTCTGAGGATACTCACACATCCGAGACACTTCCAAAAATAAATCTATAACCAACTCCATTGTTTCCGTTGATTGTGGAACTACAGGAGGCCAATGACTTGCAACAGGAAAACATGACTTGACAGGAATTAAGCTACGCAAATACATAATGAACTCACTAATAATCTTTGGCGATTCTTTCAAAGATTTTTCCACATCATAGCAATTAAATTCACTCACGAATTCTAAAATGGAATCATCAACATGCTTTTCTCTGAACAATGGTAATTGAATAAATTTTATATTCCGAAGTTTTTCGTGTATTCGGGGGAAAATATGATCAAAATTAACAATATCACTTTCATTCACTTTAACTCGTGGTTCCTGTGATGCCTTTTCCATTTTTATTCTCGCCGTTATGAGATTTTACAAAGCCGTTTAAAAAGTTCATTTATAAAACTAGAAGTTGTTTGTTTTACTGATTTCTTCCCATTTGAGTTAAATAAGGGAGAAGCACCACGAAAGGGCTACATACCAGCAAAGTATTATGTGCTCTCGACGAATCTGTAGCTCATAATTATTATCAGCCGCTCATCCAATCAAGGGACACACCTGAACTTAGCATTAGTATGCTGTTAATTCACATTGGATCCTCTATTTAACAATTGCTATATCCTCGAATATCCAATAAAAATCTCCACTCATTAACTTGGAGTTCAATTGTGGTTGATTAGTAATGGAATAGGTGAATTAAATTACTTTTCCTTCAATATCCTGTCATATTTCCCACTCAAAAATCTGAAGTCGTATGCTGCTGCGTTGAGTAATGGAATAAGTGCTTAAACTTTGCCTTATCCTCATATATCCTATCAAAACTCAGATCAAAAACCATGCAATCATATTGTGGTTGATTCAAGGCAATTCAAAATGGAGTTGGCGTAATGGTCTATGCCTCGTATTTGACTATTCAATTAATGTTCACTTTCAAATATCATCCAGATATATGTGCTGATTATTAATAACTGGTTGACTTGGAAATGGGACAAATAACCGATCAGTTACAAAAGATGCCAGTAAATGTCACCGGTTAATGAGACATTCATTTGTGAATGATTAAACATCCACTTGACTGGCAGTAATTGATGGGACTTATTAGGTCCCTAAGGTTTCACCAATTGTTCCTGGATGAGAGCATTCCGCTACTCATTAATCAATACAAATGAACAATGGCTAGTAAAATTCCAAGCAAATATAGTATATTCTTCCTACCTCCCCTCTTTAAAAATGACAAAACAGCTTTTCGGTTTTTCTGAGAAAACTTCCTGACTAAATTTATTCAAAAATTGAATTGATTATTTTGAAAAATCTGACAAATAATTTCCCATTCAACGATAAGGAAAAGTGAATGGGAAATTTTGGTAAAGGGATATAAAAATTACCCCATTTTTCAAATTGTCTTTTAACAGGAACTAATTCTGAAGAATACGATCATGAAATTTTGTGTGATAGATCAAAAAAGTAGTAATTTCTTCATGATTATTGGTTTTCAAAAATAAAAAATATAACATAAAATTGCTGCATTTGTATGGTGAGTAGGGAGAGCATTTCTTTTTTTTGTTATATCAGAAACTTGATCCCCATTTTTAAAAAGATGCCCAAAAAATTGATGTTGTATACCCCAATTGATATCCCAAAATGAAAACTCAATAAATATATCCATTTCAAATTTTTATGAGTATATTAACATTTTTTCTCTGATTTATTCGCTTGAATGCTCATATCATCATTAAGAATAATTGGATTATAAAATATTGTTTAAAAAATTCCAAAAAGCTATCAAATTCTTAGTTAATATGTGTTTTGTGATTGATAAAACATAATTATGGCTTATTCTAGAATAATTAGAGTTATTCTTTGATTGCGAAAGGGTAGATCTTGTCAACATACATATCATTATCATAATTATGAATCAAAACACATATTTGGTAAAGAGATATTAAACAATAATGGATTTTTCAAAATATTTTTACTTTTTTCATTTTTGATACCATCGCGATTTTTCCCATCGCGGAAACAATATTGTACATTCTCCTACATCTCCTCTTTTAAAATGACAAAACTGCTTTTAATCTAAT
>Ga0074193_1000699_pt1 | contig 51810 bp, 45 predicted proteins | sample EPASupsiteHSE605_FD_64523 | JGI IMG/M metagenome (GOLD analysis project Ga0074193, IMG submission 64523) | Bioremediated contaminated groundwater from EPA Superfund site, New Mexico - Sample HSE6-05 | ecosystem: Environmental > Aquatic > Deep subsurface > Groundwater > Contaminated ...
GTTCCAGAACACGCAGTTCCAGCTCGCCAACATGCAGACCAAGACGGACGCTGCCCGTCTGCTGGTTTACCGTGCCGCACAGGCCAAACAGGATCACGAACCCTATAACCACATGGCGGCCATGGCAAAGCTGTATGCCTCCGAAAATGCGAGCGAAGTCACCTGCCGCACGCTTCAGCTTGCCGGTGGCTATGGCTACACCCGCGAGTACCCGTTTGAGCGTATGATGCGCGACGCGAAGATCACCGAGATCTACGAGGGCACTTCGGAAGTTCAGCGCATGGTCGTTTCGGGTTGGATGGGTGTTAAGTAAGATGTATGGACACTTGTTCGGATGTGCTGAATAGAGGAAGGAACCGGCAATGGACATAAACAATGCCTATCAGGAAAAGCGGAGCTCCCCGGTGCAGATTGCCGCGCAGGTGATGTCTGGATGGAGTTGCTGTGCAGATATCGGGCTTGCAATCCCATATGAAATTTACGGTGCGATCGGCGCACGCGCCCGGAGCGGTAACCTTAGCAACGTTACAATCCATACAATACTCGACACAAAGCCCCTGTGCTTTTACGAGGAGGATATTCGCGCTGCGCTGACGGGAGTATCGTGGTTTTCCGGCGGCGGTGCCAGAAAAGCGATAGCCGGCGGCTATGGGGACATCATGCCCAGCTATTATAAAGACATGCCTGCACTCTTTACGGATTACGTTAATATGGATGCCTATTTTGCCGTTGTTTCCCCGATGGATAAGCACGGTTATTTCTCAACAGGCTGCAGCGGCTCCAACAGCTTTGCAATGATTAGCAAGGCTAAACACATCTATTTGCAGGTGAATAAGAATATGCCTCGCGCACTATCAGCTCCGATGATTCACATTTCGCAAGTCACTGCACTCTGCGAGGTTGACGAAACGCTTGCCGAGCTGCCTGCGACAAAGCTTGATCAGACAAGCAGGACGATAGGCGGGCTCATAGCGGAGGAAATACCGGATGGTGCAACGATTCAACTCGGGATCGGAGCCATACCTGATGCAGTTGGCTTGGCGCTCAAGGATAAGCATAACCTTGGCATCCACACGGAAATGTTTACCGACAGCATGGTGGAACTGCTGGCGTGCGGAGCAGCCAATAATAGTCTCAAGCCCTTACACCGTGGCAAAACAGTTGCGGCCTTTGCATTCGGATCCCGGCGCATGTATGACTATATAGACGATAATCCCGCCTTCGAGATGCTGACGGTCGACTACGTCAACGACCCCGCCACCATTGCACGACACCCGAATTTTAGGTCCGTTAATGCAGCGCTGGAGGTTGATTTCTTTGGCCAGATCTGCGCGGAATCAATTGGCACACGCCATATTTCGGGCACGGGCGGACAATTGGACTATGTGCGGGGCGCGAATGCTTCAGCGGGTGGAAAAAGTTTTATTGCATTTCCCGCTACCGCCATGAACGAGACCGTCAGCAAGATTGTCCCGACCCTTACATCGGGTGCCATCGTCACAACAGGCAAAAATGATGTGGATTGCATTGTGACGGAATACGGCATTGCCCGGCTGCGGGGAAAAACACTCAACCAGCGCACAAAGGCACTTATCGCGATTGCACATCCTAAATTTCGAGATGAACTGACCTTTGCTGCAAAAAAACAAAACATCATGATTTGACCGTTTGAGGATAGGAGTGATAATCTTGAAAGAAATTTATATAGTCAGCTGCTGCCGGACGGCAATCGGCAGCTTTGGCGGTGCGCTCAAGGACACGCCAGCCGTGGACCTTGGGGCCATCGTCATAAAGGAAGCACTTAAGCGTGCAGAAGTGGCACCTGAGAACGTGGACGAAGTGATGTTCGGCTGCGTCCTGACGGGGGGACTTGGGCAGAATGTGGCGCGGCAGGCGTCAATTAAAGCTGGCATCCCCATCGAAGTTCCCGCCTATACCGTTGGGATGGTCTGCGGTAGTGGCATGAAGAGCGTCATCGAAGGTGCACGGTCAATTATCGGCGAAGACGCGGATATCATTGTCGCAGGCGGAGCCGAGAACATGTCCGCTGTGCCCTATAGCCTCCCGTCGGCACGCTGGGGTACGCGCATGGGAAACGGGCAGCTCGTAGACACCATGATAAACGACGCATTAACGGACGCTTTTAATAATTACCACATGGGAATCACGGCGGAGAACATCTGCGACATGTACGAAATAAGCCGGGACGAGCTCGACAACTTTGCGTTTGTCTCCCAGCAAAAAACCGCGAAAGCGCAGGAATCCGGGAAATTCGAGGATGAAATCGTGCCAGTACCGATTAAGGTCAAGAAAGCTGTCGTCGATTTTAAGCTTGACGAGTTTCCGAGACCCGAAACCACAATAGAAGCGCTGGCAAAGCTCAAGCCTGCCTTCAAGCCCGACGGCGGCAGGGTGACGGCGGGCAACGCCTCCGGCATCAACGACGGCGCGGCAGCAATCGTTCTCGCTTCTGGTGAAGCCGTTGAGAAATACGGCCTAAAGCCCATGGCAAAGCTCATCGGCTGGGGCCAGGGCGGCGTTGACCCGAAGGTCATGGGACTTGGCCCCGTTCCCGCCTCAAGAGCCGCGCTCAAAAAGGCCGGTCTCACCATAGGGGATATGGACCTCGTAGAGGCAAACGAAGCCTTTGCCGCCCAATCCATCGCTGTGGCGCGTGAGCTGAGCTTTGACATGAACAAGGTCAACGTCAACGGCGGTGCTATTTCTCTCGGCCATCCGGTTGGCGCCTCGGGCGCACGCATCATTGTCACACTGCTGCACGAGCTGCTCAAGAGAGACGATGCCAAAAAGGGTCTTGCAACCCTCTGCATCGGCGGCGGCATGGGCGTTGCCACCATTTTCGAAAAGTGCTAGGGAGGAAACTGAACAATGGATACCCAAACAATCGGATATATTAAGCTTGAGCAGCAGGAACATGTCGGTCTCATGACCATTAACCGTCCAGAAGCGCTCAACGCCCTGAATAAAGAAGTCCTTTCGAATCTTGACGAGGCGCTCACCGTGTTTGAAAGAAACGACGAAGTTCATGTCATCGTTCTCACCGGTGAGGGACGCGCATTCGTCGCAGGTGCGGATATTGCGCAGATGCGGGACTTCGGGGCTGTGGAGGCGAAAGCCTTCAGTGACGCAGGCAATGCACTTTTCCTGCGTATCGAAAACTTCGCGAAGCCCGTCATCGCGGCGATAAATGGCTTTGCTCTCGGCGGCGGCTGTGAGCTGGCAATGGCCTGTGATATCCGTATCGCAAGTGAGAAAGCGAAGTTCGGCCAGCCCGAAACCGGTCTCGGCATCACGCCGGGCTTCGGTGGTACCCAGCGGCTGCCCCGCATCGTCGGCCTCGGCAAAGCAATGGAACTGATATTGTCCGCAAAAACGATCTCCGCTGCAGAAGCTAGGGAAATTGGCCTTGTCAATCAGGTCGTCGCGCCGGAGGAGCTCATGCCCACAGCTATCGCGCTTGCTGGTGCGATCGCTTCGCAAGCACAGATTGCGGTTCGCGCCGCAAAGCAGTGCATTCGCCGTGGCATGCAGACCGATATGACGACCGCTACAAGCTATGAGGCGCTTGCCTTTGGCGTCTGCTGCGACACCGAGGATCAGTTTAATGCGATGGATGCGTTTATAAAGAAGGAAAAACTATCGGGATTTAAAAACAGATAGGAGCGTAAAACGATGAAAAAAGTTATGGTAGTCGGTGCTGGAACAATGGGATTGGACATCGCCCAGGTTTTTGCGAAGTCCGGTTTTGATGTTGTCGTGCGAGATATCTCTGAAGAAATTATTGACAACGCGGCAAAACGTCTGAATAAGAGCCTCAGTAAGCTCGTTGAGAAAGGAAAGCTTGACGAACAGGGCAAGGCTGCAATCATCTCAAAGATGAACTTTACAACCGAGCTTTCGGCAGCGGCAGACGCCGACCTTGTGATTGAGGCCGCAGTTGAAAACCTTCAGATTAAGCAGAGCGTTTTTGCAGAGCTCGATGCTGTTTGCAAGCCCGAGACGATTCTCGCCTCCAACACCTCCTCAATTTCTATCACTGCAATTGCCTCTGTAACGAAGCGTCAGGACAAATTCATCGGCATGCACTTTTTCAATCCGGCAACGCTGATGAAGCTGGTGGAGGTCATCCGCGGCGCGAACACCTCGGACGAGACGACAACGGCTGTAAAAGAGCTGTCCGCTCAAATAGGCAAGGAAGCCGTTGAGGTAAACGAGGCGCCCGGCTTTGTTGTCAACAAGCTCCTCATCCCAATGATTAACGAGGCAGTTTGTCTTGTTGAAACGGGCATCGCCTCTGTCGAGGGCATTGATGCGGCTATGAAGCTCGGCGCAAACCATCCGATGGGCCCGCTTGCGCTGGGTGACCTCATCGGGCTGGATGTCTGTCTTGCCATCATGGATGTGCTTCTTGCCGAAACCGGCGATTCCAAATATCGCGCCTGCCCTCTGCTCCGCAAGATGGTGCGCGGCGGCAAGCTCGGACGCAAGTCCGGCCAGGGCTTCTACGCCTATTGAACTAACAGTGTACATACGATCTTGAATCTACACGAAAAAACATATCACCGCACCGATTGTTGCAATAATGCAACATCGTGCTTTTTTGCAACACGTTAATTAATGAGTTCCTGACTGCAGACAGTTATTTGTTTGCGAAAAGCACATCAGAAATGTGAGGAGGTACGGGCGTTATTAAAGATTTTGAATTTTCATTTCCTACAAAAATTGTTTTTGGTAGGGATGTCCAAAAACGGATAGGTGAATGCGCCGCATTGTACGGAAAAAACGTTATGCTTCTTTATGGCAGCCAAAGAATTAAACGTAACGGGCTTCTCAACGATATCACCAACCAACTATCCCAATACGGAATCCACACGACAGAGTTTGGGGGTATAGAAGAAAATCCTACACTTGCCAAAGCCGAAGAAGGCTGCGCATTGGCGACTGCGAAAAAAATCGACTTGCTTATCGCAGTTGGCGGCGGAAGTGTTATCGACACCGCAAAAGCTATCAGCGTCGGAACACAATACAATGCTTCGCTCTGGAACCTTTATCAGGGCAAAGGACAAGTCTCTTCTGCGCTTCCTATCGGTGTTGTGCTGACTATTGCAGCCACCGCCAGCGAAGCAAACTGCGTTTCCGTTTTGCATAACACTGAGCTCGGTCAGAAACTTTCTATGATAAATCCCCTAACTTTTCCAAAGTTTGCGCTTTTGAATCCGGCGCTCACTTATTCGGTGCCGGCTTTTCAAACGGCTGCCGGCTCAACAGATATATTTGCGCATGCTTTTGAGCGGTATTTTCACAAGGAACAGTCCGGCACCCTGCGTGATTTACTCTGCGCCGGCGTTATGCAAGCTGTATTGAACGAGCTGCCAAAGGCGCTGGCACAGCCCGACTGTTATGACGCTCGCAGCCAGTTGATGTGGGCTGCCACGGTCGCGCACAGCAACATGCTGGGGTTCGAAGGCGACTTTGCTTGTCACACCTTATCCCATGTTCTCACCACGCAGTTAGGTATCTGCCACGGTGCAGCTTTGGGAATTTTGATGATTGCTTGGTGTAAATATATGTTGGCCGAGGAGGCGCAGTTCATTGCCAAATTTGCAATGCAAGTATGGCGTGTTGCGGAATATGGCACGTCAAGTCAAATAGCACAAAACGGCATTTTTGAATTTCAGAAGTTTATTTATTCGTCAGGACTTCCAGTAACACTTCGTGACGCCGGTTTCCCAAATGTTGACCCAGAGCAGCTTGCCTTAAAAGCTGTCGAGCACACCAATGGTTTCATTGGTGGGAACTTCAGACCGCTCTATTTGAAGGATATAATCGGTATTTTTCAAATCGCTATCGACTAACGCCAAATAAACAAGAAAAACCGCCGTGATTTCACGGCGGTAATCCTATTGCTTCGTCTCGGTATTTTTCTTTTTATCATAATCAATATTATACTGCTTGATTTTCCTGCAAATAGTTGATGCGTTCAGCCCCAGTTTTTCCCCGGCTTCTCTCAACGTTGAAGAAGTACTTAAAACTTGTTCTAATAGCTTTTTTTCGAACGCTGATACAGATGCATCGAAGTCAACATTTTGCTCATAATCAAAGCTCTGTAAAGCACCTTGTGCTCTCTGCGCGAGATCTGTATTTAGTAGGGTCTCTGTCCGATTGTTTCTTGTACTCTCAGTGGATATATTGAGCAGACTAATCAGCATTTCATCACCCACTTGTTCCAGGCCCGAGCTGCATAAAACCAGATACTCAATAACATTTTCGAGTTCCCGAATATTTCCCGGCCAAGCGTATTGCTTCAGATAGGACATTTGCTGACGGGTCAGCCGAAAAGGGCGTCCGTATTTTTCACTGAAGCGCCGGATAAAGTAGCTGCAAAGTTCTTCAATGTCCTGCTGCCGTTCCCGTAAAGGAGGCACTCTGATCGGGATAACGTTGAGACGGTAATAAAGATCACGGCGAAAGCTTCCATCCGCAATTTTTTTCTTCAGATCCGCGTTAGTCAAAGCCATAAAACGGATATTTAACTGAATAGGTTTTGTTCCGCCTATTCGCATGATTTCTTGTGATTGAATGGCTCTGAGAAGTTTAACCTGCAAATCCATCGGCATGTCGCCTATCTCATCGAGAAGCAGTGTGCCATTATTCGCATACTCAAATAGTCCTAGCTTTCCTTTTGAGTTAGCGCCGGTAAATGCGCCCTTCTCATAACCGAAAAGCTCCGACTCCATTAGATGTGCAGGAATAGACGCGCAGTTGATTTTGATATATGGCTTGTCTTTTCTTAAGCTTTTTCGGTAGATTTCGTCGGCCACAGCCTCTTTTCCTACGCCGGACTCCCCGGTGATAAGAATCGTCGCATCAGTTGGGGCAATATGGTCTATTAAGGAGCAAATGCTCTCCAGGGAACCATGACGCCCAATGACTCTTTCCGTCATAATTCTATCAGGCTGCTTATTAATATCCTGTATTGGTTTCAGGGCGTCGACTTCCCTAACAAATGTTTCAAAATCATCTTGTAATGCTTTTAAAGTTAATATTGGCCGGCTACACGCAACGACTTGACGCAAACTGCCGTCTGTGTTAAAAATCGGAGTTCCAACCACATACCCCACAAGTGGAGGATCGGTTTTATATGTAGTAGACAGTCTAAATATCCTCTTTTTTTCTTCTATGACGCCGGTTACCGCTCCCCCAGTAAATAATTTTTCGGGGCCTATCAAGTCATTAATGATTTTATTAAGTACCTCATCTTGAGTAATGGATGTATTGCGTGTATATGCCGGATTAACATACAGCACCATTCCGTCGGCATCCGTTATCAGCACACTGTCATCTAAGCTGTCCACTACTTCTTTAAAATCAATTCCACCGTTATGGAACATGCCCAAATCTGCATCAATCTCCCTAAGGCTGGCCGAAGCGGCCGGATCTGATATTGACGCAATCAGTCTCTGCAATTTATCTCGCACATTGCGAATAGCCAGAAATTGATCCATGCAGCTGCTCCTTTAAATCTGATTTTATATGTATCTATTATTTTAAGAATTCTGTTCCCAAAACTCCCGCATGAGTTTCAACTCATTGCTGTATTCCCGCATGCAATGCTCCATCATATACTTCATTTGCTTTTCAGTCTGTGCCCGGTCAGGATTTACATGATATTCCAGCGTTCCATCTGATTTAAAAACAGCTCCATTCCAGAAACGCACTCGGAGTTCACGCCCCGTCTTCGTCTGTCTGGTGTGCTGAACCATAATCGTGTAAATCGGCGGAACTTCGGGGTTTGCTATCTGCCATCCACGCCCGTAAAAACCTAACAGGCTGATGCAGTCAGGGTCCCTGCTCGGGATTTCTTCTCTGGAAATACCCAAATGACGGAACGTAAAGTTCTCCATTTGCATCTCCATATTCATCATACCCCATCCGAAATTTTCAGCAACGCCGTTTTCGTAGTGGAGCAGATGCATTCCGGGAAACCAGAGTTTATAAAACAGCGTCTGCGGACCATCATGTGCAAACTCATCCCTGTATTTGCGGATCATTCCATCTGTTATTCCGTCTTGTTTTACCAAGATAGCGGCATAACCCACACCATTTGTTAAAACACCATACCCGTTCTCGGCAATTTTAGAGTCGCTGCTGAGAAGAATCGCTCCTGCTTCATTCGGCATATAGCATTCTTTTGGGTTTAATGGCGGCGCTTCAAGGGCTGCTAAATATTCCGTTGTTAACGGTGCCATTGCTTCAGCAAAATGCTTAGCCGAGGGTGCACTTTTTTCCGCATCGGTAAGCTGTGTTGTCATATTCTGAAGCTGCTCGTAACCTAGTTCGCCAAATAAAATGCCGCTGGTACGGGGCCGAGTCATTTCTCGTCCAGTAGTATAAAAATCTCCCATTGGTTCAGACTCCTTACAATGAGTGTTCTAGCAGCTTCCTTGCTAGAACTTTTGTTGACTTTGTGATACAATAATAGAAAATTCGCGCAGACTAGCACCAATTAGGTTTTTAAATCCTTATGGATTTTCATTTACTTTAACACCCATAATGATGAAAAGGTGTGTAAACACGCTTAGGCCTTGTTTACACACTTTTTCAAATACGCACTCACCTATGCCTAATCAAACTGCCTTATCTGCCGCAATCATGGCTTGAATATCCGTAACAACCTTATCCGGAAGCGGCTCGAATTTGCCCATCAGTGTCGCATAATAAGCTACCTGAGCTGCCTCTTCTGTATAGACGGCGGCAGCCATAGCGGCTTTAATATCTTTGCCGCAGCAGAAAGATCCATGGTTCTTCAAGAGCACAGCGCGGCCTTGACCCAGATTGCTAACAACAAGTTCCCCTAACTCTTTAGTTCCGGGCATTTCAAAAGGAACCACATTGATGGGGGAAAACTCTGCCTGAGGCGGAGTTGTCGGCATAAGCTCCGTGCAAGCCATAGCCATAACGGTGCAAAACAGTCCATGATTATGTACCGTAGCACCGACATCGGGGCGCGCGCGAAAAACCGCGGTATGCATGGGTGTTTCAGAAGACGGTTTGTAGGGTCCGTCAATCCACGCCCCATCAGGCGTTATGATGGATATATCTTCCACCTTCATCGTATTGTACGGGCGCCCGCTCGGCGTAATGGCGATGACATTATCTTTAAAGTCACGAACCGCTATATTTCCCGAGGTGCCATGGATCAGCCCAAGGGCTGTGGCCTCCAGAATAGCGTCTAGAACCTGTTGACGAATTTCCTGATACTTCATAATATTTCTCCTTTAATATATAGGTTTTACAATAAAAGACTAATAGCTATAGACCATATAGCGAATAGAACACAAAAGAGGAATCAGCTTAAGGGGGTTATCTAATGGAAAATGAATTGTTACACGGGCGGCAGCGGCAGTTGCTTGCTCTGCTTAAGACCCAGCAGCACGTTGTTACCAGTAAAGAACTTGCCGCAATGCTTGAAGTATCCGATCGCACCGTTCGCAACGACGTTATTGTTCTTAACAATGTGTTGGAACGTTATGGGGCGGTAATCGAAACGACCCGCGGTAAAGGATTGGTCCTGAGAATGCCCGAGGAGGTCTCCCCTATTCTAAGCGATTTGGCTCATACGCCGGACACGCTTCAGACACGCGAAGACCGTGCAAATTTTCTGCTGGTTAAGCTGCTTCTTTCCGACACGGCTTTTCAGCTTGGCGATCTTGAGGATGAGATGTTTATCAGCCGAACCACGCTGGAAAACGACATTCGTTATCTTCGCAAGATGGTGACCATGCGACGTCCCAATCTGTATCTCAACCGCAGAGAAAACCGTATCTCTATCGAGACCAGCGAATGGAACCGGCGGTTGGTGCTAACCAAAATATTTTCTGAAAACTGGGACTATCATTCCCGAGAAGGCGTGTTTTTGCAAGACTCCCAGCTAAATCCACCCACTTTCTACACAATTCTTGGCATAACCAAAAATGTTGTACGAAACAAAAACATCAAGATGGACGACTACGATTTAATCGGCCTTGTCTTCAACATCGCTGTCGCAGAATTTCGGATACGCACAGGCCATCCGCTGGACACGATGCTTGACGTCACGCCTGATATTCTTAACGTGGCGCCAATTGTAAATGAGTTAATGGATAGCATCGAGGCAACTGTTAAGACTTCATTTGGTGCAAACGAACGTATCGGTGTCATGGTCTCTCTGTCTTTCCGCCAACATCCGCCGCTGGAATCGGGGGATCCGGAAGAAACACTCCGGCACCTGAATCAAAATGCGCTGCAAACCACCGATTTATTTCTTCAAAGAATCCTTGAAGAATACGGCGTAGATTTTTCTCAGGACAAGCAGCTTTACGCTGACCTGGCAGTCCATGTTTTTAGGCTTGAAAAGCGACTGCGTTATAGTTATGAGCGGCGAAACTCTCTCTTGCCCGCGATAAAGTCCCAATTCATCTATTTCTTTGAGCTCGCGATGACTATCCGAAGCTGTTTTCAATCGGTTTACGGAATGAGCGTTGGCGAAGACGAGTGGGGATATTTTGCTGATATACTGATTGCAGCTTCTCATCACACAGCGAAGAAGCACTACCCAAACGGAATCCCGGTCGCTTTTGTTAGCCACCTCGGCCGCAGCGACAGAAACATGCTGGCTAGCCAGATTCGTTCAATCTATGGCAATACCCTTGACTTGCACGGACCATACTCCATCTATGAAAAGACACAGATCACTTCGGCCAATCCGCAAATCATAGTTTCCACCGTCCGGCTAGAAACCGTTCGTTCTGAGCTTGTCAGCATTCCGCACATAACGGTTCCTGCTTCCTTTGGTGACGAAGACTTCCTTCAGCTTAATGTCCTTTTGCGCGAGTGCCGCGACTCTCTATTCTTTCAAAAGCTTCCGCAGCATCCAAGAAACTATTTTGACAAAAACCTGTTTTTCATGAACCAGGACTTCTCCAACGAGCAGGAGGTCATTACTTTCCTGACCTACCATATTGCCCAGCTTGGCTATGCCACGGAAGAATGCACAACACGTGCATTGGAACGCGAGGAACTGTCCTCTACAGCTGTTGAAAATGGCGTAGCCATTCCTCGGGTGCGTGTCCTTGGTCCTTCGAGGACCATTATTGCATTCATGCAGCTCCGCAAGCCAATAATTTGGGGCACTCAAAAAGTTAGCACAATTTTTCTTCTTTCAATTTCTGAAGCCGACCTTCCTCTGTTTGGGACCTTACTCAACTACCTTGTAAACAACCTTTGCAGCTGGCAGAAGCGTAAGAAAATCATACAGATTCAATCATTTGATGGTCTGCTCCACCTTTTATAAATATTCAGCCAACGGAAGACGCAATCTTTGCGTCTTTCTTTTGTTTTAGAACCTTCCCGCTGCGGTCAGATGTTTTGATTGTCATATAAAGTATGAGCATTAGCAGCACACCTTCAACGAGCTCAGAGATACCGCCATCGGCACCGCTAAGAGTAAGTCCGTTGACAATAACTGTGATACTCAGCGACCCCATAATCAGCTTATAGATTTTTGATTTCATACCGCCGCTGACCAGAACACCGCCAAGGAAAATTGCCATTTGAATTTTCATTTCCATGAACTGCCCCAATGTACTGCTTGAGCCGCCCACACTTGAGATTAGAACGAGTCCCATGATAGCAGCGGTCAGACCGGAGAGAATGTAGGCGATAAGGCGCATCTTTTCGGTATTCACGCCGATACTCTTCATAACGTTCTCATTTTCGCCCATGCCCTTACAGTAATAACCAAAGTTGGTTTTTTCGAAAAGGTAACCGAAAGCAATAACAAGGACTACGGTTAGAAGAACACTGGTACTAAAGGAACTCAAACCTTTGATTCCCGCAGGGTTATAGACCTGTCCCCAAGCTACTAGCAGAACATTCAAAAAACCGCGCATACCAATGAGTATGGCCAGCGTTACCATAAAGGATGGCACATGCAGACGGGAAACAAGTAAGCCCACCAACGCTCCACATAGCAAACCAATGACCGTACTAGCAGCGACCATAACGCCCACCCCGTATTTGCTGCCGAGATAAGCGCCTACAGTTGCCGAAACAGCCGCCACCGCGCCCACAGAAAGATCGCAACCGCCCATAGCCACTACGAACATGACGCCAAGGCCTCCGATAATAACCGGAATTGATTGCGTACAAATTGATTTCAGATTAAAAATGGAAAACAGCTTGCCTTGCGAGGTGATTCCAAATGCTGCAACTAGAACAACCAGCGCAATCAGAGGAAGCAAGTCATATAAATTTATTTTTTTATGTTTCATATCATCACCTGCACTATGGACTCTTCGCTAAAACCGGAGCTGCGGCTAATTTGACGGGAAACAGCACCATCTTTCATAACAATGATGTTATCCGCCATGCCGATCGCCTCGGGCAGTTCGTCAGTAATCATTAAAATCGCCATGCCCTTGGCTTTTGCTTCCTTGAGGCACTGATAGAGATACGCTTTAACGCCGACGTCTACGCCGCGAGTGGGGCAATCGACAACCAGCAGCTGGAGTTCCTTGTTCAACCATCGGCCGAGATTGACTTTCTGTTTGTTTCCGCCGCTCAGCGCGTTGATTGTTTGATTGATATTGATGCACTTGACATGGAATTGTTCTCTGGATTCCTCGGCCAATTTATTGAGCTGACTATTTTGAAGCAGCAATGCTCTTCCCGTTATTTGCGGAACAGAGCTCATGCAAAAGTTCTCTCGTATCGATGCGTTGAGCATCAACCCTTCATGATCACGGTCCTTGGGAACGTAGCCGACGCGATGCTTCCATGCCTGAGATTGATGATGGACATTCAATCGGTCTGGCACCAGTGTGACGGCTCCCTGCGTAATTTTGGACAGGCCATAGACAGCCTTCCCCACCTCGTGTATGCCTGAGTCACTCAGTCCGCACAGGGCAAGAATTTCTCCCTTATGAACATTGAAAGAAACGTTTTTCAGCCCTCCACAGGTGGAAAGTTTCTCAACAGAAAGAATGACGTCTTCTTCGTGACTGGTTTCCATGTCGCTGCGATAGTAGTCCCCTTCTAAATTGCGTCCGACCATCTTTGATTTTAATTCATCTACCGTTATTGATTTACTGTCAACGGTCTCCAGCAGTTCACCGTCACGCAAGATGGAAATACTGTCTGTAATTTCAAGCATCTCATCCAGATCATGTGTGATCAGAATGACAGAGCGCCCCAGCTGGCGGTATTTTTCTATGAGCTTATGAAGCTTAATTCGGTTATCCTGCGACAGGGCCTGCGTAACTTCATCAAGGATTAGCACATCCGGCTCACAGGAAAGCGCTCTGGCAAGTTCAACGATTTTCTTTGTCTCAACGTTCATTTCGGCGGCGTTGCGATGGATTGGAATGGACGGCAATCCCCATTTCTCAAGAATCTCATTGGTGCTCTTGTATATCTTTTTCAGATTAACCACACCAAACTTTGAAAAGGGCTGCGTACGGCCAAGAAACACATTGACGCCCGCAGGCAGTGTCCCGATGAGGCCCAATTCCTGAACGACGATAGCCACACCGCGCTCGATTGCATACAGCGGGCTATCCGGGCTGAAGGGAACGCCATCTTTTAGAATCTCGCCGGAATCGCTCTGGTGAATGCCAGCCAGCTGAGACAGGAGCGTTGATTTACCGGAACCATTCTCCCCTGCAAGTCCCCGTATTTCGCCCCGTCTGAGGGTAAAATTGATGTTTTTATTGGCATGAGTGGGGCCAAAGTGCTTATTGAGGCCTGTCACTTGAAAAACAAACTCGCTTTTTTTCTCGTTCATTTTACCACCCCCGAGAATTTACGCTGCGTAGCAACCCCGAACAGGATAACGGACAACCCGAGTACAACTTCCTGCCATGTTCCAGAAGGCACGCCAAGAAGCGTCAGAACATTAAAAACGGCCATTATAAACACGGTGCCTATTATTGCGCCTACGGTTATATTGACGTGTTTTGAAAGTGCCTGCGCCATCAGAACGGCAGCCAAGGGCTGAAAAGTACCACTTAGGCTTGCCAGACCGCTGACTGCGGGCACAGAACCAGCAAAGCTCTCTTTCACAAAAGCTGCCATGCCAACAAAAACGCCTGCAATGACACCGCTGAGAATCACAGTTTTCGTCATGGGAATACCCATAGTTTTAGCCACGCTCTGGTTACTGCCCATTGCGCGGATATTAAGTCCAATCGTTGTGCGATTATAGATAAAATAGGCAAGCGCCAGACCAAAGCCCATAACGACAAAGACCAGTGGAATTCGGCCAAGTGCACGGAGCTGGTTATCAAGACTAACTACCCTTAAGCCTGCGTTCAGACGCTGCTGAGAGTAGAAGAAGGCTATAGCCTCATAAATCATTGTCATGCCGAGTCCGGCAATCCATGAAGGAATCTTTGAAAAATGGAACACACTGAAATTGATGGTCATTAAAATGATGCCTGTTACAATTCCGCCGGCTATGAGTCCCGGATATCCGGCAGCATTGCCAAGTGTACCTGCCACATTGGCGGCGAGTATGATAGCAGCGCCAAGAGAGAGATCAATGAAACCGCTTGCCTGTAAAAACACAAATGCCCATGCAATCAGTGTTGGAGCTGATGCATTGACGATAACGGTCATAATATTATTGGCAGTCAAAAACTTCCCGGATGTTAAAATATTCAGTATAACAAGTGCTGCTATGACAAGAACGACAGTCAGAATTTGAAGGCCGATCTTTTTGTTTTTGGCTTGAGTAGTCTCCATAGATATCACCTTCTTTAGGTTGACGTCAAGGGCGGGAAGCCCCGCCCTTGACGTACGTCTCGTTTGCGAATCAGCCGTTGGTCTTCTTGGCCACCATCGTGTCGTAGTTGTAGTTATTGATCAGATCCTCATAGTCCTTCCACGTTACATTGGGATTGTAGCGATACAGCAGGGACTTATAATCATCAACGGAGAAAATCTGACTCTGCATCCAGTACTTTTCGAAATTGTCCACGTTATCAGCTGTGACAGTGATTGTCATAATGCCATTAGACATGGGGGCCACGCCATTTTCGTCAAGAACAGGGTGACCGTCAAGATAGTTAACCAGAAGCGCTGCTGCGATACCAGCGCAGTAGGGGCCGGCAGCGCCGTTTGCTGCTGCGAAGGTGCCATCACGCAGGCCAGCGATAACGTTCGGGTCTATATCCGTTCCATAAATAGGCATCGTGCGTCCGGCACTCTGCAGAGCGCTGAGCAGGCCCATGGAGTAATCGCCGCCGGAACCATAAACACAGTCTGCCTCAGGATATGCTGTGAGCAGGTCGTTGGACTTCTGAACAGCTTCGGAGGGGTCCGCGCAATGGACAACGCCGAGCACTTTTCCGCCGCCTTCTTCAAAGGCCTTCGTGAAGCCTGCAACACGCAGGTCGTGGTTGATATCTCCGACAGCAGCTGCGACAATGATGGCAGCCTTATGTCCGTCGGCCAGAGCGGCCTTAGCCATATTTGCGCCAGTCACAGAGTCATCAGTAGAGATAGCGCCGGCAAAGTACTTATTAGCGCGCAGCATTTCTTTGGTTGCGTCTTCTGTGGGATACTTATCGCCCAGTGAGAAGGGTGTTTCGGTGCTTGCACAGAGTTCAGAGAACGGCTGGAAAAGCGTTGCGGCGGCGCTCCAGAAAACCATGCCATCAACGCCCTGCGCAATCTGGTTCTGCGCATCTGTGATGAGCTTGTCAACGGTGAATTGGTTGTTGACAGCGGTCATTTTCATGCCCATGCTTTCAAGAGCATACTTGGTGGTGGATTCGTTCAGATCGAGCGGATAGGCGCCCTGACCGAAGTTGTTGTAACCTATGGTATAAGTAGTGTTGGTGTTGTCGTCGGTGCCGGCAGATGCGCTGGGGGAAGCACTGGCAGGGCTTTCGCTAGCAGGTTTGCTGCCGCATGCGGTTAAACCAAGAACCATTGCGCCAGCGATGCATAGAGTGAGCAGTCGTTTTGAAGCTTTCATTTTTACCTCCAAATTTTTTTCTCTAAAACAAAGGATTTTTTAGATCCTTTACTTCCGTTTCCACAGGTACTTGCGGGGCTGATTATGTACATATGCAAGAACCTCCTGTGCCATCAGTTCTCCAGACCACCCCTCAACATCTGTTGTCAGTCCTGCAATGTGCGGGGTTAGTAACACATGATCCATAGAGAGCAGTGGGTGGTTTGCAGGGATAGGTTCCTGCCAGTAAACATCCAAGGCTGCGCCATGAATGGTTCCGTTCTGCAGGGCTTCCACAAGGTCCTTCTGGTCAATGACCGCGGCTCTTGCGGTATTTACCAGATATGCGGAAGGCTTCATTTTTATAAACCAGTCTTTATTAACTATTGCTCGGGTCTGTGGAAGCACCGGCAGATGAATACTAACTATATCACTGCCAGCGAGCATCTCGTCAAGTGTTGAGGGTATGCAGCCCTCAGCGGCTATAGCGTCGGCTGAAACATACGGGTCATATGCCAGCACTGTCATGCCGAAGGCTTTTGCAAGCTCCGCTACTTTTCTTCCAATTGCCCCGAAGCCCGCGAGGCCGAGGGTGTGTCCATGAAGCTCAAAGCCGATGCCATAATGTACAGCGGGATTGGTTTCATCCAGCGGGCCCCAAATAACATTTGCCTTATCGGGAACATTATATATATCGTCACTGGGAGTCCCTGTGAACCTGCCCTCGCGCAGGTCGCTGTAGCAGCATCCAATATGACGGACCAAAGCGAGCATCAGGCCAATGGTAAACTCCGCAACCGAAACAGCATTGCGTCCTGGGGTATAGGAAAGATCGATTCCAAGCTCTTGTAATGTAGCGCTGTCCACTGTGGCAGGGGTTCCCTTGGCACAGCCGATAAACTTCATTCCTGAGTCTTTCCATGCACGCAGCAGCTCTCCGTTTGCCACTTCGTCACCGAGAACGATCAGTTCGCAGCCTTCTCCATCTTTCTTAAGTTGATCTAGGCTCACATTACCTTTGCCGTATTTAAGTTCGCCGCCAATTGTGATGTCACAGTATTCTTTAATTTCAGACAACCGTTTGTCGCTTATCGGTGTACAAAGAAGCATTTTGGGTTTCATCGCGTTCCTCCATGTTAATTTTGCACAATCGCCCCACTCGTTTTATAACATAATAACCAGTGTTCGGGTAAATGCACTGCTCTTTTTCGTCGTATTTACGATTGCATATTACCAAGGAGCTATTTTGTCCGCAACCCTAATCTTTCCGTTTCTCAACGGATAATTTCAGTTCTTTCCACTAGCAAACACAATCAACTGCATCTTTATTTTTCCGTTTCCTAACGGAAAATCTTCGTTTGATGTTTTGTTCATAGCATCATTAAAATAGAAATCAATAGAACAACCTTGATCATTAAATAAAACGAACCTATAACATAGAGTTTTCAGAAGGAGTTTGTAAATGGAACAGCTGTATCCGCACCTTTTTGCTCCGTTGCAAATCGGAAACGTATATATAAAAAATCGTATTTTTGCAGCGCCGACCGGTATGATGAGTCTCACACCCCAGGGGCATCTTACCGATGACAATATGGCTTATTACGGCCGGAAAGCGGCCGGAGGAGCTGCCGTTGTCACGCTGGGCGAAAGCATTGTAGACGCCGCTACAGGTCGCAGTCATGACCGTCAGGTGGCTATGGATGATCCCCATATTCTGCCCTGTCTTTCACGGACGGTGGATGCCATTAACCGCGGGGGCGCCATTGCAAACATTGAATTGTCTCACGGCGGCATGTACGCGGGACTTTCAAGCATAGGCGGAACGCATTTAGAAAGCAAAGGACTTGCGTATGGTCCCAGTGATTTCATTATGCCCAATGGTCAGCAGGTCCATCAAATGTCTCAAGAAATGATTTATCAAATCGTGGAATCGTGGGGCAAAGCGGCCGCCGTGGCAAAAAGGGCCGGTTTCGGTATAGTAATGGTACACGCGGCGCACGGCTGGCTGTTTAATCAGTTTCTGTCCCCAAGATATAACCACCGCAGTGATGAGTTCGGCGGGAGCCTTGAAAACCGCGCCCGCTTCCTGATGCTTTCGCTGGACCGTATCCGTCAGAATTTAGGGCGTAATTTTCCGATAGAGCTTCGCCTCAACGGCGACGACTTCCTTGAGGGCGGAATGCATCTTGACGAATACAAGCAGCTGGCCGTTATACTGGAGGACAAGGTGGATTTGTTCCATATATCCTGTGGCAGTCACGACGATGAAGGCTTGTTCGTGCGGACACACCCCTCTATGTTTTTGCCTCATGGCTGCAATGTCTATTTGGCAGCCGAAATCAAAAAGGTGGTTAAAAAACCGGTTGCTTGTGTGGGCGCACTTGACGATCCAGCCCAATGTGAGCAGATAATCGCCTCCGGGCAGGCAGATATTGTTGAGATAGCACGCGGGCTTATCGCCGACCCTGATTTTCCAAAGAAAGCTTACGCCGGTAAAAAAGAGGAGATAACGCCTTGTCTGCGTTGCTTCGTCTGTCTTGGCGGCAATACCGAAAGAAACCATATCCGCTGCTCTGTTAACCCGATTATCGGGCACGAAATGTTCAATCAATGTCTACCTGCGCCTGCAGAGCGTCGAAAAAAAGTGCTTATTGCCGGGGGCGGCCCCGGCGGAATGGAAGCCGCTGTCACTGCCGCAGCTCGTGGCCATCAGGTCATTGTATGCGAAGCCTCCGGTTCACTCGGTGGTGCCATAAAACACGCCGAATTTGTTGACTTCAAATCTGACCTGAATGATTTCTTGAAGTGCATGAAACGTCGAACCGAAACCTGCGGAGCAGAGATTCGTTTAAACACCAGCGTGACCCGTCAGATGGTTCTGGATGAAAATCCGGATGTTCTGGTCATTGCCATTGGTGCTGACCCGTTTTTGCCCCCCATTCCCGGTATCGACAGTCCAAAGGTCGTACAGGCTCCCGAAGCCGAGGAACATCCAGACCGGCTGGGAGAAAAAATTGTTATTCTGGGTGGCGGTCTGGTGGGCTGCGAGGCAGCCATTAACTTGAAAAAGCAAGGTAAACAGGTGTGCATTGTAGAGATGCAAGCCGCTCTCGCTCTAGAAGTCAATGAATTCCATCGTATGGCACTTGAACAGGAGCTTAAAGGAATTCCCGCCTATCTAAAAACCTGCGCTGTCAGCATCGATTCTTCCGGTATAAACTGCTCCGGCCCAGACGGCGGGATAATCCGATTGGAAGCCGATCAGATTATCTGTGCCGCCGGTCTGCGCCCGCGCAGATCCGAGGCGAACGATCTGATTAATCTAAGCTCAGAGTATTTCGTTATCGGGGATTGTAAAGCGCCCAGACAGATTACACAGGCAATGTCAGAGGCCTATTACGCAATGCGCGATATTTAATAGGTCATATATTTAAAAAGGAGTTTCACATATGAAAATGAAGGCTGCTCTAATGTACGGCCCCAATGATATAAGAGTTGAGGAAATCGATAGACCAATCTGCCCAGAAGGCGGCATGATAATCAAAATAATGGCTGTGGGTCTGTGCGGATCCGATATTCGCAACTTGAGCAGCGATTCACGCAAGGGCAACTATCCCTTTGTCTATGGCCATGAAATTGTCGGCATTGTAGATGAAATTGACGCCACTGTAAAGAAATACAAGACTGGTGATCGACTTTTCTTGTTCCCTGGTACTTACTGCATGGAGTGTGACGAATGCATCAGCGGTCACAGCGAAAATTGCCACAATGCAGAAGGCCTGGCAGGTACGGGCGGCTTTGCACAGTATGTGGCCGTATCTGCAAAAAAGATACAGTTAGGCGGTATCTATCCCATTCCCGACGATGTAAGTTTTGAAGCGGCAAGTCTTGGCGAACCCTTGACCTCCGTATATGCCTGCGAAGACAACTGCAACATCGGATATCCTGACACGCTCGTCATCATCGGTGCCGGCCCAATCGGCTGCTTTATGGCCCAGCTCGCAAAAATCCGCGGTGCGCAGAAGGTCATCATGGTTGAAATCAATGACAGCCGCCTTGAAATGGCAAAGCAGTTCGGCGTGGACTTCACGATTAATTCGACTAAGGAAGACCCCATTGAGGCCGTTAAAAAGCTGACCGGCGGCAAGGGTGCCGACAAGGTTTTCTCCGCTAACCCCTCAAATGCAGCTCAGGCTCAGAGCATCTTTATGGTTAGGCCCGGTGGTCTTGTGGTGTTCTTCGGCGGCGTACCCAAGGGCTCGCTCACAGAAATCGACACGAACTATATCCACTACCAAAACATTTGGATTAAGGGGCATTTCGGCGCATCCTACATCCAGTCCAAAAAAGCTTTTGAGCTTGCAATCTCAGATAATTTTCCTGCTTCAAAGTTTATCACACACCGCTTACCTCTCGAAGAAATTAATCAGGGTATCCAGCTTACCCGCTCAGGTGAGGCTATCAAAGTAGTCCTTTTCCCCAACGGAATGGATAAATAACGAACAAGGGGGGCAAGCCCATGAGCAACAATCTGCTCGGCATTGATCTTGGCACCACCAACATTAAAGCCGTCATCTATAACACAAACGGAGAGGCGCAAGCCTCCGCCTCCGCCTCCTATCCGCTTATAATGCCTGCGCCAAACTGCGTAGAGCAGGACGCAAACGCCTGGTGGGAAGCTGCAGTAAGCATTCTCCGTTCGGTCACCGCTCAGGCTGGGCCTGAAGCAACGGCGAACATACGAGGCATCTCTATAAGCTCCCAACTGCCTTCTCTGCTCGCGCTTGACAAAGACGGGAACATCCTGCGCAACGCCTTAATCTGGATGGATAAACGTTCAGCTCCGGAGCTGGATGAAATCCTGAATGCCATTGGACGTACGGAATATGTTTCTTCCGCCGGTGCACAGCCGGACGTGGCCTTTCTTCCATGCAAGCTTCTCTGGTTCAAAAAGCATGAGCCCGAGCTGTTTGCCAGGACGCACCGCTTCCTTCAGGCCAACGGCTTAATCAACTATAAATTAACCGGAATAATGGCAATGGATCTGGATCAGGCCGCACTTTGCCAGTGTCTGGATTTACGTACCATGCGTTGGTCCGAATCCATTTCAAATGCCATTGGGACAGATTTAAACGCCATTCTCCCCCTGCCCGTCTCCAGCGACACGATTATAGGCTATGTCACAGAAGAAGCCGCCCGCCTGACCGGATTAAAGAGCGGCATCCCCGTAGTCGCGGGTGCCAGTGACGCAACCGCTTCCATGTACTCCACGGGTTTGAGTCAGCTTGGAGAGGCCGGCGAGTCCTCCGGCACAACGTCCTTACTTTTCGTCGGTCACGACAAAGCTACTGCAACAGATATTCCTATCGTCGCAAAGCCGTGCTCGATTCAGGGTATCCCCTACTTCTTTAATGCCCCAATTAACACAAGCGGCGCGTCTCTTAAATGGTATCTGAGCAGTTTGGGCAAGGATACTATTGATGACGCTGCCGCAAAAAATATGGATGTGTACGATTATCTCAACGAAAAAGCACTGGAGTCTCCGGCTGGAGCCAACGGCCTGATCTACTTTCCCTACCTACTGGGAGAACGAGCACCGCTTTGGAACTCTTATGCAAAGGGAATGTTCATTGGCCTATCCCTAGACACTCGGCGAGAACATATGATCCGTTCCATCTTTGAAGGAACCGCTTTTGCCCTGCGTCATGTGACAGACACAATTCGTAAGGCAGGCGGTAGCATTAATTGCCTTCGTATAACCGGCGGGGGGGCCAAAAGCCGAACATGGTGCAAGATTAAAGCTTCCATGTTAGGCGTGCCTGTATACACCTTAGATGAAAAAACCGGCGACGCGCCTTTCGGTGACGCATTGATTGCCGGACACGCTGTCGGCATCTACCCCAACTTCTCAGAAAGCATACAAAATCTCATTAAGGTTAAGGAAACAATCCAGCCGGTGGAAGAATGGGCTCGTGTCTACGAGAAACTTTACCCCTATTACCTTTCAATGTATCAGCATCTGGATCAAGACTTAAAATCGCTCAAGGAGACCATGAATTCTCTTTGATTCCAATTGACAAATAAGGAGCAACGAATATGAGCGCAATTTATCATGTCCCCAGCAAAATATATTTTGGCCGGGGCAGTGTTTCACAGTTGAAGGACATAACCGAGCAGCTGGGTTTGAAAAGAGTACTGGTGGTTTGCGACAAAGGCATCGTCAGCTGCGGCATCGCCGACAAGGTGCTGTCTGTGCTGTCAGCCGCAAACGTCGAGACCATAGTCTTTGACGCGGTCATCCCCAATCCAACTAACGGCGTCGTGCAGGAAGGCTATGAGTGCGCTGTAAACGCCAAGGTTGAAGGCATTGTTGCAGTTGGCGGCGGGAGCCCCATCGATACGGCAAAGGCTATCAACATTCTGTTAAATAACGAAGGTCCTATTCAGCGTTACGAGGGCCCAAACAAAGTTAAAAATCCCGGCTTGCCCCTTATTGCCGTTCCGACCACCGCCGGCACTTCCAGTGAAATAACAAACGTTATAGCCCTTATCAACGAGGAGGAAGTCCGCAAATACGTTATAGTAGGAAACAACGCAGGGGCATCCCATGCTGTAATTGACCCTCTGCTGACCACCGGGCTGCCTGCCGGTATCACTGCCGCTACAGGAATTGACGCACTGACTCACGCAATTGAATCCTATGTATCCATCAATGCTTCCGACCTCACAAGATACAGCTCATTGGAGGCCGCCCGTATTTTCTTCCACAACCTCCCCCTTGCTGTTGAAAATGGCACAGACGTTGATGCCCGCGAGGAAATGCTTCGCGGATGTGTCATTGTGGGCTTTGCCTTTAACAATGCGGATTTGGGCTTGGTACATGGTATCGCCCACACACTGAGCGCCCGTCACGGTCTGCCGCACGGTATAGCAAACGCTCTTGTACTGCCTTATGTTATGGCGTACAACGCGGAAGTCTATCCGGAAAAGTATAAAGAACTTGGCGAAGCCATGGGCTGCTGCTCCTCTTATGAATCAGCAAAAGTCGGGGCGCGCAAAACATGTGAAGCTGTTCTTGCGCTTGTCCGACGGGTTGGTATAAAAACCATCCGTGACTACGGCATAACCGAGGCTGATTTGGCCGCAATTGCTACCGACGCCGTCAAAGAAAGTGCGCTCATGTTCAATCCTCGTAAGCCCATAACCAAAGAGGATATCATGGACATTCTAAAAAAGGCTTTCTGAATTATCGCGCTGGTTTTAAGGCAATGTACTGTCTTTAATATTTTTTATTTCAAAGGAGATTTTTATTATGGGAAAGATGAAATTAGTTGACCTGTCACATCCCTTTGGCCGTGGCAATCCCCTGTGGCCCTCGAACGGTGACTTTCATATTGACCGCGTGCAGCATATGCCCATGCATTACCGCCTGCTGCAGACCTTCAACGATTTCCACATGCACAACTCTACCCACGCCGATTCACCCTCCCACGTTATTCCTGAGGGCGCCTTTACCCACGAGTTGCCCCTGGAGAACTACTACGGCGACGCTGTCTGCCTGGACATTCCCAAGAAGCATTGGGCGTTAATTACCGTGGAGGATATCGAACAAGCCGCCGCCAAGGTGGAAGGCGGAATCCGTGAGGGAGATTGGGTTCTCATCTGTACCGGCATGAACAAGCGCTGGGGTGAGAACGATGACTACTTTGCGTACAGCCCTGGTATGTCCATCGAGGGTGCCCACTGGCTGGTGGACCACAAGGTAAAGGGCGTCGGCTTCGACCTGCAGGCCCTGGATCACATTCTGTACACCTACGCCGCCGAGCACGGCCCCGGCCCCTACGTCCCGCGCATCGTGGAGCAGTACATCAAGGAGTTTGGCCACTCACCTCTGGAGGACTTCCCCGAATGGGAGCCGGTGCACGAAATTCTGCTGAGCAACAACGTAATGGGTATTGAGAACCTAGGCGGCGACATTGAAAAGGTGAAGGGCCAGCGGTTCACTTTCAGTGCATTTCCTTTACGCTGGTACATGGGCGACGGCACTATTGTCCGCGCGGTGGCCATGATTGACGAGGATAAGATCAACAAGGATGTTCCTGATCGCGTATATCCTTACGGCGTGTATTAAGGGTAAGGGGCGAAGAAAACGACCTATGCCTAAACTAAAAAATATAGCCATCCTTGGCGCAGGAACCATGGGGGTCGGTATCGCGCAAATGTTTGCCGCCGCCGGCCACGAGGTCATGCTGATCTACGTCTATGACGACAAAGTGAGAAGCCGTCCCCTTGAGACAATGACCGATAATCTCAATATTCTTGTCAGCGAGGGCGTAATAACGCAGGACGAAATCAGCTCAACCATCTCACGTGTCCGTTTTACCGAGAGCCTTGAGGAAGCAGCTGCTTTTGCTGACGTCATCATTGAATGCATTGTAGAAAATCTTTCGGTTAAACAGAATTATTTCCAAGATCTTGACGCTTTGTGTCCCGAAACAACAATTCTCGCGACCAACACCTCTGCAATCAGCGTGACAGAAATTGCAGAAAAATCGCTCCATAAAGAACGCATCATCGGGACTCATTTCTGGAATCCGGCCTATCTTATCCCGCTGGTGGAGGTCATCAACACCAAATATGCTGACCCCGCTGTTATTGACGAGATGTGCAGCATCCTTCGAGCAGCCAGGAAAATGCCCGTTGTGGTCAAAAAGGATGTTCCCGGTTTTCTTGCTAACCGCATGCAGCACGCGCTGTTCCGCGAAGCCATCTCCATTGTTGAAAACGGCATTGCCGATGCAGCCGATGTAGACAATGCCATCAAGTATGGTTTTGGAATGAGGCTCGGTGTCTCAGGTCCGATGGAAGTTATCGACCGCGGTGGAACAGATCTGACCTATTCAATTCACAAATATCTTTTCCCTCATATTGAGAGTTCCACCGAACCGTCGAAATTGCTTACAGAGCTTATGGAAAGCGGAAAGCTTGGCTTCAAAAGCGGCGAAGGCTTCCAGACCTGGCGAGAGGAAGACATAAAGGCGTCAGGTGAAAATCTCACCAAAGGTCTTATTGCCGTAATCCGCTCACTTGGCCGTCTATAAAAACAACTATCGTCTACACCAACAAAAGGAGGCATCAACCATGCCCGACAAAAAAACTGTGGTCGCGTTGGCCAAAGAGTCCAGCGTGCAGGAAAGCGTCACCAAGGTATTTGACCTTATGGGCGGCGTCACAAATATGATTGAAAAAGGCTCCGTGGTCTTTCTCAAACCTAATGCAGGCCATGCGGCCCCGGCCGACACCTCCGTATGCACCAATCCCGAGGTTGTACGCGCTGTCATCCGCGAAGTAAAAAAAGCCGGTCCCCGTCAGATTGTAATAGCCGAAGCGGCCGCAATCGGCTGTGACACCATGGAATGCTATGAGGTATCCGGCATTAAGGCCGTAGCCGACGAGGAAGGCGTAGAGCTTTACGACATCAAGTCAGATAAGGATTTGGTCAACGTAGCGGTACGTGGCTATCGTTCTAACCTGAGCCACGTTAAGCTACCCCGCCGTCTGCTGGAAGCCGATCATCTGATAAACCTCCCGATTTTGAAGGCTCATGCCAGCATGGTTTTTAGCTGTGCTTTAAAAAACATCAAGGGCGTCGTTCAGGATGCGGTTCATCTACAGATGCATCAGCAGAATCTGACAATGGCCATGATGGACGTCTGGTCCGTATGCCATGCCGATATCAACATTGTTGATGCAATTCGTCCCGCCAGCGGCTACAGCCCCCATACGCCGGTGCCGATCGATGTAAACTGTGTGCTCGGTTCCTTTGATCCTGTCGCTGTTGATCTTATCGCCTGCGACCTCGTCGGCATTGACGCTGAAGCGGTTGACTATTTCCGTGTAGCAGCCGAAACGGGTCTGGGTACAACTAAAAGAGAGGACATCGAAGTTGTCGGCGCAAAGCTGGAGGACTGCTATAAGAAAATGTGGGTTCCTTATATCGGTGATATGAGTTCCCGTTGGCCAGAGTATCGTGTCCTTTGCAACGGGGCCTGCTCAAGCTGCCAAGCGCTCCTTGCCATTAACATGGAAACGCTTAAAGCGATCGGCGACTATGAGCGTCGTTCCGACTTCACAATCGTCGCCGGCGGAAAGAATGTAATCCCAGACGACGTAGACGATAAGAAGTTGGTTCTTCATGGCAATTGCACACGTAAGTACCTAAAGGCACATCCCAATGCAATCCACATCGAAGGCTGTCCGCCTTCAGAGCCGCTGCTTTATATGAGCGTCAGCAACGGTGAGCTGGTTCATGGCAAGGACGGTCAGATGACCGAATACATCCGTCCGCGCATGGCCTCTGATCAACCCGTATGGAAAAAATACGTAGTTGAGCAGGCGGATAAGTTTTACGGCGCTCAGGGGAAATAGCCATGGCTTTTGTTTATGCAGACTGTCCGCCTGAATTCAAAAGCCTAATGAACCAAATATTCAGCGATAACTTTATGCGTGAGAACACTCGTTTTACCTCATTTGAGGGTTTTCGATATTCCAGTGCAGTCTTTGTAAACTGGAACGCAGACCAAATGGTCTATGACGAGGCGGTGTTCAACAACTTTGTTAAAGAGAGTACACGCTTTTCAACTTGGGACGAAATGATCCGCACCGCTTCCGACCTTTGTTTCCGGTCGGCCGATAATCAATGATTGAAGCAACTGCAACCGGAGCAGCACACGGCCGACACAGGCTGCTGCGCTGCTCCTCTTTGCACAGGAAGGACTGAATACCATGAACAATGTCGTAAATGTCGTAATAGTAGCCGGGTGCCGCACCGCAATTGGAACCATAAACGGTCAGTTTAAGGATTTGACCGCACTTGATCTGAGCATTCCCGTCATGCAATCGCTTGTTTCGCGCGCCGGAATCGATCCCGTCATACTCGACGACGTCATTTGGGGCTGTAACTATCAGCGCACTTACCTAGAAAACAATCTGGCACGGGTAGCTTTGGTAAAGGCCGGACTGCCGGAAACAGTGCCCGGAATTACAATACATCGCAATTGCACCTCCTCTATGTCATCCATACAAATGGCCTATTATCAGATAAAGGCCGGTGAGGCCGTCTGCATTATGGCCGGCGGCGCAGATAGCATGACAAATGCCCCACACATGGTTTTCGGTGTGCGTGGTGGTAAAAAGTACGGTAATCTCGAGCTTCGCGATGCCATGTGGGACTCTCTGACCAATCTTGGTGTCGGTCCGGCTATGGGCGTCACCGCAGAAAACGTGGCGGAGAAATACAACATAACACGCAAAGACATGGATTTATACGCGCTTTCCAGTCAGGAGCGTGCGGCTAAGGCCATCGCAAATAACCGTTTTAAGGAAGAAATTATTCCCATTTTAGTCAAAAGCCGCAAGGGAGAGGAAATCATTGATACTGATGAGTATCCCCGCCAGACCAGCCTAGAAAAGCTGTCTTCTCTTAAGGCAACCTTTAAGGAAAATGGCAGCGTGACCGCAGGAAACGCTTCGGGCATGAACGATGCCGCCTCCGGTGTGATCGTCATGGATGAAGCTTCGGCCAGAGAATCAGGCTGTCAGGTCCTTTGCCGTATCGTCTCCGTCGGCACCACCGGCGTTGCCCCCGAGCTTATGGGCATCGGCCCCATCAGTTCAAGCCGAGCTGCGCTGGAAAAAGCAGGACTTTGCATAGAAGATATGGACCTAATTGAAGTCAACGAGGCTTTTGCCGCACAAACCCTAGTCTGCCAGCGCGAGCTGGGAATCGATTCAGACAAGCTCAACGTAAACGGCGGCGGCATCTCTCTCGGCCATCCGGTTGGCGCCACGGGCTCCCGTATCGTGATAACGCTTATGAACGAGCTGATAAAGCGTAACGGTCGCTACGGGCTGGCCACGCTTTGCGCCGGAGGTGGTATGGGGACCAGCGTAATCATTGAGAACATGCAGCTTTAATGGCTGTGAATCTAATCTAAGGAGATATTTGCCCATGTATCCGACCAAACGACTCAACAGCACTGACAAAGTTATTATAACGACTGCGCTCACCGGTGCGGTTACCACAAAAAAGGACAATTCCGCACTGCCTACCCAGCCCAAGGAGATTGCAGAAGCTACAATTCGCTGCTGGGAGGCCGGTTCAGCCGTTGTACATATTCACGTTCGGGACGATGAAGACAACGCCAGCATGCGTTTTGATAAATTCGAAGAAGCGGTAGGTCTCATCCGTCAGTCCAAATGCCCTGTAATACTAAACCTCACCTCATCCGGCGGTCAAGGCTTCTCCTGGGAAGAGCGAATCAGGCCCTTTAAGGAATTAAAGCCCGAGCTGGCCTCCTTCGACGCAGGCACCATGAACTGGCTTAACAGTGTAGTTTTCATGAACGAGCCAAAGTTTCTGGAGCTGTGCGGCACTGAAATGATTGCCGCGGGCGTAAAGCCGGAGATTGAAGTATTCGATATCGGAATGCTGAACACAGCAAAGTATTATATCAAAAAGGGCATTCTTCAGGAACCGGCACATTTCCAGCTCTGCTTGGGCGCTCCCGGCGGTATGGAGGCCACGGCAGAAAACCTGCTCTATCTTGTCAATCATTTGCCTGAAAACTGCACATGGGGCGCTTTTGGTATCGGCAAAGGCTCAAACGAGGTGGCGCTCTCCGCTCTGGCCTTGGGCGGAAACGTTCGTGTCGGGCTTGAGGACAATGTCTATTACAATGCCGGACAAAAAGCCGAATCCAATGAGCAGTTTGTCTTGCGCATCAAGCGTGTCGCTGCTGAATTCGGCCGTCGCGCGGCAAGCTCTGAAGAAGCGCGTGAAATTCTAGGCCTCAAAAAGTAGAAAGGAGCATTTGTAATGGCGCTAATGACTGGAGATCAGTACATAGAAAGTATTCGTAAAATCCCCATGGAAATATATATGTTCGGAAAAAAAGTTGAAAGTCCGGTAGATGATCCCATTCTCCGCCCTTCTCTCAACTCGGTCCGTATGACCTATGATCTTGCTCAGAAACCGGAGTATCAGGAGCTGATGACCGTCATTTCTCCCGAAACAGGGGAGCGCATCAATCGCTTCACGCATATTCACCGCAGCACTGACGATTTGCGCAACAAGGTGAAGATGCAGCGCCTGCTTGGCCAGCAAACTGCGGCCTGCTTCCAACGCTGCGTCGGCATGGACGCCTTTAACGCTGTTTACTCGACCACGTACGAAATTGACGGTAAGTATGGCACCGACTATCATAATAACTTTAAAAGTTTTATGCTCGACTGTCAGAAAAACGACCTCACAGTGGATGGAGCGATGACAGACCCAAAGGGCGACCGCTCCAAGGCACCACACGATCAGGCCGATCCCGACCTGTTTCTGCGGGTCGTTGAGCGCCAAGAGGACGGTATTGTGGTTTGCGGTGCAAAGGCTCATCAGACCGGCATCATAAACAGCCACGAGGTTATTGTCATGCCCACTATTGCCATGGGCCCGGAGGACAGAGATTATGCGGTCTCCTTCGCAGTTCCATCGGATGCAAAGGGCATGTTCATGATTGTCGGCCGTCAGTCCTGTGACACGCGCAAGCTTGAAGGAAGCGAAATTGACGTCGGCAACGCCGAATTTGGTGGCATGGAGGCTCTTATCGTATTTGACCGAGTCTTTGTTCCAAATGATCGCATTTTTCTAAATGGTGAAACTGAGTTTGCAGGCATGCTGGTCGAACGTTTTGCCGGTTACCACCGCCAGAGCTATGGCGGCTGCAAGGTCGGCGTGGGCGATGTTTTGATCGGTGCGGCTGCCGTTGCCGCAGACTATAATGGAGCAGCCAAAGCCAGCCACATCAAGGACAAGCTTATTGAGATGACGCATCTCAACGAAACTTTGTACTGCTGCGGCATTGCCTGTTCTTCGGAGGGTCACGAAACGGCCTCCGGCAACTATATGATTGACCTTTTGCTAGCAAACGTCTGCAAACAGAACGTCACCCGCTTCCCCTATGAAATTGTCCGTCTGGCCGAGGACATTGCCGGCGGTCTTCTTGTTACAGCGCCGTCCGAAGTTGACCTTCGCGATCCGAAGCTGGGCCCCATCATTGATAAATATTTTAGAGGCGTTAACGCGGTGTCCACTGAAAACCGCCTGCGAATTTTACGCCTAATCGAAAATCTTGCACTCGGCTCCGCTGCCGTGGGTTACCGCACCGAAAGCATGCACGGTGCTGGCTCACCTCAGGCTCAGCGTATCATGATAGCGCGTCAGGGCAACATAGAACACAAGAAAAAGCTTGCCAAAACCATTGCTCATATTAAAGAGTAGTTTTTCCGATCCAGACCGCCCCGAAAACGGTGCGGAACACCACCGATTTTTGGGGCAACCAAACAAAGCAAGGAGGGCTAAGTATGCATGATACAGTCGAATCGGTCCTCAACAAGCATGTGCGCCCTCTGCTGCGGGCGCACGGCGGGGATATTGAGGTTCTAGAGGTATCAGCCGGTATCGTTCGCTTTAAATTTCTCGGTAAATGCTCCGGCTGCCCTGCTGCAGACCTAACCACCGAGGAGTTGGTTCAAGCTGAGCTTACGCAGCGTCTCCCCGATATTCACAAAGCTGTGCTTGTGCAGAACATCAGCGACGAGCTTCTGTCTCAGGCAAGAGACATTCTCAGACAACATCGCGAAGGATGAAGAAGCAACGCCCCCCAATCGATTTTATCGGACTGAGAGGGCGTTTCCATATTGAGAACTCACATTGGAGGAAATCGCAAATGTCTAAATTCACATCCGTAGAAGAAGCGGTCAAGCTTATTCCCGATGGCGCCAGCATTATGTTCGGCGGCTTTATGGGCTGTGGCAACGCCCACAAATTTATCGACGCGCTCTCCAAAAGCGGGGTCAAGGATTTGACCATGATTGGAAATGACGCGTCCATGCCAGGCGGCCCCTTGGGCGAGGAATATTACGGCGTGGCTAAACTAATCCATAACCGACAGGTTAAGAAACTGATTACCTCACACGTCGGTTTAAACCCCGAGGTGGCTTCACAGTCCATGCAGGAAGGGACGCTTGAGGTTCTTCTCGTGCCGCAAGGCTCTCTGGTTGAAATGATCCGTGCCGGTGGCGCGGGCCTTGGCGGTGTCCTTACGCCGACCGGCGTAGGCACCATTGTGGAGGAAAATCCCCTATGCCTAGGCAAACAAAATATCGACGGACGTGATTACCTGCTGATGGCCCCGCTGCGTGCGGATTTTGCTGTCATCAGCGGCTACAACATCGATAAGGCCGGAAACGTCTGGTATAAGGGCGGCACCAGCAATTTTAATATTGTAATGGCCACCGCCGCCGACATTGTCATTGCCGAAGCTGAGAAAATTGTTGAAACAGGAGACATTGCGCCGGAAAATGTACGAACGCCCGGCGTACTGGTTGATTACGTTGTTGAAGGAGGTCTGTATTGATGGAACAGCATGAAATCAAGGGCTTTATTGCCGCAAGAGTCGCTAAGGAGCTCAAAGACGGTGACGTTGTAAACCTCGGAATCGGGCTTCCCACATTGGTTCCAAACTACCTGCCCGGAAATGTGCGGGTAACCTTGCAGTCTGAAAATGGTATTATAGGAACGTCACCCTTAAATGCAGCCAATCACGATCCCCTACATGTTGTAAACGCCGGTGGCGCTCCCGCTGCCGTCGCGCCCGGCGGCAGTTTCATTGATTCCTCGGTTTCTTTCGGCCTCATTCGCGGCGGTCATGTGGACGCCACCGTACTCGGCGGTCTTGAGGTGGACGAGGAGGGCTCGTTGTCCAACTGGATAATTCCGGGTAAAAAGATGCCTGGAATGGGCGGCGCAATGGATCTGCTCGTCGGAGCGAAAAAAGTTATCGTTGCCATGGAGCACACCGCCAAGGGCACCCCCAAGATACTTAAAAAGTGCAAACTTCCCTATACCGCCATTAAATGTGTCTCCAAAATCATCACAGAGATGGGCGTTATAGAGGTCACTCCCGAGGGACTGGTTCTAACAGAGTACAATCCCGAATTTAGCCTGGAACAGATCCAGTGTGGAACAGAAGCCCCCCTTATCATAAGCCCGAATCTAAAAAGTATGATATAAGCGGTTCTGTTGCAAAAAAATAGATGGAAATATAGCGGTAGCTTTGTAATCTTGCTTTAGGCGCAACAAAAGATTGCATTTACCAATGCAATTTCATCCCGTATTGATTTTGTGTTTGCCTGGCCTTTTCAGATCATATTCATGGCTTCAATGCCTTGAATGGTGGCGCAGGCTGATTTAAAGTGTTAGAATCCGCGCATGTGATTGGTTACTCGCTTTATATGTCGATTATCCTGTTCAATAATGTTATTCAAATACTTGGATGAGCGGTGCTTTGTTTTGGGATGCAAGCGTTCAAGTTTAATCTCATTAATAATCGTCTTGATTGTTGCAGCATATTTATCCGTGGTAATAACACGGGGATTGCTATTATGCGGAGATTTCAATGCCTTTCTAAAAAACTTCTTAGCTGCTTTGCAGTCACGAGTTTTTGATAACCAGAAATCAATCGTTTGGCTCTCTCGGTCTACTGCTCGGTACAAGTACATCCACTTGCCGTTAATCTTTAAATAGGTTTCATCAACCCGCCAGGAATCACCGGTTTTCTGGAGATGTTTTCTTAAACCGTGATGGAGTTTAGGCGCATATTCAATAACCCAGCGGTAGATAGTTGTGTGACTAATGGTTAAGCCGCGTTCTGCCATCATATCGCTGATATTTCTGTAAGAGAGCGGATACTTCAAATACCAACGAACACACAATGTGATGATTTCAGACTGGTAATGCTTCCATTTAAACAGGTTGCTCATATAAATATGGCTCCATTCGTTTGTAAAAAAATCGTATTATACCATGCGATTACAACCCTTCATGTTTTTGTAACTGAACCAAAAGCCGCTCTAATCCGGAAACTGTAACGCTTCTTACAAGTCGCCTACAAATAAAAAAGTCCGTAAACCCTTAGAACTCCTAAGGATTTACGGACTTTTTGTGGCAGGGGCTTGACAGGATCGACCCCTCTGCCTACGGTTTTGGAGACCGCTGCTCTACCAAATAATATTTTTGTGCACACCTAACAAGACAAGGCCTCTATTATCAAGGTCTACCGCTAAAAAGGCGCTCATATTCTACCAATGCAACAATTTTTTTCAAGCCGCATCACATTACATATGTCCTTTGATGCTAAATTTGACATTGTCTATTTTGACATGATGCAAACAAGCAATTGTTTATTTCAATATATACAAAACGTATGATTGTATCCGAACCCACTGTCATTTTTCAGCGCAGTCCAATATTGCCCTGCCATGCTGCGGTGGAATAAGCCGTGTATGAATATGTGCAGTTTTACAATTATAAGCGTATCAACATAAAAAACGGCCTCACTCCGTTTGAAATTCGGAGCAAGGCCGCCTAAATCCAAGCTATTCTACGGCAGGGCTTTTATTTTTTCGTTCAACGGGGAACGGTCCAAACTCGGCCGCGGGGTTTTTTGCGCAAGCTGAAAGTTACAAAAAGAGTGCAAGGGCAAGCGCTGTGATAACTGCAACAATTCTGCGGTTCATTTTGTTCCCTCAAATCAAATCTGTCTAAAGGGTTTTGCTTACCGTTGGCTGCTTATCAGTCGGCTATCATCAGACCGTCAAAACTGTCTATCGAGGACACATAGCCGCTTGGTGTTTCAACATCCTGACCATATTCGCTGTCAAGGTGTATCCAGAACTGCTTTTTGTCCTTTGTCTCCGCAAGCAACCACTCCTTGTTGTCGGTTGCGAAGAAGGTCAACGCTGTTCCCTTAGTAAGTGTCGATTTTGCGGACGCAGCGTCATTTTTCTCATATGCTGTTATATCGACACGAGTTGTGACGTTACAGCCTGTGTCGGAATTCGGATAATACAAATCCTGCGGAACAGGCTCAAAGCTTCCAGAAGCAGAGAGCTTCCAATTCACCTTGGCAAACCAAGTCTGTACTACCCCTAGGCGCATGTAGGAGCTTATTGTACCGTCGCCATTGAAGGCAAGGTCAGACTTGTCGTTAAATGAGCTTATTATCAAGCCGCTTATGTTTCCGATATATTTCAGAGCAGTTCCATCATATCTGAAGAAGTGCGTAACACAGTCATCGCTGGGGCCATAGTCCATTATAGCAATCTCAAGCATTTTATCGGAAGTGTCAATGTCAGTGATGCAGTAATATTTCGGCTCAAGGTTATCCGTGTATAAGCCGTTGTCATAAAGAGCTTTTGTAAAATCCGTTCCGTTTACGCTCAGATGGCCTATCGAGTACCCGTCCGTCGACGGCTCATAATAAACGTCATCGTCCATACCGTCACCGTTCAAATCGACCTTGACAGAGCTTTTTGCGTCAACGACCATCGGATATTTGCTATCCGCTGTTGGAGACGGACTGACGTCCGTCGTCGGGCTTGTGCTCGGCGTTGGGGTTTCCGCGGCAGACTTTTCGCCGCAGGCAGAGAGCAGAAAGGCTATCGCCAGAGCCGACGCCGTAATTATCGCTGTAGCTTTATTTTTCATTTTTTTGTACCTCCTAAAATTGCTGCTGATATCTATATTTTTATTCATCCGCGCCCTTAATAAATCGGCAAACGTGGAGAATACTGCATTTATTGCAATAGGGCTTCCGAACCTTGCAGACAGCTCTCCCGTGCAATACAAGCCTGTAGCAGAAGTCCGGGGACTTTTCCGGCGGCAAAACTTTTCGCAGGGCAGTTTCTATTTTCGTGGGGTCCTTCAGATTATCCACAAGTCCAATTTGAATGCGTTTTGTAAACATCATCCGATATTTTCTTAGTGTGGACAAATCGCTCTTAAGAAATAATTCAAATTTCACATTTCTCATTCCCCCACATAATCTCTTAAATTTAAATATTTTATCATTTGATATTATATCCTGCAAGCAATATTAGTTCTTTAGATTTCTAATCTTTCTGTTGATTTTGCGATGCTCTTCTTTGCGTCTTTTTCAAGATGCATTCAGATGTTTCACTCACCGGAAAAGCAGGGAAACGTGGGTAAAAGGCCGTACCGAACCGGAAACTGTAACACTTCTTACATTTTGCCTACAAATAACACAAGTCCGCAAACCCTTGGAATTCCTTAGGATTTGCGGACTTTTTGTGGCAGGGGCAGAAGGGATCGAACCCTCGGCCTACGGTTTTGGAGGTCTACACGGCCGAACCCGCAAGCGCTTGGTAACAGGGCGCAATAGGTGCAGCTTTTTTGCTTCAAGATGCATCAAGATGTTTGGCAACAATTCTTATTTTCTACGCACATGCTCTATCATGCCTGACGGTATATTGGCGAGCCCATGGCGAACTTCTGTGTCATGATGTGAGCCAAGGTCTCTGGTGCTGCAAAGCTGCCCTTTATGACGTTGTTTGGAATCTCCGCCTTTATAACAGAAACTTCTATGCCTGTTTTTTCGCAGTTGCAAAGCATATCTATGAGGCAGCTTGCCAAGAATATCAACCTCATTTTCTGTTGTGAGCTGTAAATCTGGGAACAATGTCGTGTGGTATTGCGGAAAAATAGGTAAAACATATTTTTGTTTATCCATGTCCAAATTGTGATAATTCTCTTTTGGCGACAACAAGGTCGGATAAGGTACAATAAGTTTCGCAAATTAAAAAACCAATAAAAGGGACAAGGTCAATATCAAGGTGGCAGAACTTTCGGCATTGATTAATTAGGTAATTATTTATATTGTTGAGCAAAGGTTATACGCACCCCAGATACCGTCCATAATATTTGCTGCTTGCTATCGCCGACGTTATAGATTTCTGTTACCTGAGAAGCAATTTGATGATATTCATGCAATTTAGCCTGTTTTTATTTTCTCCGTATTCATGACGCATAAATGAAGCAAAATCGTTAAATACAGCAATATCGTTAAAAATAACAATTATTATTGTCTATATCACCAATTAAAATTAGCTAAATAAAAATATATTATACTATTTTCTAAAAAGTTAAAGTGAGTCATTGTCAATTTAGGACAATGACCAATTTATACGTGTGTAGTATGCTTATACCAGATTGTAACAGCAATAGTTTTGAGGGGGAGTTATTAATATGTCGTGCGATAATCATGAGACACAGGAGAACTGGATAAAATTCAGGGATGAATTTGATAAGTTGGGATCCGGTATTGCTGCGGGAAAGCATAAAAATGACGCTGATATCGCGATGCTTAAAGGACTATTCACAGAAGAAGAAGCGAAATTTTTTATTGCTACTGACGTCGATTTTGAAAGCGCAAGCGTTATCTCTGTGCGTTTAGGCAGAGATCCACAGTACGTAGCGGACAAGCTCTATGAGATGTCGAGAAAAGGCCAGCTTTTCCGGCAAACAATTGACGGCATAAGGAAATATAGACGTCTTCCGTTTATGCACGGTGTTGCTGAACTAAGTATAGACCGGTTCAAAGAAACTCCAGCTCTAATGTATTCTTTACGTGATTTCGGTGTAGCCGGTATGACCGCAACAAACGCCGTTAAGGATCCTTTGCACAGAATAGTGCCTATTAATGCAAGCACAGTTGCCGATGACGGGCTTTTGGACGTTGATAACTTCAGCAAAATACTTGACACGAAAACTCGTTTTGCTGTCGATGATTGCATTTGCGCAACACTTTTCACCCCTACTCCGTGCAATTATCCCAGCTTTCAGAAGAGATGTCTCTCATTTGACAATTTTGCCGATTATCGTGTCGAAAACGGAATTGGGGAATACATAACAAGAGAAGAAGTCGACAGGATGGTCGAGCAGTGCGAAAAGGAAGGAACACTTCTTTGTCCTGCAAATTCGGGCAATGTTGAAGTGGCTTGCCTTTGCTGCAGTTGTTTCTGCGGTCTAATTGCGGCCGACAAGCATTTTCCTGGTCCTGCAAATGAAAATCTGAACAACTATGTCAATCAACATGATTTTGATGCATGTAAGAATAAGTGTAGTAATTTACTCTTCTATTGCTTCGTATTTCATTCTTGTGTTTGCATGAAGATGCGCAGGGATTTTTTAGGATTTCTACCTTCTCTTTCTCCTCGGCCTGCCGCCGTTCCCGCTGTGCGAGTTCAAGGTTCTTATCTTTTAAGGCTTTCTCTACTTCTTTGACTCGATATTTTAGCTCTGGCGCCAACTGCGGCGGTTTTCTCGTCTGACCTTTTTCCTCCGAACAACTTGGTAGCTTGTATTTTCTCCGATAGTACCGCACTCAGCGTCAGACGGTGTTCGTGTCGATTCCCATTTCTTCCGCCATACTGGTTGCTGATTTGTGGTTTTCAATGATGTAGGCCGCTGTTTGTTTCCGCATCTCCGTGGTGTACTTCGAGTTATTGCTTGGCATAAAATTCAGTTTCCTTTCTTTCTGAATTCCTATGCATATACTCTATCATGCCCACTCTCACTTTTTCGACGCAGTCCAGTTTTTAGCGAGTTGCTTTAAACCCTCACGCTATTTGTGCCATGTTGCACAAATAAAAAAAGCATATGGGCTGATCCATATGTTTTTTCAATAATGGACTTGCATTTACAGAAAGAGCGTGCTATTATGCAAATAAGCGTTAACGGAAACGCAACAACTATAAATAAGGTACATGAATATCGGTCAATGAAGGACCGAACGTTTTTGCCAGACGCGTTAACGTTAACTCATCTGGGGTTGTATAATATCTCGCTGGAGGTTGCTCCGGTGAGAATAGATAAAAAAAGAAAATGGAGGAAAAAAGATGAAGAAGATCCTAGCACTTGTCCTTGCGGTAATGATGCTGGTAGCCCTGTTTGCCGGCTGTGCAAAGGAGGTGTCCCCCTCACCAACGCCTTCCGGTGATGTCAAAGAAAATCCCATGGCAGACTTAACCATCGCTGGCATGATACATGTGGAAAGCTATATCGGTACGATGATGAAGCAGGGGATGCAGGATGCATGTGACGAGTATGGTGCAAAGCTGGTAACAACCAATTTTAACGGCGATTTGTCAAAGGAAGCGGACGCTGCAAACACCTACGTGGCGCAGGGGGTTGACGGCATCGTCTGCGCAGCCAGCGAGACCACACGCGACGTTTATCGCCAGGCATATGACCGGGGCGTTCAAATCGGAGTAATCAACTCTGTTAATGCGCAGGATTTCTATGCCACTGCTGTTTTCTATGACCAAGCGGATTTGGGTAAGGGAGCTGTGGATTACGCGGTTAAGTTTATCAAGGAAAACCTGGACAGCCAGCCTAAGGTACATCTTGTCCGCGTTGTGGCGGGCTCTTTTGCCGATGCGCGCGGCAACGCTTTCATGGAAGGCTTGGGGAAGGCTTTTGGCGAAGAATACGCTAGCCCCATTTCCCAATCCAGCAGCATGGAGGTTTCCAAGGCACTCCAGCAGGTGACGGACGCTCTTACTGCAAACCCTAATATCAATATTGTCTATTGTGAGGGTGAGGACGCGCTGCTTGGTGCTTATGCCGCTATTGAGAACGCAGGACTTGAGGGCAAGGTGTTCCTGTTCGGGATTGACGGCAACGAGCAAATCGCGTCTTACTTGCTGGATAAGAACAACGAGATACTTCAAGGAACTGCCGCGCAGGATCCCTACACCATGGCCTATACCTGTACTAGAAACTTGATCCTGGTGCTTCTGGGCGAGCGTGAACCCTCAGGCGCGGAGGCAGAGTTCCTCAAACCGCTGGAACTGAACAAGGGTAACCTTGAAGCGGTGCAAAGCTATTATGACAAAATAAGGGCGGCAAGCTAGGATAAAGATACCAGGATGCCGGACATTCCCGTCCGGCATCCCATATATAAGTCTCGCTTATGAGGCTCTGGAGGGAAGTATGAACAGAATTAGGGCTGAAGGTATAACAAAGCTGTATCCAGGCACCTGCGCGCTGGATAATGTAAGCATCGAGTTCGGCGGAGGTGAAATTCACGCCTTTGTCGGTAAAAACGGGTCCGGCAAATCTACGCTTCTCAAGATTTTTGCAGGTGCAGAACACCCTACAAGGGGGAGTCTTTATTTAAATGACGAACCGATAAGGCTGGCAACCCCCAATGACGCATTTCAAAAGGGAATTTCTACCGTCTTTCAAGAATTAAGCCTTATCACTAGTTGTACCGTTGCAGAAAACATCTTTGCCGGAAGGCTTCCGCTGAAACGAAACCGGCTGGTTGACTGGAAAAAGGCGGAATTGATGACAAAGGAACTTTTTGATGACCTTGGAATAGATATCTGTCCCAACACGTTAGCCGGCGATCTGACCGTGAGCCAAATGCAGATGGTTGAGATTGCAAAGGCAATGAGCATCAATCCAAGCGTGCTCCAGCTTGACGAGCCGACATCCTCTCTATCACAGACGGAGGCGACACAACTATTCCGCATCATGCGCAGACTCAAGGAAAAGGGTGTCGTCGTTATTTTTGTAACGCACAGACTACAGGAGCTGTGGGATGTTGCGGATACCTGTACCGTGTTACGCGACGGACATTTTATAGGAAAAGTCGAGCTGAAAAGATCAAGCAGGCAGGATATTCTTAAAATGATGTTCGGCGATATTGAGGCTTTGAAGCGTCCGACGGAGATAAAAGGTACGGACGAAACGATCCTTGAGGTAAAAAACCTGGCGAGCGCAGGCAAATTTCAGGATATTTCATTTACGCTAAAAAAGAGCGAGGTGCTGGGTATCGCCGGTATGTTGGGATCGGGCCGCACGGAGCTGCTTCGCGCGATTTGGGGTGCCGATCCGTTCCAGTCCGGCGACATCATATATAAGGGAAAGCCTGTGAAAAAACATTCACCTCAAGAGATGAAAAGACTGGGTTTCGGTATGGTGCAGGAGGATCGCAAGAGAGACGGCATCATCGCAGCCGACACCGTATTAACGAACGCCACCTTTGCGGGTATTCAAGATATAGGCAAGGGAATCTTTTTTAGCCATTCTCTTCAGCGCCGACTTTGCGAAAAGCAGCGGAAGGCTCTGGGTATTAAAACACCTTCTCTCGATACCATAATGGCGGCCTTGTCCGGCGGCAACCAGCAGAAGGTAATCCTAGGACGCGTGCTCAACACAAATCCCGAGATACTCTTGTTCGATGAACCATCGCGGGGAATTGACGTTGCCACAAAGCAGCAGATTTTTAAGATTATTTGGGACCTGAGCAGACAGGGGGTCACAAGCATCGTCGTATCCTCGGAGTTGGAAGAGCTGTTGGAGGTATGCACGCGTATAATCGTGATGCGCAACGGTCGGTTCATTAAGGAGCTGCAAGTAGACAACCTAACAGCGGACAGGCTGTATATTGAGTGCATGGGAGCATAAAAATGGAAAACAAGAGAACGTCGAAACTTGGGGTATCAAACGTTACCGGCTTTTTTGAAAAGAATATTCTTTTGGTCGTTCTGCTGGCCCTCGTCGTATCTATGGCCTTTATAAATACAAATTTCCTAACTGGAAAAAACCTAATCAACATATTGCGTAATATGGCCGTTAATGGCATATTGGCCTGCGGTTTCACAATGCTCCTGGTTGCGGGAGAGTTTGATCTTTCGTTCGGTTCGACACTGGGGCTGACCTGCTGCCTGATCCCCCTCATGAGCGAGAGGTTTGCGGGTACCGCTTTGGGGATGACGGGGGGGGCACTTATCGGTATGCTTATCGCTTTGGTGGTGGCCATCTGCGTTGGACTCATCAATGCCTACTTTGTAATCAGATGGCACCTTCCGGCAATGCTGGTTACACTGGCTATGCAGTTTGCCGTCTATGGCGTTGCTGGAATCCTTACGGGAGGAACGCCGCAGTATGTGCTTCCAAAATGGTTCGGCTTTTTCGGCAAGGGAATGGTTGCCTCCACCATTCCTATAAGCGTGGTGATTTTTCTGGTGCTAATGGTCATTTTCTACGTTCTGCTGCAACATACAAAGTATGGGCGAACCGTGTACGTTGTTGGCGGCAATGCGGAGGCTGCGCGTCTTTCGGGTATCAATACCGCCAAATTTAAGGTAGGTGCGTATGTCGTGATGCAGGTGACAGCTTTCCTTGCCGGCGTGATTTTCTGTTCACAGTTGGCGGGCGGCGTACCCTCCTACGGCAAGGGTATAGAATTCAACGTAATTGCAGGCGTAATCATTGGTGGCGCCAGCATGGTCGGCGGCATGGGAAATATGAAGAATACCTTTATCGGACTGCTTTTCCTCAACGTAATCATGAACGCGATGACAATCGCGAATGTCTCAGAATACTGGCAGTATGCGGTGCGCGCAATCATAATGATCCTGGCGCTCATGCTCAGCGAGGCACAGCGGATATGGACCAATAGCAGAAAAATAAAGGCTGTCCAGACTTTGCAAGGCCAATGAGAAGCCATCGCCGTTGTAGATAACAGTACAAGTAAAAATTAATGCGCTACAAATGCTTGATTCTCGGGGTTCGGCAAAGCGCAGCGGAAAGGTACAGCATTATAAATGAAAACAGTAAAGAATAAACAGGTTTTAGTGGCCGCAGATTTCGCGGGGGCTCCGCTTAAAAACGCAGTCATTGCGCATCTTCGGAAAAGAGGGTGGGAGGTTACGGATGTTGGTGTAACAAACGAAGACGAGGCAAATCCTGAGATGTTCCACCGTATCGGCGTAAAAGCGGGGTCGATGGTTTCAGAGGGCGAATTTGAGCGTGCACTGCTTTTTTGCGGAACTGGAATGGGGATACATATAGCGGCCAGCAAGTGCCCGCATGTGCATTGCGCCGTTGTGGAAAGCGTCCCGGCCGCTCTGCGCTGCATCACCGGCAATAACTGCAACATTCTCGCCATGGGAGCGGCATATGTGGCGCCTAAGATGGGGATAGAAATCGCAGACGCTTTTTTGGAAAATAATTTTGGCGATGGCTACGAGAACTGGGAAAGCTTTTATGAGTTTCACAAGCTCGCCTATGATGAGCTGGAGGCGTTTGACTATACCGAATATAAGAAAAACAGCTTCCGCTTTAACAAGCTGGGGGAGGTAATTTTGGGCGATGAGCCGTTAAAATAATACTACAAGGAGATTGTGTGATGGACAAAAGCAGAGTAATAGTTCTGACAGATATCGGTGAATATTTGAACGAGCCGGACGATGCACAGTCTATGGTTCGCCTGATGCTCTATGCTAACGAAATCGATATTGAGGGCATCATACCCACCGCCTCGCATTGCGCTCCCGATATCAGCGATTCGGGATATTTAAACCGCTGTATTGCTGCAGTAATGGCTTATAAAAAAGCCTATCCCAATCTCTGCAAACACGCGGAGGGTTATCCGAACCCCGATGAGCTGCTTAAAACGGTAAAACAGGGGACGGCCAAGGTGTATATGAGTAGCTATGACCTGCATCTGTCGGAGGAGGAACAAAGGTTTGCTAAAGAGAACCCCTTCAAGGCAATGATGACACAGCGCCGCCCGAAAATCCTTAGCGGCGATTATGAGATCACAACGCCGAACATTGGAGCGGGCCTTTCAAACGAAGGCTCTGATCTGATTATCAAAGCGCTTGAAAAGGACGATCCAAGGCCGATTTGGTTTTGTCTCTGGGGCGGCGCAGGCACTCTCGCACAGGCACTGTATGGCATCCGCGAGAAGCACACCTACGAGAAGGTCAAGGAAATCTGCCGGAAGATACGAGTCTATGATATAGACGGGCAGGATGACTGTGGCGCATGGATTTGTAAGCATTTCCCGGAGGTAAGATGGATCCGCAGCGACATACAGTTCTGGGGAATGTCTCAGGCTCTGATTGCCAGTCCGCTGTCCGGCATAGGCACACGCTTCGAGGCCGGAGACCTGAGCTGTGTGTCAGATGAATGGACAGCGGAAAATATTCAGAAAAAAGGCGTGTTGGGCGCTGTGTATCCCGACAGAAAATATGGATTGGAGACCGATTCCCCCTCCCTGCTATATACCATTCCAAACGGCCTTAACGATCCCGAACATTGGGAATGGGGCGGCTGGGGCGGTCGATACACCGCCGATCGCTCATCAAGCCCTCCCGCCGTCCATTTCCACGGCGATTATCTGATTGAGGAAAGGCCTTTCTTTGCTTACCGCGATGATGTTGACACATGGAAAGATTCGGAGACCGGCAAGGTCTATTACAACGATCCATTTATGCCTGTAGGACGCTGGCGCAGGGATTTTCAGAACGACATGGCTGCAAGAATGGAGTGGAGCGTCTGTGACGACTACAGCGCCGCAAACCATAATCCCGTCGCCCTCCTGAACGGCGACGCCACAAAGGATATTCTGCAGCTCAGGGCAAAAGCAGGTGAAGCCATTGCGCTCGACGCATCCGGTTCCTTTGACCCGGATGGTGACGCGCTTGCCTATAGATGGTACATCTATACGGATCCGGGCACATACCGCGGAGAAATCCAAATCGAAGGGAATGAACGGGCGGTGGCGACCGTTCACCTGCCCACGGATGCGGTCAACGAGGAAATACACGTGATTCTCGAAGTTGAAGACGACCATCAAAAGTATCCCATGAAGAGCTACCGCAGGGTGATTATACGCACGGGTGCGGGCGGATACGCAAACACAAGGCCTATGTCCGTAAATGACTCTGATGTCAATCCTTCTGCGCAGGCGTATTTTGAGTATATTGGTGTTTGGGCACATACGCTGAATCAGTTTGGCTGCAACGGATATGATATTCATGAATCTCAGACCAAGGGTGATGTAGCAGTTCTCCACTTTATCGGCCGGCAAGTAAAGCTTTTCGGCGCGGCGTTGAACAATTGCGGCAAGGCCGCCATCTCCGTTGATGGAGGATCGGAAGAAATCGTAGATATGTTCTCACAGATTCCTCCTTGGAAAGATATGTACGATATCAATATACAGCCCACGACAGGCGAGACTCTGGTCTATTGCAGCAAGTTGCTTTCTGCAGGCGAGCATACCCTCACGGTTCGCGTGCTCGGCGAAAAGAACGAAAGCTCCTCGGGCTGCCGCGTAGTCATTGACAAGGCGGAGATTTTTGACTGATTCTGCATAACTAAGAGTTTACCGGAAAAGTTAAGACTTTTATTGAAAATTACCACCACAAAAAAATATAGGGGGGCGCTACAAAACGTGGCGCCCCCTAAGAAAAGGTCTTAATATGAATGATAAGCGTGTTTTTCAGATTGGAATTGTAGTAAAAAATATTCGTACCGCTACGGAGAAATGGGTCAAGCGTCTGAATCTTGAAATGCCTGAGCTGTTTATGACCTTTGCTTTTGAGAGAACTGGCGCACGCTTCCGGGGCGAACCGTGCCGCAGCTGGATGTGACAGGTTGCCTTTGATTTCGGTAAGACTCAGATAGAGCTTATCCAGCCTATCGCCCCTTTATGGATGAGGGCGTCATGATTGTGAATCCTCATCCGGCATATTCCGCAGATCAATGGGACGACTTCAGGCGCGCGGTCGCACTGCTAAATAATGGGACGTTCTGTCAGGATGATATCGTTACTCATACATTTACGCTTGATGAAATATAAAAAGCTTTTGAGACGCTGACAAACCGGCCCCGGGGTTTATTAAGGGCGTTGTTTATCCAAACACATAAGGGTGGGTCATATGATAAAAACAATAGATGGTAAGGATTTTTTGCAATATGGAAGGCCCCTGGAGGCACTCGACTGCAACGCACTTCTGGAGGCACTGGAGGAAATGCCGTTTCCCGATCATGGGACAGTGTATGCACCAAGCCATGAGGCGCTGGAGGCACTTTCCGTGTTCAGCATTCTCAAGGAACAAGTATACGGAGGCCTTGACATACAAATCGGCTACTGTAACGGCCATAACACAAAGCTCAACTGTCTGGAATACCATCGCGGGCCAGAGGTCATAATCCCCGCTACAGAAATAGTCCTGATGCTGGCGCGCTGTCAAGACATTCAGGATGGGAAACTAGATACAAAAAAGGTCGAATTCTTTGCGGTGCCTGAGGGAAGGCCGGTTATGCTTTATGAGACGACGCTGCACTACTCCCCTGCTCACGGTGAGAATGGCTTTAGAACGGCTATTGTGCTGCTCCGTAACACCAACACAGCTCGGGAGGCAAGTCTGGAAACCGGAGAAGGCCGGCTTCTCGCCGCGAAGAACAAGTGGCTGATGGCACACCCCGAAGCATGCGAGGCGAGAGACGGTGCCTATATCGGGCTTACCGGCAAAAATCCTGATTTGACAAATCTATAATCTGCGAGAGTAAATAAAATCCAATAAAAATGGAGATGTTAAAAATGAAATTTGGTACATTATATTCCTACTGGGGAAATGAGTGGAGTTGTGATTATCGAAGAACCGCAAAGAAGATCAAGGAAATCGGATTTGATATCATTGAGATCGGCGCCGGACACCTGCTGGAGATGAGCGACAGGCAGCTTCGCGAATTTCGCGCACTGACGAAGGATCTTGATTTGGCCGTTAGCTCTAATATCGGACCTGCCAAAGAATATGACGTTGCGTCTGCCAATCCGGAGATCCGCAAAAAAGGCATTTCATATCTGTGCAGGATCATGGAGAAAATGGACGCAGTGGATTCACGTAACCTCGTTGGTGTTACATATACCTATTGGCCCAATGATTTTTCAGATTTGGACAAGCACTCGCTTTGGGAACGTGCGGTTTCAAGTGTTAGGCAGACCGGCAGATTTGCCGATTCCGTAGGTGTGGATATCTGCCTCGAAGTGGTAAACCGCTTTGAGACGCTGATATTGAATACCGCAGAGGAGGGCATTCGCTTTTGTGACGAGGTGGGCGAAAAACGGGTAAAGCTGCTGCTGGATACCTTCCACATGAATATTGAGGAGGATAATATCTGCGAGAGCCTTAGCAGGTGCTCCGGATACCTCGGCGCGCTGCATGTGGGTGAAGCAAACCGTAAGCTGCCGGGTATGGGCAGTCTCCCATGGAAGGAAATAGGCCAAGTCCTGCGCGGGATAGGATTTGATGGGAATGTTGTTATGGAGCCGTTCATGCTCTCGGGCGGAGCGGTTGGCCGTGACATAAAAGTCTGGCGCGACCTTTCGGGCAATGCGTCTCCGGAGGAAATGGATAAGCTCATAGGGCAGTCGCTGCATTTCCTGAAAAAGAGCTTTGAAGGTTAAAAACAGCGCGGGCCTGGCTCCCGCTGCCTCAAGGCCAACAGCTTATTTTATGATTATCAGGAGGTACCGTTATGGCTGAGATTTGGACAATGGGTGAAATGCTTTGTGAGATTATGCGTTCCAAGGTTGGTGTGCAGTTATATGATACGGATGTTTTCTGCGGGCCGTTTCCTAGCGGCGCACCTGCGATATTTATTGACACGGTCGCGCAGCTGGGGCACAGTGCCGGAATTATCGGTGGTGTAGGAGAAGATGATTTTGGAAGGTGCCTGCTTGACCGTCTCAACCGTGACGGAGTAGACACCTCTCATGTACTCCGCTCTGATGCCGGCGCAACGGGAGTAGCATTCGTAACCTATTTTGAAGACGGGTCCAGAAAATTTCTTTACCATTTTGCCAACACACCCGCAACATCTGCAAAAGCGCCTGAAAATACCGGGATGTTCATTGACGCAAAATATTTCCATATTATGGGCTGCTCTCTTATGGCTTCCGAGGGATTTGGACACGAAATACTCAAAGCCATGCAGCTTGCCCGCAGCGCTGGAGCAAAGGTCTCTTTTGACCCAAATATCCGGCCGGAGCTGATGAAGGACAGAGGGTGCATGGCACTTATCAGAGAAGTTATGACTGTCTGCAGTGTTTTTGAGCCGGGTGTTGCGGAGCTGCTGACAGTCAGCGCGAAAAAGACCGTTGAGGAGGCGGTGGAAGCCTGTTTCCAAAATCCTGCTCTGGAAATAATCGCCCTTAAAGACGGTTCCCGTGGCTGCACGATCTATACGCGTGAAAAAAGCGTAAGCTTCGGCGTATATCCGGCACAGGTCCTGGACGCCACCGGAGCGGGAGACTGCTTTGACGGAGCGTTTCTCTGCGCGCTCCTTGAAGACTGCGACATCGAGGACGCAGCAAGGATAGCGAGTGCGGCCGCCTCATTGAACACGGCGGCCTTCGGCCCCATGGAGGGGAATATTTCAAAAGAAACCATCTCAGAAAAAATGAGTGAGGCGATGGTATGATGGGCGTAAAAAACCAAATACATCCTTTACAGCGAATCCTTAAGCCGGGAACTCCGGACGCCCCCCGCGGAGTTCCTTCCTATTGCACGGCAAACCGCCAGGTTTTGACCGCCATCTTGAGGGATGCGGCGAGAACAGGCGAAAACGTGCTCATCGAAGCAACGGCCAATCAGGTGAATCAATTTGGAGGCTACACGGGCATGAGGCCTTTCGACTTTGTTTCGTTTATTCGGGATATTGCCCGGGAGACTTGCTGTGATATGCGTCAGATCATTCTGGGCGGAGACCATCTCGGTCCGTTGACCTTTGCCCATGAGCCGGAAAAAGCAGCTATGGCAAAAGCGGATGAGCTTGTTTATGCCTATGTTCAGGCGGGATTCTCCAAAATCCATCTGGACACCAGCATGCGTGTTGCCGATGATCCAGAAGGCGCGCTGGACAAGCGCGTCGTGGCGGAGCGCGGGGCCCGACTTTGTCGGTCCGCCGAGACGGCGTATCTGGCCTATCGGCAAAAGCATCCCGATGCGCCGCGCCCGGTTTATGTGATAGGGAGCGAGGTGCCGGTTCCCGGCGGAGCGACCGAACAGGAGAAGCACGTTTCTGTGACCGATCCTGCCGATTGCGAAGAAACCCTTGAGATCTACCGCAAGACCTTCAGTTCCTGCGGACTTGAAGAGGCCTGGGACTCTGTAATTGCCGTTGTCGTGCAGCCCGGCGTGGAATTTGGCGATGATGTGGTTTTTCCCTATAACAGCCAAAAGGCAGCGCAATTGACGGCGGTATTAAAAAAATATCCCCGATTGGTTTTTGAGGGTCACTCCACCGACTATCAATCCGAGGAGTGCCTTGCAAATATGGTGCGCGACGGAATTGGGATATTAAAAGTCGGCCCTGCACTGACCTTTGCCCTTCGGAAAGCCTTATTTGCCCTTTCATACATAGAGGAGGAGATGATCTCCGACAGCATAAAGCGGGCGAATTTGCCTGCGGTTTTGGAGCGGGAAATGTTGCTGCGCCCCGGGAACTGGGACAATCACTACCACGGTGATTCGAAGGCGCTCCGCCTTGCCCGCGCTTACAGCCTGTCCGACAGGGCAAGGTACTATCTGGGTTACCCTGGCGTCTGCGCTGCCATAGCCACTTTACAGAAAAATATCAATACGCTGCATATCCCCTTAGGGCTGCTGCACCAGCACTTCCCGTTTGTGGCAGAGCGCGCGGCAAACAGTTCCATGTTCGTCGATTCTACCGAGCTGATTGAACGCACTATCATGGAGACGGTAGCGCAATATATCAGGGCAACCGGCTGCCGCTGATCAAAAAGGTGGCACCAGCGGAAAAGTTTCATTAAAAAAGTGCCCTTTGGGCACTTTTTTGCCTCTCGGCAGGATGTTTCTTTAATCCTTTAATGCTATTTACAGATATCCACATTGTATTTCATTACGATAGTAGGCATGATGATACTGTCTTCGCGCGCAGGAGATCCCGTCTTTTCGTAAATATAGCTGAAAAGGAATCTCAGGGCGTTATAAGCCTGCTTTCTCGGGTTTTGAAAAACCAGCGCGGTGCAGGTTCCAGAATCGATTAAGGGCTGCAGCGTATGGTCGTAGTCATATCCAATCACCAGAGGCTTGTTTTGAGGCTTATGGCGCTCGATGGCCCGGCAGATTGGGGAGACACCTGTTGCGGAGTTGCAGAAAATAATATCCGGTATTGCTCCTTCAAAAAGCAATTCCTCCGCTTTTTCCGAAAGATGCTCCGGAATGTCATCATGGTTTACACGGCGACTTATATCCACGTCCGGATAGTGGTTTGCAAGCACTTCCTTGAAGCCTTCGATTCTCTGCTCGTGGGCATAGATTGACGGAAGCCCACAGAACAGGCCTACTGTACCACGACTCCGCAGCAGCCTGGCAGCCAGTTCGCCGCTCATCCGTCCGCCTACAATGTGATCCTCTCCACTGAAAAATAGCCGCTTGTTTCCCGGCAGGTCCGAATTGAAAGTTGCCACGGCGATTCCTCGATCAACAGTTTCATTGATAAAGCTGTTCAACTCCATGCCGCTGGCATTAATCAGGATCCCGTCGTAGTCATCCAAGTTCAGCTTCGTGATCTCCAGCAGGATCTCGTGGGGGTTCAGTGTTTTGGTTCGCAGCGTGGAAAATTCCAGGCCGTAATCGATCAGCTGAGATGCGGCCTGATTAAAGCCCTCAGTAAAATAGTGCGTATAGTAATCTGGAATGGTTGGATATACGGCGACAATGTGGACCCTCTTCTTGACACTTAGTGCACGGGCGAACTCGTTTCGCTTATAATCAAGCTCCATTGCCGCCTGCAGAATTTTTTCCTTTGTTGCGGCACTGATTCTGCTTCGATTGTTCAGCGCCCGATCTACCGTGCCGATAGAAACACCGGCTCTCTGGGCAATGTCCTTTATCGTTGCGGTCTTTTTAAGGGAGACGTTTTTCTCTTTATCTGTCGTCGCCATATCAATCCATATCCTCTTTTTCTATTGCATACAGAAATGCAACGCAGATTCAACGGCCATTGCCTCATCCTGAACAATATATTCCGAATCGGTTTTACAGATCGTATCTCAGGCATCATGCCAAGATACTTCTTTCCGCCTTGCTTTTATATATAATACCATATTATTGCAGTGTTTTCAAGCTTAACTACCTGACAATAGGCAGGATTACTGCAGGATATCGGTACATACCGATCAAAGAGAAAACATGTCCATATAACTACCACGGGAGCTGTGCTCCCATACTGCTTGCAACGGCAGCGTTCATGATTTTGTGCGCTGATTTTAAACATGATAAGGAGAGAGTATTATGCCCTATGTTTCTTCCGGGCAGATGATTGCAAGGGCCTATGCGGGCCATTATGCAGTTCCTGCCTTTAATTTTGAGAATCTGGAGATGGCGCAGGCCATTATACATGCAGCTGAGAGCCGGAATTCCCCCGTGATTCTCCAGACCACGCCATCCACGGCCAGCTATCTGGGCCTTGAACAGGCATATGCGATTGTTTATTCCCTTGCTTACCGGGCCTCCGTGCCGGTTGCGCTGCACTTGGATCATTGTGAGCGATTTGAGCAGGTTATGCAGGCAATCAGAGCGGGCTACAGTTCGGTCATGATTGATGCGTCAAAACAGCCGTTGCAAAGGAATATTGAGATAACCAGAAAGGTTAAGGAAGTGGCGCAGGCCATTGACATTGCCGTAGAGGCAGAGTTAGGAAGGGTTGGCGGTAAGGAAGATAGTTCGATTGCAGAAAAAATAGCCTATACTGACCCTGCCGAAGCCGAGGCGTTTGTTACCGGTACGGGCGTGGATATGTTTGCCCCGGCTATCGGCACGGCGCATGGTTTTTACAAGGGAGAGCCTAATTTGGATTTTGAAAGGTTAATGAGAATTCAAAAGTGTACGTCAATACCGCTGGTGCTTCATGGAGGGTCTGGCATTCCTGATGAAAAAGTAAAAAAATGCATCTCTATGGGAATCGCAAAAGTAAATTTTGCTACGGAACTGCGCTATGCCGCGACGCTAGCCGTGCGTGAGATCCTTCATGATGAACACGTGTTCGATCCTAAGAAATACATGAAGCATGCTCGGGATGCGGTAGAAAAAATATGCATTCAGAAAATTGCTGTCTGCGGCTCGGAAAACGGTGCTTAACGGGAAAGGCGTGCTTGTATAACATAAATAGATGCCTACTCCCGAAAGGTATCTATTTTTTTCTCCGCTACAAGACACGGGTGTGGGCAAAGAGTTAGACTAAGCACTAAGGCCCAAATTCTGTCTATACTCCAACAGACTCATCCCGCCAGGAGAGCTTTTAATTCGCTTTTCCAGATACCAAATCATATAGTCCTCAATGTGGTTCTGTTACAAAAATATGAAGGGTTGTAATCGCATGGTATAAGACGATTATTTATACAAACGAATGAAGCCGCATTGATATGAATAACCTGTTCAGACGGAAACATTACCAGTCTGAAATCATCACATTGTGTGTTCGTTGGTATTTGAAGTATCCATGACTCATTATGCTAATATACAATTGGTCAGATTACCCAAAAAACCGCTCAGCCATGAGGCGGAGCGGTTAAAAGCTACGCACTGCCCATTATAATTATGAGGCATATTTGCGCGGTTGCTATGGCTATAAAGTTAACTTTCCTAATTATACCATTGCCTTTCTTGAATGACAAGAAAAAGCGAATTTCGACAGTATTATTCCTGACTTAGAATTGCCCAGCAGGTGTCTTTGCATTTTGAATGGTTGCAGTTTTTGATATCTCAGGGTTAGCGTTAATAGTCCCATAGAACTAATTCCATCGACTAGTAAACATCTTCAATTTCGTCCTTTCCCAGATGCAATCAGATGTTTCACTCGCCGGAAAAGCAGGGAAACGTGGGTAAAAGGCCGTACCGAACCGGAAACTGTAACACTTCTTACATTTTGCCTACAAATAACACAAGTCCGCAAACCCTTGGAATTCCTAAGGATTTGCGGACTTTTTGTGGCAGGGGCAGAAGGGATCGAACCCTCGGCCTACGGTTTTGGAGACCGCCGCTCTACCGGC
>Ga0074193_1000700_pt1 | contig 51774 bp, 45 predicted proteins | sample EPASupsiteHSE605_FD_64523 | JGI IMG/M metagenome (GOLD analysis project Ga0074193, IMG submission 64523) | Bioremediated contaminated groundwater from EPA Superfund site, New Mexico - Sample HSE6-05 | ecosystem: Environmental > Aquatic > Deep subsurface > Groundwater > Contaminated ...
CAGTTATGCAAATAACTGATGCCTGATACAGAAAGGGTTTGAAAACACTCGAGCCGTATGAAGGGAAACTTTCAAGTACGGTTCCTAGGGGAGAAAGGAGGAGTAATCCTCCCGACTTACCCGACAACAAACGTATCGCTGCTGAACTTTCAGTTGGAGATTGGGATCGAGTCATTAGATCAATCTCAAAGGAGTCTTTCTTTATATGAAGTACCAGATTCCGCTGATGCTTAAGCAAGGTGCCGGAGCAATTATAAACGGTGCCTCCGTGGCTGGACTTGTCGGTTTTCAAGGTATTCCAGCATATACTGCCAGTAAACATAGGGTGGTGGAGCTTACACAAAAAAGCCCCATAAAGTATTTATAATAACGTAGTGTTAAACATAACTGACTAATCAGTCAATTATAGAGATAAATTATGAAAAAACAAGTTGATGACAAAAGAACAGCCATAATGGATGCTGCCCTAAAACTTTTTACCGAAAAAGGTTTCCATGGCACCTCCACTGCACAAATCTCAAAAGACGCAGGTGTAGCCACAGGCACCCTTTTTAATTACTTTTCCACAAAGGAAGACCTTATAAACAGCCTGTATTTTGAGGTTAAAGGAGACTTAAGCCACGCTATGGGGAAAGATATCGAAGCTGAGAATACTTTTCAGAGTAAATTAAGAAAAATATGGTTAAATTTGATCAAATGGGGAGTGGACAATCGGGAAGAATTTCTTTTTGCTGGACAGTTCTGCACATCCCCTTATATAACAAAATTTACACGTGAAGAAGTGATGAAAGAGTATGTCTTTCTCCATGATCTTGTGAATGAAGGAATAAAAATAGGAGTGATCAGAGACTTTTCCGAGCAGCTGACCATTGCAATGTTTTATCAGGCTAGCAGGACGGTAGTGAATCTGATCCTTGATTCGGATTCATCACAAGATGAAAATAAGTTTATCGAAGATGGATTTCAGATAATCTGGAAAGGTTTAGCTAATAATTAATTTTTTTTCATTCTATTTATGAGTGAGCAGTCAATCATAAATGGAGATTAGTGGACTGATTTACCTCAAAGTACCCAGTCAATCGGAAAATCAACCCGAGATACATAAAATAGTTTGAAGAAACCAGGTGAATGGAAAATGCTGTACAGAAAAATGCCTAAGAATGGAGACGAGCTTTCTATACTCGGATTTGGGTGTATGCGTCTTCCTGTGAAAGAAGACGGTAGTATCGATGAAGAAAGAGCCACTAAGCAGGTACGCTATGCAATCGACCATGGAGTAAACTATGTTGATACGGCCTGGCCCTATCACATGGAACAGAGCGAGCCTTTTTTAGGTCGTGCTCTTGCTGACGGATATCGAGAAAAGGTTAAACTCGCCACAAAGCTTCCTTCCTGGCTTATAGAGAGCCGAGAGGATATGGATAAGTTCCTGAATGCTCAGCTGGAGAAACTCAAAACAGACCACATCGACTATTATCTCATCCACTATCTCGTTGGTGACCTATGGGACAATATTGAAAAGTTGGGTGTGGCTGATTTCCTTGACAATGCCAAAGCTGACGGCCGCATCAGGAATGCAGGTTTCTCCTTCCACGGTGCAGGAGAGGATTTCAACCGTATAGTGGACGCTTATGACTGGGACTTCTGCCAGATCCAGTATAACTTCCTGGACGAAAAGAATCAGGCAGGCACCGAGGGTCTGGAATATGCAGCTTCAAAAGGCCTTGGAGTGACCATTATGGAGCCCCTCCGCGGAGGGAACCTGACAAAGACCGTGCCACAAGCCGTGAAAGATATCTGGGACGAAGCCCCCATAAAGAGATCCCCTGCGGAATGGGCTCTCCGCTGGGTATGGAATCACCCTGAGGTCACTGTAGTCCTTTCCGGCATGAATGAGGAAACACATATTGAAGAGAATCTTAGAATAGCAGATGAAGCATACCCAAATTCTTTAACAGAAGCTGAACTGCAGTTGGTAAAAAGAGTAGCGAGCAAGTATCGTGAACTGATGAAAGTGGGCTGTACCGGCTGCCAGTACTGCATGCCCTGTCCGGCGGGCGTGAATATTCCCCTTTGTTTCGAGGAGTATAACAACCTGTACCTGGTCGATGATCCCGAAGGGGAACGATTCCTGTATGCTGCACGGCTGGGCGGTGCTATCGTCGCTGGGGATCCCGAGTTTGCATCCTTGTGCGTTCAGTGCGGGCAGTGCGTTGAGAAATGTCCCCAACACATTGACATACCTGCGGTTCTAGAATCCGTTGTGGAAGAAATGGAAGGACCCGACTTTGAGCAGAGAGTTGCCATGGCAAAGCAGCTGTTCAAGAAGCAGACTTAAAAGCGAAAACAGTTCTAAGTGCCAAAAAAGCAAAATGAAGATATTGTTTAAGCTAACTTTATTGAAAGATTAAACAATATCTCCATTTTCCGCTGCTACCCTCAAGTTCAGTTAACTATACTCATTCAGCTTTAGAATTTTTACCTCAAGTTGCAAAGTAATGACCCAAATAATTCTGAAAATCAAACTTGTACGAGTATAGCGCGAAACTCTAAAGAGCCTCCAAACTAATAAATTGTTATCTAACAACCTGGTATTTAAGCTGTTTATTACTAAAGCACATAATTCTTTTCGGCAAGGTGACATATGGATCTCACTGATATACTAAGAGCTGTCAAAGACGGAAAAATGAACATTGAAACTGCGGAACAGCAGGCCCGCGGGCTAGGTTTTGTTTCCTGTTCGGATATTGCAAAACTTGATTCCCACAGGAAAAGCAGGACAGGAGTGGTTGAAGCTATCCTTGCCGACTGCAAGGAGCCTGAAGATGTGGTGGAGATCGCCAGAATCATGGTTACACAGAGCAAAAGAGCCCTCATTACCCGCGTCTCCACAAAGCATCTTGAAGCCCTAAGGGTGGTATTTGGCCAGGATAAACTTGAGTGGAACAGCCGGGCCCGTACAGTTGTTGTACACGACGGTACCCCTGCCCCCAAAACCGGAGGGGTTGTAGGGATCATCTCCGCGGGCACGGCAGATATTCCGGCTGCGGAAGAGGCCAGGGTTGTAGCCTCCGAGATGGGCTGTGAAACCGTTGCTGTGTATGATGTCGGAGTTGCAGGAATTCATAGACTCGTCCCCGAACTCCAGAAGCTAAAATCCATGATGCCCGGAGCAATTGTTGTTGCAGCCGGAAGGGAAGGGACGCTTCCTACAATTGTCTCGGGACTTGTCGATGTACCTGTGATCGGGCTTCCGGTATCTACCGGTTACGGAGCCGGAGGCGGAGGAAAAGCCGCCCTGCTGGCAATGCTCCAGTCCTGTTCCACCCTTGCAGTGGTGAATATTGATGCAGGGTTTGTTGCGGGAGCGTATGCCGCCAGAATCGCGAATATGATTGCGGCTGCCGGGAAACACTGCAAGGAAGGAAAGGCAAAGCAGGACGAAGAATAAAGGCGGGATAAATTGAAACCGAAACGCGGGCAGGAGTCTTTATGAAAGCACTTATATTCAATCCTTTCTCAGGGGCAGCAGGAGATATGATCCTCGGGTGTACGCTGGACCTTGGAGCTGACAGAAAAGCAGTCAAAGAACTGATCGAAGCCTCAGTACCGGTATCCGTGGATATAAGAGAAGTTGTGAAAAAGGGAATAAAAGCTCTGGACATCCGGATAAATGTGCCTGAAAAAGAGCATGCTCGAACATATCCGGAACTTGTGGATCTGGTAAAGGCTGCAAAATTGCCTCCCAGGATCGAGGCAAGTGCTCTTGGCATCTTTTTGAAAATGGCGGAAGCCGAAGCTTCAGTCCACGGGCAGCCTGATCTTGAAAAACTTCATTTCCATGAGGTAGGGCAGAGCGACGCCCTTGCAGACGTTATTGGCTCCTCGGCAGCCATACATGCCCTTAACTGCGATTCTGTTTACTGTACCCCTATCAATGTGGGAAGCGGAACAATAGAATGTGCACATGGAACTTTGCCCGTGCCAGCTCCGGCTACTCTTGAACTTCTCAGGAAAGGAAAACTCTATTTCAGAGGTGGCAGTGAAAAAAAAGAACTTCTTACTCCTACAGGGGCTGCTATCCTTTCTCATTTTGCAAGACCTGTGGAAACTTTTCCTCAGGGCAGGGTAATTTCAATAGGTTACGGAGCCGGAGACGCCGACCTAGCCGGACCAAATGTGCTTCAGGGAGTATTGTCTGAACTGGATTCCGGCCTGATTTCGGATATGATCGAAGTGCTTGAGACCAACGCCGACGATGTGAGTGGGGAGGTTCTGGGCAACCTCTTTGAAGAATTGCTCGCTATGGGGGCAAGAGACGTTGCGATTATCCCGGCAACTATGAAAAAAGGTAGACCAGCTCATATCATCAAGGTCATTGCAAAGCCTGAGGACAGTGCAAAGCTTGCCCGAAAAATCATAACCGAAACCGGATCTCTTGGGGTAAGGGTAATTCCTACCAGGCACAGGCTTATGGCCTCCCGAAAAATAGAAATGATTAAACTTGAGATCGGAGGACAGATCTATGAAACCGCAGTTAAGATCGCCAGGGACTCCGAAGGTGTCTTGCTCAATATCTCTGCTGAGTTTGAGGACTGCAAGAAAATAGCAAAAACTAGCGGTGTTCCCGTAAAAGAGGTCATCAGAAGGGCAGAGGAAGCTGCAAGAAAGCTCTTTTCCTGAAACTCTGAAAGGATAATAAGGTAATTGTGGAATGTAAAAACAGAAAAATTACGCGGCTGTACTTAATGAAAAATTGCATAAGTCAAAACTAATTCCGGAAACGTAAAAATAGAAAAGTAAAAGTCTAAAGCCTTCAGACTTTTACTTTTCATTTCTTTTACTTTTATTTTTATCTGAGATTCAGAGTTTACCCATAGAATGCAGGAGTTCCGCATTCAGGACACTTGCTCCTGCGGCTCCGCGAATGGTGTTGTGTCCCATCGCGATGTAGCGGATTCCTTCTCTTATCCGGCCCACTGATACGCTCATGCCTTTTCCCATATTGCGGTCAAGGCGAGGCTGAGGCCTGTCGATTTCATCTCTTACGATCAGGGCTTTTTCAGGTTCGGAAGGAAGTTCTCCCAGTTTCGGGTCGAATTTGAGGAAGGCTTCTCTTACTTTTTCAGGCGTTGGTCTATCCTTCATTCCGGCCCATATGGCTTCTGTGTGCCCGTCGACAACGGGAACTCTGTGGCAGGAAGCGCTTACTTTTATATTTGCAGGCACGACTTCGGAGCCGTTAAACTCTCCAAGGAGCTTTAAGGTCTCTGTTTCCATTTTCTTTTCTTCACTTCCTATATAGGGAACTATGTTGTCGTAGATTGCCATGGCAGGAACTCCTGAAAAGCCTGCCCCTGAAATCGCCTGCATTGTGGCGACCTGTATGGTTTCGAGTCCGAACTGCATAAGAGGCTTTAATGTAAGGGTCATGACAATCGTGGAGCAGTTGGGGTTTGTGATAATATATCCGTCCCAGCCCCGTGTGTCCTGCTGGACGTCAAGGAGCCCGAGGTGGTCGGGGTTTACCTCAGGGATTACCAGAGGAATATCCTTTTCCATCCTGTAGGATGATGCATTGCTTGCCACTGCAAACCCGACTTTTGCAAACGCGGGCTCCACTGTGAGAGCAAGGTCTGCAGGAAGGGCCGAAAAGACCACGTCCGCATCAACAGAGTTTGGGTCTACGGGAACAACTTCGATATTTTCAACACTTTCCGGCATGGCTGTGTCTAACCTCCAGCCTGCCGCTTCTTTGTATGTTTTGCCGGCGCTTCTTTCTGATGCTGCAAGGGCTGTTATCTCAAACCATGGATGGTTTGCCAGTGCTTCTACAAATCTCTGCCCGACAGCGCCTGTGGCGCCTAAAATACCCGCTTTAACTGCTGCCATCTAAAAAGCTACCTCCGGAGAGATAAGAAATGTTTTGTAAAAAGGAAAAAGAAAAATGGAATAAAAGGATTATTCCAAGTTGATTGCCGTTTTACTCTTCTACCTTGATTGCTTGATTCGGGCATGCTTCTTCACATGCACCGCACTCTACACATTCGTCCTGGTCAACTACTGCAATTCCCTTTCCTTCATCAAGGGTAATTGCTTCAGAGGGGCATTCATCGACACAGGTTCCGCATCCTGAACATTCATCTGCATTAACTAATGCTGGCATATTTCTTCACACTCCTTTTGATTGCTCGATATATACCTGGAAATTGGATAGGGCGTTTTGAAACTTCCATAGAATATCGAAAAGTTTGGTCATAACGCATTAACCAGATAAACATAAAAACTTATCGCTTTTTAGCAAAAGGCAGCCTGCAAAAATCAGGATGGAGTTAAGGTGCAGACTCTAAAATATTATATTTTGGATGTATGTAAAAAGAGGGAAAAATATAATAATTAATCAATTCAACACACAGAGTCGTGCAGAGCAATTCCCGCATCAGTCAGACGGTACATTTCGCCTTCGAATTTCAGTAGTCCTTCTTTAAGCAGGAAATCCATATTGAACTTAAAGAAGAAATCGTTCAGTCCTGACTCTTCCTTTAACTGTTTTTCAGTTTTCCCGAAGACTCCAACTGTCCTTAGAAGCTTTCTTCTTGCGGGATTTATGGAAACCTTTTCCATCATCACGTGTTCCATTTTGACAATTTCACCTTCAGTAGGCTCTCCTTTTTTACTGAAATAAGCGTCAAGTTCATCTATTTCATTGTTCATGTAAAAACTCCATTTCTCATTTTTGATGATTTAATCCGGACTTTTTAGAAGTTCCGAAAAGGCTAAGTGTAATTATAATACCTCTAAATACCTCTATGTTAAGTCTTTTAATTCTTAAGATACAAATTCTATTTTTTCATTTACATTCAATTCTCACTTTGTATCTCACTGTTTTGTCTCACTTTGTACCTCACTTTGTATCTCACTGTTTTGTCTCACTGTTTTGTCTCGCTATTGTGTTTGTATTCTCATTAAGCCTCTATGCTCATTCCGCAGATTTGCTCTTCTTCATATTCACCATCAAGTTCGTTATCAATCCCTTGTTCATGTTCTTGTCGACTTTTTTCTCAAAAGTAGTCCCTGATTCCCGAAGTTTTTCTTCGAGAGTGCTCTCCACAATGTCCGTGAGTTTATTTTTGGGAACCTTTGTAATTGCGGAAAGCAGTCTGAGTTCGGTTTTCTCGCTGTTCTTATCCTGTAGAAGTTCCACCTGAGGAAGTTCTTTAGACGAAGTCACACTGCCCTTGACCATAGACTCAGGAAGCTTCAGGGAAAGTTTCACATGCCCTACAAACTCAGAGTTAATTTCCAGAACTTTATCCCGAATAGTCAGGAGGCTTTCTTCTATAAGGCGCATGCCTTTCTCAGGACTAAAAACTCCGGACTTGAGGGTATAGAGAATTGAGTAAGCAGAAACTTCAGAAAGCTCAACTGAGTTTTTCTTTTCTTCAGACGTTTTTTTGAGCCCCGTAACAGCAGGATGAAGAAGCAGACTTTCGAATTGTCCGTCTCCAAGTTTTGCCGAGAATTTCAGGATATGTGCTTCAGGGTTTATCTCAAGGAGCATCCTTTCTGTGGAATAGACAATTTCTGCAGGCGTTACGTCTATCTTGTTTATGCAGAGAATCTCGGCTTCCCTTATCTGGGTCTCGATAAACCTTGGGATCTCTTTTGCTTCTGTCCCAAAACGACCAGGGTCTACAAGGGTTACTACCGGGGCAAAGGAGAGGTCGGAAAGTCCCATTGTTTCTATTTCTTCCCTTATCTGTCCTGGAAAGGCGATTCCTGTTGGTTCTATAATAACAACGTCAGGCTTGAACTCTTCTTCAAGAGTCTGGAGAGTGTGCTGCATGCTGATTCTGAGTGTACAGCAGATGCAGCCACTGGTAAGCTCCTTAGTTACAATGTCGGGGTTTGTGAGAATATCTCCATCAAGCCCTATATCCCCTATCTCATTCACAATGATTGCAGTCCGCTTTCCTGTGTCCCTGAGTTGCTTACTGATTTTCAGTATGGTAGTTGTTTTCCCGCTTCCGAGAAAACCTCCTATAATTATGATTTTCATGTTTTTCTTTCCTTTTTTGTTTTGCAAAAAATTGTTTCTAGGCGGTCTGGTATATCTGCTTACTTATATATAAAATTGGCAACACCTCCCTAGTTGCGCTTCCCGAATTGCGATTCGGGAGCCCGCCGTCCTTTTCGCTGCGCTCGAGAGGACTAATTTATGGGCAAGTAATAGTGATTTTCTCTTCGCTCAAGAGGGCTGGTTTATAAATACTGATACTAACTTCGTTCAAGTGTAGTTATTCAAAGTCATGGCCTTTTCTATGTGTTGTTTTTCGTGGTTGTAATTCATAGAATGCGCCAATGTGAATATTTACGTTCAAAAGTACGAATAAAAACGAAGAGAAGTCCAAATAAAATTCAAAAAAGAAAGGTATTTGAATCGGATTGTTCTCGTAAGCGGACTTCGCCCGAGAAACTAATTCTCCGGAAAAGGAAACCAGTGATTATTGTAATATTTTGAAAATAGATTTGCGTTCCCATCCAAAAACCTGGAAGTTCCGAACTGCATTAAGAGATGCTTTTTATTTTTGTCTGGGAAGAGATACTGAGGTACTGGACTCACGGGTTGCGAGTTCTTATTTTATACTTATTTCCTATTCTCCGTTTAGTCCCTTTGTTTGTGGAGTAGATCTTTGCTAGTGGGGTGTTGAAGAGATGAGAACGCAAGTTATACTATGTGCTCAAAGTATATAATATTTTTAACACTTAACGCTACTTTATTCCTCTACTATTAACATATCCTTATAATTTTAGTTTATTGTTTTAACGTTATATTGTGAACTTATCCCAAAAGACATTTTACTCTTAATATTAAGAGTTTTCATGATTGTTTTCATGATTGTTTTCATGATTGTTTTCATGATTGTTTTCATGATTAGAAGCTCAGTTGATTATTCAAAATACGAGATTTGAGAATAAAATTGGTTTTGGGATGAACTCATCAATAAACTAAATTCCTGAGTATAAGGAAAACTACTGATCCACGTTATAATCTGATAAAAACAGGCTCTGGAAGCGTTATCTCCTCTTACTCAAAAGACTCTTTGTGAATTAAGGTGTGAAATAAAAATGGCGCGGCATTAAAGGATAGTATCTCAATAGAATCCAGAAGATGACTCTGAGAATAAGGTAAGGGACAGATTTTTAAGAAAAAATTAGGAAATATTTGGATTTCCTTTAAAAGATACCGCTATTCCTAAATTAGCAGGATAGAGAATAACTCCATATTTCTATTTATGAACTCTGGCTATATTCCATTACATTGCCTTCTTCATCGACGGTTTTCATCTTGCCGTCTTTCATGCTGAATTCGGAAATTTTTTCTCCGGATTCATTATAGGCAGTCCAGAAGAGCGTGTTTCCATCTTCGGACCAGAGATATTCTACTTTGGAAAAATCTTCATCTTCGGCATTTGTCTCATAAACGGCTTTGCACATCGGTACTCCGTCAACGGTTTCGGTCCCTACAACTTTCATTGTGACCTCCTCGCCTGTCTGGGGGTTTGTTGTTTTCCAGGAGGAGCCTACAGGGCACCAGTCATCGGAGTTCCCGGTGGATTCCACTTCCACTTCTTCCACTGAGCTGTCAGAAGAGTCTTCTTCGCTTTCTTCACTATTTTCAGCCGCATCTGTAGTCTTGCCTTCTCCACTTTCGCTGCAACCCGAAGAAACAGCAAAAATGGTGCAGGAAAATACTATAAGTAATATAAACCACTTTTTCAACAACGTTTCTATTCCTCCTTGATTAATTTGAAGTTTTAAATTGTTTTTTTATTTATTTATATATACTGATTTCCACTCTAAGTTGATAAAAAGCTTTTTTTTAGGCGGAATAAGACAAATTTATGGTCAAAGAAATTTTTTCTTCTTGTTTCGAATCTGGGTGGGGACAATTTAAATTATATCAACAGAATAATTTATATACTTCTCAGTGAAGATCAGAGAAAAGACCGGAGCTACAGAAAAAACAATACGAGGGACATTTGCATGCAAAGTAAGCCAATTACGCCGGAATTGAAAGCTTTCCTTATCTCTATAGGTTCAGTTTCCGTAGATTCCTCCCTTATTCCACGGGCTCGAGGCTCCACCGCAGGCCCAGGGGCAGGTACAGGCTCAGTTTTCTTCAGGTCAGGGGAAAAAAGGGTAAGACTCAGCATAAATAAGGACTCTCCTCTTTCCATTCAAAGGGCAGAAGGGAATGGAAGTGTTGCGCTCTTCTATGAGGGAAAAGAACTTATTCGAGGAAAACTTGAACCTGCCTCTGCTCACTGTCCTGAGCAGGCTTTCATAACCCTTTGCGAAAGGTGTATATTTGACTGCAAATACTGTCCTGTGCCCAAACTACAGGGACATGTTAAGAGTGAAGACGAGGTTCTGAGTATAGTTAATGAGGTTTTAAGGACCGGAAATCTCAAAGCCATCTCCCTTACTTCAGGGGTTGAAACCTCGATGGAAGGAGAAGTAGAGCGCGTGCTCAAACTGCTTCCTGCCCTCAAAAAGTACAATGTTCCTATTGGAGTCTCGGTGTACCCTACAGCAGGTTGTTCCAGAAAATTCTATGAAGCAGGTGTTTCTGAAGTCAAGTACAATGTTGAGACTATGGACAGGGAGATCTTCAAAAAAGTTTGTGGAGACTTGAATCTTGATTATATTCTGGACAAACTCAAAGAAGCTGTGGAAGTTTTCGGAAAAAATAGAGTTTTTAGTAACTTTATAATCGGGCTTGGAGAAAGTAACGCTTCTGTTCAGGAAGGGATCGAAACTCTTGCAAAAATGGGAGTAATTCCTGTTCTTCGACCGGTAAACCCTCACCCTCTTAGGATTGGAGACTGTTTTACCGAACGTCCGTCCCCTGAGCGGCTTTTAAGGCTTGCAAAAATTGAAGCTGAAATCCTGAAGAGGTACGGGCTTAATCCGGAGCTTGCAATGACCATGTGCCTGAAATGTACAGGCTGTGACCTTGTTCCTCTTGTTGACCTTTAATTCTGGATCCGGATTTAATTTTTTTCGTGAAAGTTAATTTCTTTAAGGCCATTTTTTCTTTTTTTCTTTTTTATCTTCAATTTTTAATCTTCTTACTCAAGTTAACCATTTGAAACTCAATTTCTAATTTTTAGTTCTCAGAAACTATCTGTTTACTGTACTCTTTTTCTAGTTCTTTAACTTCCTTTTATCTTATTCAAGGGGGAACCCCTTTATTTCCACTGGAACCTTATCCAAGTCAATTTTTTTACTATCATTATTTCTTTCAATTTTTTCTATTTTTATTTTTTTCTATATACTTTTCAATTCGTTTTAACTGTTTTTATTTTTATTTCAAGATGTTTCTCTTCTCATTTTTGATGTGATTGCTAAGGACTTTCAGGAGTCCAGTTTGCATCTATACTTCGTATTAATCACTCTACTTCTAACAAATATTTTTCCTTTTGAAGGCTTTCACTCTTACATTTTTATTCTCTTTATATATCGCTTTATTACCCCTTTATTTCCACTGGAATCTACAGATAACGGGCTTATTCCTATCGAAATATATACTTAAGAATGAATTTAATTCAAAATATTTTTCTTGAAGGGATAAAATTTCCTTTAAAAAAATTCTTATTGTTAGGGTCAATACTCTCTTCTATTATGTAATCTGTTCTCAAAAATGAAATTCCTGATAACTATTGTTAATATCATAGCTTTAAAGGAATATAACATTAAAAAAAAGAATGCAATATTCAGAGAAGGGACAAGCCATTGAAAAATATCTCTCAAATGAGAGATTTTAAGTGGATCAGGGGTTTCAAATCTGCAATTCTTGATCCGGTATTGTTTCTTTTTCCTGAAACTCAACTGAAGTCTTAATTTGAATTTCTAATTTTTATTCTTTATCTCTCGGATGGATTTTTCCTTCTTAAAAAGAAATACCCTTCATTTCCACTGCACTGACTGAACTAAATTTTCTCTTTCTTAATTCTCTATTCTTAACTTCTTCTTTCGGCCTGTTTTGAAGTCTGTTTTTTGTTCGACTTCCAGGTTTTTTAACTCTCAGGTTTACTTGCCCATCTTCATTATTTCTTCTACACTCATTCTTTCGTGAACGATTTTTGTGATTCTCCTGACCAACCCTGTGGGATCTTCTGCCTGGAAAACATTTCTTCCTATGGCAACACCTTTCCCGCCGGCTATGAGAGAACCTTCTATCATTTCCAGTAGATCCTGTTCGGAACTTACCTTCGGGCCGCCTGCAATGATTACAGGTACAGGGCATCCATCAACAACTTCTTTAAATGTTTCAGGGCTCCCTGTGTAGTTTGTCTTGATTATATCTGCCCCAAGCTCGGCTCCGATTCTGGCTGCATGTTTTACAACATCCACATCATATTCCGAGCGAACTTTTTTCCCTCGCGGGTACATCATGGCAAGGAGAGGGATTCCCCATTCATCGCACTTTCCTGCAACATGGCCAAGTCCCTGCAGCATCTCATACTCGTCTTCGGCCCCAATGTTAATATGGACGGATACTGCATCAGCTCCGACTTTTATAGCTTCTTCTACGGTTGTTACCAGAACTTTATGGTTCGGGTCAAGAGCAAGGGAAGTTGAAGCTGATAAGTGGATTATAAGACCGACATCATGTCCATATCCCCTGTGTCCGTGTTTGGCAAGTCCCATATGTCCAAGCACGGCATTTGCTCCTCCTTCGGCAACTTTGTTTACAGCTTCCTGAAGGTTTTTAAGCCCTTTAATAGGACCCGCACCAACCCCATGGTCCATAGGAATAATAATAGCGTTACCGGTATTTCTATTGAAAATACGTTCCATCCTTACAGACTTACCTATAGTGCTCATAGGCTGTGATATACGGATTAGATAATATATACTTTATCTACATATTTTCTAAAGATGCCAGGTCTCACTATTTTTTGCTGGATCTCACTGTTTCTTTTGTTTACTTTGAATGAATCTGCCTTTAGAGAACTGGCAGCTATAAAGCTTTTTCTTGAAAGCTCACTTTGTGTTTTCGTTCTGGTATACGCCCGAATATCCTTTTTCGACTTCTGCGTCCAGAGTGTAGAACAGAAGTTGCATAATTCGAGCATCTTTCTTTAACCTGAATCCTTCAGTGTTGTAAACTACAAGCATTGACTCGCTGCGCCCCCTGTATCCTGCATCCCACACTGCAGTTTCAAGAGTAGCCCCGCAGCGAATAAGAGTTGACCGCGGCTTTGCAATTGCAGCCAGGTTCATGGGTATATTTACTATCTCATTAAATAGTACTTTATAAATCCCCGGTGGAAGATGAATCCAGCCATCGCTTCCGAATTCAAGGGACTTTGCGTCTGGAAGCTTTCTTTCGGAATTATCAAAATCTACGGCTCCGGGACCTTCGATTGTCTTTATCTCTTTAAGAGTAAGTTCAAGCCCGTTAGGCTGGATCTGGGTTTCTATATCAATTGCGTTTTCAAGCAAAGGGGGCTTTGCCTGTATTAGTTTTCTCAGTTCAGTGCTGGATAGAAGTGTCATTGGATTTATAATTGCAAAGATTCTTTATTATCATTTCGGATTGCTGTTTCTTGCTTGCTGTTTTATTAGTTTTCAAATTTCCTTTTTATCAAGATTACTGTTATCATTATCATTAATATTTTAGATAGGTATTTTAGACAATTTAGACAGGTATTTATAAAAAGGTTTATTGTTTGTAGGTAAATAACTAGTACCTGGCAAGATCTTGATCTCAATACTTAATTGGGTTTGATAAGGGCTTACGAGAGGCTGCTATAAATGAAAAAAAGATTTATCGTGTGCGGGATCGTTTCTGTTTTCTTGATAGTTTTTTTCACAGGCTGTACCCTGGCTAAAAGTGATGACAAATGGGATTATTCCCAGGAAATTGTCGTTACCGAGAACGCTGGTCAAAACCTGGAAGACTACCCCGTCCCTGTTAGTTTGAACTCTTCTAATTTCAATTTTTCAAAGGCACAAAGTGATGGTTCAGACGTTCGTTTCTTTTCCGGGAGTAAAAAACTAAATTACTGGATTGAAATGTGGGACTCTGAAAATAAAGAAGCTCTTATCTGGGTCAAGATTCCTTACCTTCCTGCAAACGAAACAAATGTTGTTCTCATAACATATGGGAATCCTGCGGCTACAGATGCAAGCAGTGGAAAGAATACATTTGATTTTTTCGATGATTTTGATGACAGTACCTTCAGTGAGCTTAAATGGGATACCGAAAGTGCCGGAGGAGGTAAGGTTGAAATCAAGGGTGGGAAGTGTAAGATTGCCGCTCCCGAGGCCCATGCCTATGACTCCTCTATTTCCTGCAGCAAGGAAAGTTTTGATATTAACTCTATGTTTGCAATCAAGAGAACGAAAGTTACTACAGGCACAGATAGCAGGGGACCTCTGCTGCGCCAGGGTTTCATAGACCAGATAGACAACAGAAAAAATGAGATCACGCATGAGACCGAGCTTGCCGATGAAAACCAAGTTAGCTGGAAAACAGTTTCCAGAAAGGAAAGGTATAATTCCTATGATCTTACTGACGTCAGTGTTTCTGAAGGGGAATGGTATGTTTCGGGAGTTGCCTGGTTCGAGGGAAATGATACTCGAGAAATAGCCTGGTTTAAAAATGGTATCCGGGACTCGAGCATGGACTACGCCTCGAATGATGACGTCACCAATTCACCAATGCATGTTTATCTATATGCAGCCTCTGATACGGATGCCTCGAAGAATACAGGCTATATGGCAGTTGACTATGCGCTGGTTAGAAAATTTGTCGAAACGGAACCAACGATCGACGTCGTTTCAACACAGGTAGAATCAGATGTTTCGGCAGAAAACACTCCCGAGGACATTTCTGAAAACACTTCTAAAAAAATTTCTGAATCTGGAGTTATTCCCGAATCCGAGCTCACTTCTGAATCAGAGTCGAATTCTAAAGTCTCTGCTTCTGAGGGAGTTGCACAGGTACAGGAGAATAGGACTAAAGGGGGAACAGGTGTTTCAAATCCCTTATTCCCTGAATATGATGTCAATATTTCCGGAGTTAAGCTTTCTTCTCCATACCAGTTCGACTTCCAGGCTCTTGTAAAGGAACTTGATTCCTCAGACATAAACACTATTTTCCTGAGCGTAAAAAGTGAAGATGTCTGGCAATATGAACGCTTTGTGAAAATGGCCCATGAAAAAGGAATCTCCGTGCATGCCGTACTTCTGGAAGATCCGAATTGCGTAGGAAATGTGGGTTTGAGCAGCTGCCAGGAATCCTTGAATTCGGTACTTGATTATAATGAGAAGTCTCTTGCGCCCTTTGACGGAATTGATATTTACGTAAAATCCTCTACCGAAAAAGGCTCTGAAGATAGTTTTATCGATTACAGGACACTCTTTGAGATTGTACATGAAAAAGCTGGAGATGATGTATCTATTTCTGCAAGCATTCCATCTCAGTATACTCTATCACATATTGAAGAAATAGCTCCATTAGTCGATTTTTTCCTCATCAGAGCTTACGGCGAGGAAAATGAACAGCTTAATTCCGAATCCGGTATTGTTGACGCCATTGCCTCCCTGATGGGTGAAATTAGGGGTGCAAATTCTAAAGGGCTGATAGAAATCTCTGTTGAAGAGGGTTTTGAAGATAAAGTTTCAATACAGGAACTTTTTGCTGCTCTTGTAGATTATTATTCAAACGATTCTGCTTTTCTGGGGGTCTCCATCTCCAATTATGAAATTTATACACCTCTGCCTGAAAAAGCAGAGCCAGAAGAGCAGGAGTTTCAAATACCTGGATTTAAGTTACTTTCGGTATTTCTTGCAGGTCTTGGTGTTTTTGCCCTTTTAAAAGTGAAGAGTAAAGGAAAAAGAGAAAATGATAAAAAGCAGAAAAAGCGAAAATAATTTCTTCTTTTTGAAGAAAAATTCTTTTTCTTCATTTTTTCCTTTATTTTCCTTTATTTTCCTTTATTTTCCTTTATTTTCTTTTATTTTCCTTTCATTTCTACTCTTCCCGTTTCTACTCTTCCCATTTCTACTCTTCCCATTTCTACTCTTCCCATTTCTACTCTTCCCATTTCTACTCTTCCCGTTTCTATTCTTTTTGTTTCTCTCTTTTCTGAGATACTTTGAGAACAATTTGCTTACCTTTTATACAGGAGAAACATTTTTATCCTGACTGGTCATTTATACTTTTGTTTATTTTTGTTTGAAAGTCTATCCTTTTAAATGTTTGAACGGGGGTTCCAGCATTAAAGTTCTTGGATTGGTGGGTAGTCCCAATATTAACGGAAACACTGCAAAGCTTGTTAATGCAATTCTCGAAGGTGCTGCCGAAAATGGCGCCGATAAAGTGGTTTACAACCTGGCTTCTCTGGATATCAAAGGCTGTGATGCCTGCCGCAGATGCCAGGAATCAGGCTGCTGCGTCATAGACGATGATATGCAGGAACTTTATGAGGAAATCCTGACTGCAGACACTGTTGTACTCGGCTCTCCGATCTACCTGTGGCAGATGACTGGCCAGACCAAGATCTTCATTGACCGTCTAACAGCCTTTTTAAGGCCTAACTTTTCGAGCAAACTTGATAACAAAAAATTGATTCTTGTTTTTTCCCAGGGTAGTTCGGATAGGGATGCCTTCAAACCCTATATAGAATACACTGCAGGCCTTCTCTACTATCTGGGTTTTGATGTCCTTGATACGGTTATTGCGGCAGGCACGGATAAGCTTGAAGTTTCCTTCAGGCCCCGGTTGTTGGAAAAAGCTAGGGATCTCGGAAAATTGATTTCGACCTCTCGTTTTCCGGGCCCGGAATGCAGCAGAATCGAGTCAAGCTTGACTCCTTTGCTCTAAATCGTTTTTTTTGAAGATGTCTCGTTGAGACTTGCCTTTTAACCGTACATTTGAACTATAAATTCTCTTTGAGGCATTTCGTAATCTCCATCTGAAACTTATTACCCTATCTGAAACTTATTACCCTTCTACTTTTTTTGTAACAGAGACGCTGGCTGAAAGCAGATTTCTCAGGAAATATTTTATACCTCTGCTGGACCATCTACTTTATCACTTTTCATTCTCTTTTTCGGAGGAATATTTCAGATGAAAGTTTTAGGATTAATCGGAAGCCCCAGAGTAGACGGAAACACTACAAAACTTGTAAACGCAATTATTGAAGGAGCTGCAGAAAACGGTGCCGAGATAAAAGTCTATAACCTTTCCGGACTGGATATTAACGCTTGCAAAGGCTGTATGTCCTGCAGTCTTGAAGGCAAGTGCATAATCGATGACGATATGCAGCAGCTCTATGAAGAAGTCCAGGCTGCAGATACTGTCGTGCTCGGCTCTCCAATTTACATGTGGGGAATTACAGCCCAGACCAAACTCTTCATAGACCGGCTGGTTGCATTGCTTAACCCTGATCTTTCTTCCCGTCTCAAAGTTCCCAAGAAGCTCGTCCTTGCCTATACCCAGGGCAACCCGGACCCGAACACCTTTAAACAGTATTTCAATCATGTGGAAGGTCTGTTCTCCTTCATGAGCTTCGATGTCCAGGGTAATATAGTCGCAGCCGGCACCTATGCCCCTGAAGATATCCTTCAGCAGCCGAACGTCCTTGCACAGGCAAAAGAAATCGGAAAGAATCTGTAAAGTTGTAAAAATAGAAAAGTAGTTATCTAGCGGATTAAATCTGACAGATCAAATTTTTTGATTTCAGATTTGCTGATTTCAGATTCTTTTGACTCTTCTTCACACATTATTAAACTCTTCAGGGTATTCTACAGTCCCCCCTGCACCTTCAAGAGCTCCTTCCTTTAACTCCAGCGCCATAAATGCTTCAGCCGGCGCTCCGAAAGGATCTTTTATTCCCCAGTTGCCGGCCTGTCTAAACCCAAACTTCGGATAGTATTCTGGATGCCCGAGAACTATAACGGAATCGTATCCTAACTGTCGGCAAGTCTTGAGCCCTTCTCTTATAAGTTCACCTCCGATGCCCTGTTTCTGGAACTCAGGCCGAACTGCCACCGGAGCAAGTGAAATAGTTTCCTTCTCCTTTCCTGCCGCTGATTTGATTTTGATCGGGAAAAAGAGGATATGACCAACTATTTTTCCGTCAGCTTCAGCTATAAGTGAAAGTTCAGGGACAAATTTCGGGTTTTTCCTGAGGTTTTCAACGAGTTTTCCTTCAGCAGTCCGTCCGAAGGCAAGTTCGTTTACATCGGTTATTGCAGGGTAATTGGAAGGGGTTTCGTGGCGAATTTTAAAAATCATTATGATGTCCTCTTATACCATTTCATAAACATTCTCTTTTTCCTGTAGCAGTTATTTATTTCCTTTTCATATTACTCTGGTTTTCCCATCCAGCAGAACTTATATGTTTGATGCATTCATTTAAAGAAAGTTAAGGAGAATAAATTCTGACCTTCAATTACTTAACTTTTATCCTCTCCAAAAAAGATTCAAAACGGAGCCCCAGCCATGATCCCCCTTTTCAGTGCAGGAAAAATAGCGCTTGGAAGTATTAAAAGCGCAAAAATGCGTTCAACCCTTACAGTGCTTGGAATCGTTATCGGAGTTGCAGCTGTGATTGCGAATGTGTCCCTTGGGGCAAGTTTCAACCAGCACTTTACAAACGAGGTAACAAATCTCGGGTCGAATTTCATTTATATTCAAGGGATGGAGCCAAAGATCTTTTACGACAATGAGTTGAAAATCGTTGAAAATACCCCAGGAGTTTCGGGGGTTTCGCCTTTGAAGTCGCAGACCGCGGAAGTTACGTACATGTCCCAGACCAAGAACGTTATGGTAAGTGGGGTAGGGGCAGATTACGATGAGGTGGCGAATACCAGGCTCCAGAAGGGGACTTTCATTAATGATAACGATGGCTATGTAGCAATTATCGGGCACGATGTTGCAAATGAGAAGTTTGATCGAAATATTTCAGTCAGAAATTCCATAAATATAACTTTCAGGGTCGGGGAAGACGAGACCGTCACAAAGACCTTTAGGGTTAAGGGAATAATCCAGAACCCGGAAAATACATTTGTCCAGGCGTATGATGACAACGAGGCTGTGCTGATTCCTATCAATGTCATGAACGAAATCCTTGGCGAAAAGGACTATGGCGGGGTTTTTGCGATGGCTGACGATCCTGCAACCATTGAGAATACCTCAGATGAAGTGGACAAACGCCTTGCCCGGAACTTCGGGATTGCAGACAGAGAGTTTGAAGACAAAGATTCGCGGCCCTACATGCTCGTTAACCAGGCCGAGATTTTGGAGCAGACGGACATGATGGCAGCTGCACTCAGTTCTTTCCTGACAACAGTTGCCCTGATATCCCTCCTGGTCGGTTCGATAGGGATCATGAATATCATGCTCGTAAGCGTGACTGAAAGGACTAAGGAGATAGGAGTGCTCAAATCCCTGGGTTTCACAGGCTTTGATATTCTGTTCCTTTTCATGATTGAGTCAATACTGCTTGGAGTCTTCGGCGGGGTTCTCGGAAGCACATTAGGCATTGCAGGTGCCTACGGGGTAGAAACTTTCCTCAATCTTCCTGTCATATTCCCGTTCAGCCTGATAGCAGCCGGATTCTTAGTAGCTGTTATTGTGGGTTTTGTATCCGGTGTCTATCCGGCAAGGAAAGCTGCAAAAATGAAGCCTGTAGACTCACTCAGGCACGAATAAGCTTCTAAGCTTCTCAGAAAGACTTTTAGAGAAAACAAAGCACAATCTTGATTTTGTCGGGCTTTTTGCCCATCTGATTTTTTCTCTTTCTTTTCTCTTCTTTCTTTTTTCGTAGCCTAACTGTCCAGATCCAAACAGTAATATTTCCGGAATGACTAATTTATATGCATAAGGGGGTTTGCGACTGGCAGAGAACAAAATTGAAAAATCCGAGGAAGAGTGGAAAAAGATTCTCACTCCTGAACAATATCATGTCCTGAGGGAGAAAGGCACGGAAAAGCCTTTTTCCGGCAACCTGTATTATAATAAAGAAAAAGGGATTTACACCTGTGCTGCTTGCGGGCAGGAACTTTTTTCTTCAGATACCAAGTTTGAGTCAGGAACAGGCTGGCCAAGTTTCTATGATGCAATTTCCAGTGACAGGGTCCGGCTTCAGGAAGACAACAGCTATTTCATGCACAGGATCGAGGTAGTCTGTTCCCGTTGCGGAAGCCATTTGGGGCATGTCTTTGAAGACGGGCCTGCCCCAACAGGGAAACGTTACTGCCTCAACGCCGTTTCTCTTAACTTCAAGAAAGAAGGCGAGAAGGGAATGGAAAGTAAAGAAGGAAAGTAAAGAAGGAAAGTAAAGAAGGAAAGCGAAGAAGGAAAGCGAAGAAGGAAAGTGAAGAAGGAAAGTGAAGAAATAATTTGAAGAGGAAATGAAAGCAATGTAAAAAGTAAAAGCTACAAGTATACACTGAATATCTGAAATTTCTATATTTACGGATTGGGAGAGGAGGCCCTGATAAACCTGCATCTTACGAAAATACAGGTAGAGATAAGTGGATTTTTTATTTTTTTGATCTCCTATCTTCTGTTTTTCAATTTATTCTTCTACTTTAGAGGATCCGAAGTCCCTATCTACGCTCCAGGCACTCTCATTTTTGCCTTTCTCGGGTACTGGTTGGGCGGCTATTTCTATGATAAGTACCTTAAGTGAAGGAAAAATCTCCCAGGTTTAGCTAAAAACTTGAGATACTTCTATATAGAGATTTTCTTGAAATTTTGTTTTCATAAAATTTATTATAGATTATAACAATCTATTAAATAGATGTTAAAAGCAATCATTTTCGATGTGGATGGGGTTCTTGTGGACTCCATGCGTTTTCAGGCTGATGCCTGGGCTAAAGCTTTCAAAGAAGTTGGTATTACCATCAGCAGGGAAGATGTTTACGAGCTTGAAGGCTCAAACGACAACAGACTAATTAAAGTGATCTTCGAAAAGGCTGGAAAAGAGCCTGAGCCCTGGCACTTCGAGCAACTGCCTGAAAGGAAACGCGAGTTTCTGGAGTTTGACAAGATAAAGCCTTTTGAAGGTATCACAGACTGTCTCAAAGAATTGAAACAACATTTCAGGCTTGCTATGGTTTCCGGGTCGAACCGCTTTGTGGTCGAAAAAGTTGTGGATAAATTTTTTTCAGGCTACTTTGAGGTTGTTATTAACGGGAGTGACATGGAGCGTGGAAAACCTGATCCTGACCCATACCTTAAAGCGCTTGAGAAACTTGATCTGACAAAAAACGAATGCGTTGTAATTGAAAATGCACCTTTGGGCATCACTGCCGCCAAAAGAGCCGGACTTTACTGCGTTGCGGTTGCAAGCATGCTTGAACCTGAAAAAGTGAAGCATGCAGATCTTGTGTTCGAAAACCATGCTGCCCTTCTCGACTATCTGAAGAGTCTTCTTCCTGAGTAAACTTTCGGTTTTTTTCCTGATCACTCTCTTTACTCAGTCCAAGCTGCAAGGTGCGATGAATTTTTTTCAGGAATCTTTTTTTCTGACTTTTTTTTGAATCATTTTTCTTACAGCTTTAGACCCTTCCAGATTTCTTGCAAGCCTTCGCAATCTTCCAGTTTTATTCCTGTATTTCTCCTCTTTATGAATTTTTCTGACTTCTTTTTGAATCATTTCTCTTACAGCTTTAGGCCCGTCCAGGTCTCTTGCAAGTCTTCGCAATCTTTCAGTTTTATTCCTGTATTTTTCCTCTTCAAAGATCTCCCGGATGCATTCCAGAACAACTTCAGGAGGGGTAGAGTAACTTAGCATCCTTCCGTAGCCTTCTTCTTCAATCACCTCAGCATTTTTCTCCTGTTCGCTATGTCCTTTGTCAGGGAAAGAAAGGATAGGAATCCCGAAGCTCAGGGCTTCCATCATGGTACTGTGCCCTCCAGGCGCTATAACTACCTCGGAACTCTTGAGATAGGGATAGGTATCTTTTATAAACTTAAGAATCTGCACATTTTCTGGCAGATCAGTCAGTTTTGAGGGGTCAAGGGATGGGCCTGAAATGAGAGTATAATTAATGGAAGGATCAAGTTTTGCGGTTTCGAGCACCTTTCTAAAAATAGGCTCCCTGTACCCGAAGCCCCCTATAAGGGAAACAACGTGTGGTTTCTTGAGAGGAAGTTCTTCCACTTCTTCATACTTTTCTTTTACAAGGGGGCCGCTGAAAAATAGTTTTTCCTGGGTTTTCGGGGTAAAACTAAGGTTTTTTCTACAGACGGTATAAGGAAGAGGGTAGTCAGGAATAATTATTTTGTCTACTTTTTCAAAAATCTGGTTGTAGAATTTTTTGGTCAGCCCCCCGAGAATCCTGAGGGGAACTCCTCTGTTTTTGAAAAATTCTTCCATATTTGACTGGTTGATTATAAGATATATCGGGAGTCTAAGTGTAAGGGCAGCAAGGATTCCCAAATAATAGCTGTCCGAAATTACGACATCAGGATCTATGTTTCTGATAAGTTTAAGGATCTTCGGGCCTCCCAGAATCTGGGCATTTTTGAGAGTAGCCTCAATCGAGCCTGTGAAGTCCAAGGTTCCCGCCTTTCCAACCAACTTTATTTCCGAAGGGATTTCATGTACCGAGTACCCCGCTTTTTCGACCAGCTCCTTTGAGTAGCCATAAGCCCCAAAGTGCACTTTGTGTCCTGCAGCCAGAAACTCTTTTCCGAGTGCAAGACAGCGGCTTGTATGCCCAAGCCCTTCTCCGCAAATTAAAATTATTATTTTCATCTTTTATCCCTTCTTTTGAGGATATGTTTATTTCTATTCTTCTTTTCGCTCGGATTTTTTATTTCCCTCCTGAGATTTTCCTTTTTCATAAATCTATCTTTCACCTTTTTTCAAGGAATTCTTTTAGAGCTACTGATCAGGCAAGTGTCTTTAAAATTACTTTGGCTTGTAATCATAGTACTTTTAGTATTGTTCTCGATCCATAAATTTTCAAATTTTATTTAAGGATTTTGATCTGCCTTTCCGCAGATGTCTCTGTAATTTTGATATTTTTCTGAACACCAGTTATTTATCGAATTTAATAACACCAAATCTTATTTCTGTATTATGTTCGTTGACTAATTTGCCAGTTTTGTATGTGTGTTTTTATGATGGAATAAAAATACCGGTTTTTTGAAGACATCTGCGGAAAGTGGGTTTGATAAAAGCCGGTAGTTTTTTTAAGAGCTCATCCCAAAAATAAAGTTGTTTATCTGAATCTCGTATTTTGAATAATCAACCGAGTTTCTGATCATGAAAAATAGTTCTGAAACTCTTACTGATGATCTTACTGATGAATCAAGTTCAAGTCTTGTGTCCTATTTGTTCCTTTTCATGCTTTTCTTCCAGAAACTTTCTGACAGCTGCCGGTCCGTCGAGTACTTCTGCAAGTTCCCTAAGCCTTCTGGTTTTTTCACGGTAATGTTCTCCTTCCAGGACTTCTCGAATACAGGCAAGGACAGCCTCTGGGCTTGTCAGGTAGCTCATCCTCTTCCCGTATCCCTCTTCTTTAATCACGGTTGCGTTGTTTTCCTGTTCAATGTGTTTTTCGTCCGGAAAAGAAAGCACAGGAAGCCCGAAGGCAAGGCTTTCAAGAATTGTCCCATGCCCTCCCGCAGTAATTACCAGATCAGAACCACTGTAATAAGGAAAAGGATTTTCTGTAAAGCCCGTAAACTCAACGTTTTCAGGGATTTCTGAAAACTGGTCAGGATCTATTTCGGGCCCTGAAATGAAGGTATAATGGATCTTCGGGTCCAGTTTTGCAGCCTCAAGGACATTCCTGAATATGGCTGACCTGTACCCGAAAGCACCTATAGTTGAAAGGACATTCGGATGCTGAAATGTTTTTGATTCGACTTCACGGTATCTGCATCGGATCAGGGGGCCGCTGAAAAAGATAGTATCATTGACATTCCTTACAAGCGTGAAATTTCTTCGGTTTACAGAATACGGAAGCGGGTAATCAGGCACTATGATCCCATTAACGCTGCTGAAGATATAATTGTAAAATCTCTTGATCAGTTTTCCTGCAATTCTTGCCAAAAATCCCTGTTTCTGGAAAAACTCCACCATATTGAACTGATGTCCTATAAAGTAAACCGGAATCTTCCTGGCCTGTGCGGCAAGAATGCCTGTGTAATAACCATCCGAAAGTACGACATCAGGTTTGAGTTCTTCAATAAGCTTCAGTACCTTCTTGAATCCTGAAGGAGAAATACTCTTAAGGGTTTCTTTGATGGATTTTCTGATATCAAAGATTCCGGTCTCTCCAGCCAGCTTTATTTCGGAGGGGATTTCATATGCCGGATATCCTGTTTTTTCGACCAGCCTTTTTGAGTACCCATATGCTCCAAAGTTCACGTCATGCCCTGCAGCCAGAAACTCTTTCCCTAGAGCAAGGCAGCGGCTTGTATGTCCAAGCCCTTCTCCGCATATGAACAGTAAAATTTTCACTCAATTTCAGCCCCTTATCTGAGCCTGCCGAATCTTTTTCTCTATGTCTTCCTTTATTTTAGTAATATTTTCTTTAAAATATATACTTTTTAGCTTTCTTCCGAATTTCTTCTTCCTTTTATTTTGTGACTTTTTTTCAAGGTCCTGAATATAGGCAGCAAAATGAAAGGAATTGATCTGATCATGAAGTTTAAAGCCAGGTTCTAAGTCACCTAAAAAAATAGAAAGAAGAGATTTGAGGTAACATCTCATTATAAAAAGGTGTAACATGGGAAATCTGGATTTTTTGTTGATGGCACATTTCTCCGGTCTGTTCGTATATTTCGGTCCCACGCTACTAATTAATGATACTCATTTCCTGTATATATATTTTTTCTTTTTCTATGTAAAGGTTCCACTAAATATAGTTGTCCATTTTTGAAAACTATATTTTTAGTTCTTCATGAGTTTTCTTTTCAGACATTTTGGACGATATCTTCAACTCTCCTTAATTCTTTTTTACGAAAAAAACTTTAAAAAAAAGCTTTATATGTTTCAGTTTTACTCTGCTCTTTCTCGCTCCTTCTTATTTATCCCATTCAAGTAAAACTGAAGAATAGTCTGTTTGAGATCGAGCCTATCCCGAACATTTTATCTTTAATAATTTAGATTTTTCAGGATTGCTTTCATGACCAGGAACCTGATCGATTATTCTAAATACAATATTCAAGAGGCAAATTTTGAGTTTTAGGATGAGCTCATCTATCTTTTCTTTTTTCCTTTTCTTCTCCTTTTTAGAATACTTTTCCTTATAGTTATCATATCTATTCTTTCAAAAAATCAATTTACTTTCTATTAATATATGTATTAAATTGGGAAAATACAGTTTTCTTAGCGAAATATATTTATATTTTTCCCTTCATCTTTTACTGGATAAGAATTTCGTGAATTTTCATGAAGTAAAGACTATCTGAACAAAGTGGTCGTGCTTGTTTATGCAAGGAAAAACTGGAACTAATCCTAAAACAACGGTAAGCTCTGAGATTGCAGAAACTTTGCTTCAGGAGGGATGGAAAAAGATGGATCTGCATGTGCACTCCTCCTGTTCCTATGACGTTCCTCCAGCAAAGGCAATGCACCCTGCAGTTCTTTTTGAAAAAGCGAAGGCTCAGGGGCTTGATTTTGTGACCTTTACCGACCATGATACTGTCAAAGCTTATGATCTGCTTGGCTGGGATAAAGAAGGGCTGATTCCAGGGGTTGAGATTTCAATCAAAGACCCTGAAAATATAGGACATACCCTTCACGTTAATGTTTTTGGGCTTGACTCAGAAGAGTTCGGAGAACTTGAGACGATTGCAAACCAGGAACATGACTTCAAAAGCTTTATCCATTACCTCAGAACTCACGACCTTCCGCACATTTATAACCATCCCTTCTGGTTTGCCATAGGGGATCGCCCTAACCTCCGGGCCGTGCCTGAACTCATAAAACAGTTTCCTGTTATCGAATACAATATGCAGGACTTGACGGAAAAAAATCTTATTACAGCTGCTCTTGCCCGGAAATATGGAAAAGGGCTTGCTGCCACTACGGACAGCCACACAGGAGGCATGGGGGCTGTCTATACTCTTGCAAAGGGAGACTCTTTCAGAGAATATTTTGATAATATCAAAAATGGCAGGTCCTATATGGTAGTCGAAGGAGGAGCCTTGCGGCACCTTACAAAAGAACTTAATGCCTGGGTCGAACTGGTTTTTTCCATGGATCGAAATGTAAGGGAAGAAATGCATTTCACCACAAATGTGAGGACTTTTGACAAGCTTATAGGTCTCTTTGCAAATGAGAAAATGAGGGAATTTCCTAGAATTAACAGTCTGACAATGAGTTTTTTCCAGAATTTTTCCCGTTCAGGGCTTCCTGCTTACATGTATATGAGAGCTGAAAAGCCTCTGGTTTCGAGAATCGAAAAGATTGTGAGCCTGATAGCATAAAATTATTACCAAAAAATGAGGAAGGATATGCGGATTCAAATCGTATTTAAAAAAGAAAAAGAGAACCGGAGGGTTCGGCTTAGAAGCCGTAGTTCTCCGGCAGGAAGACTTTAACTTCACTCTTGTATTTTGTGAGGCAGTCGTCCATGAACTTGTCCATGTCAGATGGAAGAGCATCGAGGGCTGCCTTTGCGTCTGCGAGGGCTTTGGTTTCGAACCTGGAGAGCTCGAGCTTGCCAGCTGCACCTTCGCTGACGATGTCGCAGCATGCTACTGCAGCGTTCTTTGCCCTGAGGTAGATGTTGTCTCCGTCCTTAACAATTGCCTGGCCGACCTTGTATGCGTTGTCATATGCAAGCACGTAGGACTGGGGGTCTCTGTACCTGTCGGAAAGCATGAGAAGGTCCCTGAGAACTTTTTCGTTCTTGGTTTCAAGAGCGGTGTTCATGAGGGCGCAGTCGTATGCAAGGGACTCGGACCAGCACTGAACTGTGGTACCACCGAATTCACCGTGGTATTCAACGGACTCGTTGGACCAGCAGTCACAGCACTGCATAATGAGGTTACCCATTACGTCAGAGTGAGCGCAGGTGGAAGTTTTACCTTCCTGGGTCATTGGCATACCGGTGATGGATTTGATGATGATGTTCTCGTATCCGCAGTCCTTACCCGGGCCAACTGCACCGCATTCGTATGCGACGAGAGACCTGGGGGCGGAAATTGCCCTTGCGAGGATTGCGAGGGTGTGGGCGAGGTTCTTGTCGAGCAGTCCGCCGCCGATGAACATTGCGGTGTTTGCCTGGGCACAGTCTGTGTCACCAGCTGCAACAGTACCGGTCTTCTTTGCAATTCCTGCAATGTCGGTCCAGATCATTTCCATGTCCATGGAGCCGAGGCAGCCGATTGCGTAGAGCATACCAGCGATGTCGTTCCTGAGAACTGCGTAGTCGAAAACTTCCTTACCACCCATGCTCTCTACGGAAAGCAGGTCAGCACCGGACTTGGCGCACTGTTCAAAAGCCTCGAGGAAGACGGAGTACTTGTCGCCTCTGAGCTGGAGGTAGTCCCTGTTTTCACGGATGTCACCAATGGTGTGGCGGAGTGCGCACTTTATGCCGTATTCATCGTGGTATTCTTCCATGATGGTCTTCTGGGCGTGTGCGACTTCTGCTCCCCAGGAGGGGTTGTTGGACATCTGCTGAACGTGTTCGGTTTCGAGGATAACTGCCGGGAAACCAACCTGGACCATTCTTGCCATGATGTCGGTGGTGATCCTCTCGTATTCCTTTACGAGTTTTTCCTTGGATGCACCGGCTTCAGGTCTCGGGGCGTAGTTAACTTCAGGAATTGTATAGCCTGCACCGATCTCAAGGCCAAGGCCTGCCTTTACGGGGTGCTTGGATACGCCGAAAGTCATCTCGTCTGCGCTTGCGTATGCCATTTTAGTGAATCTTTTTGCTGCCATTTCACTCACCTCAGTGCTTGTGGAATTTCTCTCTTAATGCTGCGATATCTGTGGTACCTGCAACGATTGCGTCAGCAATCTTGGGAGCATCAGCGGCTTCTTCACCATACACACCGAGTGCATACTGGGATACGAAGTCCTGGTTAACTGCGCCGCCACCGCATGCGAATGGGATCTTAATTCCCTTTTCAAGGAGCTTGTCGTTAACTTCCTTGAATGCATACATGGTGGTGGTCATGAGTGCGGTACCTGTGACCATGAGGGGCTTGTTTGCAATAACTGCTGCAATAACTTCGTCTACAGGGACGTCCCTTCCGAGGTCAACTACATCGTAGCCGTTTGCCCTGAGGAGAGCGGTAACGATGTTCTTTCCGATGTCGTGAACGTCACCCTCTGCTACGTGGCAGACAATGGTTCCCTTGGTTTCATGGACAGTTTCGGAGTTTTCCTTACAGAACTCGATACCATTCAGCATGGCATCAGCGGACATCATGACGTTTGGCAGGAAAATAATACCTTCATCGTAGAGCTTTGTGACAACACCCATACCGACCATGAGAGCATCGTCGATAAGGGCAATGGGGTCCTTACCTGCATCAATTGCTGCCTGGAGACCCTCGATCACGTCGTCTTCTTCTCCTTCGAAGATGGCCTTTGCGATCGGGTAAATTAATTCGTCTTTAGGATAGAGCTCTTCTGCGGCTTCTTCCGGCGTCATTGCCTTTTCCAGAGCCACATTGTATCTGGTTAATACCCTTTTCAGACTTGCTGCTGTAAAGTCCAACATATTTCTAAACCTCCATTTAGATTTTCAGCAAAAAGGTCGTCGCCGCTCCGGGTCTGCAGTTCCCGGAAATCTTCGGCACTGTGAGGTTCCGGCTTTACCTCCGTGAAGCTTTTTCTTTCGGTGGTATCTACCCTGAGAAAACACCCTGGGAAAAATCCGCAGTTTATCCGTTTTTATCGGATCTTATCTCAGATTTTCTACGGTACGCACCCTTGAAAGAATTTCTCCTTTTTCGCCGGAACTTTTACCTTTTTGATTGATTTACGTGTCTGAATGCTGACACGTATACAGCATAATTAGGGGAAATCATCACATATACCATAAACGACGGAAATTTTTTCCTGGTTTTTACAGGACAACACAGGGTCTGAAATTTTGAATCTATTGCGTCACTTTCTGCTCCTAAATATTTTGTTCTTATTTCTCTCGATAGATGCCCTCCAAATTTTTGAAGCAACTCTCAATAATCCTTTTCAAACTTTTCTAATGGCCGGGTGTTCTAAATCATTATTATTTTTTTTGAACAATGCTATTATTTAGATAAAGCCTGTCAAAAATTTCAATGTTCGTACTGCATTCTTTTAACTTACATATTTTGTTTATCTCTTTTGTTAAACTGTAATTCCCTCTGAAATCACGGCTAATGATGTCGTTTTCCTCAATGATAGATATTTCTTCTCTACTATTAAAATTATGTTGCCTAGATCCTCTTGCGTTTTAAATTATTCATCCAAATTCTTTTATATATATGGGTCTATCGATTACCTTCAAATATGGCACAAACTTCTCCCCTTATTCAGGTCTTACAGGACCAGATTGGAAGTCGAATTTTTATTCGCCGTTGCGCGGATTTTTTAGCTTCAGCTAATATAAATATTCTATATTTATCGAAAAATGAGATAGAAGTGGTTTGAATGCAACCTGAGTTAATAGATGTCGTATTTCGTTCCCAGAAAAGAAGAGACCTCCTTTTACTCTTGGGAGAGGAACCCAGAACAATGGAAGAAATTAAGATCCTCCTTGATGTCTCCCCCACAGCTATCTTGCCCCAGATCAAAAGGCTTACAGACAGTAATCTGGTTATTCAAAAAAATGGCAGCTACGAATTGACAGATATGGGAGGTCAGGTCTTTAAAAAAGTTCAATCTCTTGTTAATGTCCTTACTTTACTCGAAAGAGATAATTACTGGATTGAACATGACCTGAGTGGAATTCCTCAATATCTTTTTGAAAGGATCGGTGACCTGAAGGACTGCAACCTGGTTAAAACAGATCCCAGTCAGATTTTCGAACCAAATACGGAACTTTTGAATTTCTTCTCCTCTTCCCGTTATCTTATGGTATTTTCATCCTTTTACAGGCCTGAGTTCCTTCCCCTTTACTCAAAGCTTGGAAGGCTGAACTCAGAGGTTACCCTTATTTTCACTGAGTCAGTACTCGAAAAGATCCTGCACAATTACGAGAGGAAAATAAGGAAAATTGCCTCGATGCAGAATACCGAACTTTTTGTCTGCAATGACGGAGTCAAGTTGGCTGAACTTCTTGTGTCAGATCGTGGGATGATGCTCTCTCTCTTTGACCGCAATGGAAGGTTCTATCACGACTATATGTACTGTTCCGAGACTCAGGCTATGAATTGGGGTAGGGAGCTTTTTGAGTTCTATAAATCAAGAGCATGGCAGGTCGATAATGAAATAGTCATTGACAACTTTGCCTGTACATCCGAAACCGGAGCTCTTTCGAAATCCATGTTACTCAGTCTGCATTGAAATATAAAGTAAATTTTATGCAAATTTAAGTCTTTAATCCGCTTTCAGATCCCAAGTTAATTCCAGATATACTTCAGAGTCCCTTTCCGGAGGCTAAATCGAATGAGTATGGAACTGCAGTTAATAGATACGATTTTTTTTTCGGACAAAAGGAAAAATTTGCTTTTGCTCCTTAAGGACGGGCCAAAGACGATTGAGGAAGTTAAAACCGAGCTTGATGTCAGTTCCAGCCCTATTATGGCGCAGATCCGCATCCTGCTCAAGGACGGGTTGCTGGTGCAAAAGGATGATACTTACGAGCTATCGGTAAAAGGAAAGCTTATTGTCCCCAAAATGGAGCCTCTCCTTTCAACTTTTCGTGTCTTTGATGAGAATCACGATTACTGGGCAAGGCAGAATTTGTATACTCTTCCTCCTCACCTGCTGGATCGAATTGGGGAACTTGGCAGCTGTGAGGAATTTGTACCTGAGAGGACTCATATTTTTGATTACCCTCCTGAAATTATGGACCCGCTTTACAGGTCTAAGACAGTTATGGAAATCTCTTCTTTTTTCCGTCCAGGGTATCCAGGTCTCTATCTGGACCTTGCAAAAAGAGGAATAAGAGTATCTCTTGTCCTCGAAAGGCCAATATATCAGAAATTGATCTCCGACTACAGGAAAGAGGTAGAAGAGTTCTTATATATGGAAAATACGTGCCTCTTTGTCTGCGATAATAAAATTGAGCTGGCTTCAAGCATTGTTACCGATCGCTTCATCTCTATATCCCTTATTTCAAAAGACGGAAGATACTATAACCATGAGATGGTAAGCTTTGAGAAAAGTGCCCTTCCCTGGGGGCAGGAACTTTTTAACTATTATAGGGATATGTCAGAAAAGATTACCCAAATTTGAATTTTCTTCGTTTCCAAAACTTAAAATATCCTTGAGTTCCAGCTTCCTTAAGCAATGATAAAGCAAGGTTTCTCAGCAATTGTTGACGAAAACACTGAAATCCTGATTCTCGGATCTCTTCCGAGTGACGAATCTATCAGGAAGCACCAGTACTACGGGAACCCGGGAAACGATTTCTGGAGGCTGCTTGGCAGTACGATAGGAGAAGATCTTCAGGGCATGGATTACGAAAGCAGGCTTGAAACTCTGAAGCGTAACAGGATAGGGCTCTGGGATGTATTTAAAGCCGGAAAAAGAAAGGGAAGCGGGGATTCAAATATCAGGGATGAAGAAATAAATCAATTTTCAATGTTGAAAGAAATCACTCCAAAGCTGAGACTGGTTTGTTTTAATGGCAAAAAGGCAGGAAAATACGAACAGCTTTTAAGAGAAATGGGGTACGAAACAAAAATTCTTCTCTCTTCAAGCGGAGCAAACCGAAGATTTCCAAAGCTTCGAGAATTGGAGTGGGAAGCTATCTTCAAGCACTGACAAATATCTCTCTCCCCACTTTTTCCTCGATCTGGAGTTCTGAAGATTTCAGGTTTCTTTTCATGGAGTTCTGAAGATTTAGGCTTTCTTTTCAGAAAGCCCTTGAAACATAAAATTCCGGCTCTTTACGATTCTTCAACCTTTATAGCCTCTATAGGGCAAGCTTCTTCGCATGCTCCACAGTCTACACATTCTTCTTCGTCCACAACTGCACAACCTTCTTCCTCATCTATAATAATTGCTTCTACAGGGCACTCTTCTACACAGGTTCCACAGCCTGTACATTCTTCTTTGTTGACTTTTGCTGGCATGTTTTTATAACTCCTTATTTCTTTTTTGTAACACACTTTTTTCTGTATTTTTCTTTTCTGTACTATTCTATTCAGATCATTATTTATTCAAATCATTATTTATTCAGATCATTATTTATTCAGATCATTATTTATTCAAATCAGTATTTATTCAGATCATTATTTATTCAGATCATTATTTATTCAGATCATTATTTATTCAGATCATTATTTATTCAGATCAGTATTTTTGAAGGTTAGTTGGAGTTTAAATCTGGTTGGAATTTATAATATGAGTTAATCTGAACTATTTTTTTATTTATGCAATTTTATATATATAAACTTGCTCCTGTCCCTTCCTGTCATTTTTGTCTGGTGGTGGAGTATCTTCTTCTGAGCTGCAAATTATAGTTCTCACATTAAAAATTGACTATATAAGTTAAGAAATATGAATTTATAGTCTCATCTCAAAATTCCTTCATATATAAACGAAAAAAACCACGGAAAACACGGAAGAAAGGAATTACGGGCACAGAGTCTTCCGTGCTTTCCGTGTCTTCCGTGCTTTCCGTGTCTTCCGTGGTTCTCGTTTCTTGCTTGAGTTCTTCCCTGCCCTTTTAAAGTATGAAAATACAGTGAGTTAAAACCACGGAAAGAACGGAAAACACGGAAGAAAGGAATTACGGGCATGGGGATTTCTGTGTTTTCCGTGTCTTCCGTGGTTCCTGTGTCCTGATCGAGTCTTCCCTGCCCGCATTTTTTGACAACTATAAAACTTTAATAATTTAAATGCAATCTGTAGTTCGTATAAACTATAAACTGTTTTTACGGATGTGATTAATTCATAAGTTTACTATAGTTCCTTTTCGGTAACTTCCTCAAGACTGTTCTCTCTCGTTTTTGTCCCATTTTTATATACTGAGGATTTTTTGTATTCATCTTTTTCTCTTTTCTTTGCCCATTTACTGTCTTCTATAATTACTATACACATCTAAAAGATTATCATAAAAAATTTCCTTTTATTTGTTCTTAAAAACGAGATTACCTTCCAACATAATAATGAGGTTTCAAACTTGAATTTACTGAACACCAATTATTCTCTGCTCTTTCGCAAGATCAATATTCCATTTCTCTTCTTTAAATGAGCATTAAACATATTAATAAATTTTATAATAACTTTATAAAATAAAAATGTATATATTCTACTGTAAATGTTTCTCGCTTTCGCCCTAAATTAAATATCAAGATCCCAGTGCATTGTATGAACATGACCCTGAAAAATCACAGCTGTAGAGGCCTAACTAAGGGTATAAATCGCCATTTTAGCACTGGCGATGGCGTGAGAAACATAAATAATACCTATCGATACCCTGACGATATAGTTGGCGAAGTCCATTATGACAGCCGGATAATCTCAGGCGCCATGTGGGACCTCCGTGAGATTCTGGGCGCAGAGCTTACAGATGAGCTGGTCCTCAGGAGCATGAAACTCGAGCCCCGGGACTTTCAGGAATACCTTGAGGACATACTGATAGTGGATGATGACAATGCCGACCTGAGTGATGGTACACCTCATATCAATGCTATCTTCAAGGCATTTTATGTAAACCACGGAATTGATTCGGAATACTTCTATCTGGTCGCTCCGGAGGTTTCCGGGGAATACCTTCCAAGCTGCTCATTTACCAACAACGACACAACGACTATAGCTGCCAGTGTTACAGACGTGATAGATGTAGACCCTTCATCAATTAGTATGACGGTTAATGGAGAACCTGTTGCATTAACAAACGCAAAAATAAGCAATGGTTATAGGGTTGAACACATCCCTACCATACGGGGACGGGGAAGTTGTGGTTTGTTTAAATGCCTCGGATATCGCAAGAAACTCCGTCTCACACAACTGGTCATTTTTCGTGGATGCAAAACCTCCAGTCTCAAATACTCCTGAAGACGTGGAATTTTCAGAAAATAGCACAGCGTGCTTCACGGGCTGGAAGCTTTTTGACTCGTGTCCGGGATGTTATTGGGTATTATGCGATGGGAAACAGGTTGTATCCCACGTCAAGTGGGCAAACCGTACAAACCTTTCAGTTCCGGTGAATACGGATATCGGGACCGGAGATTTTAACTACACCATAATATACAACGATGTTGCTGGAAACTATGGTGTGCAGGACACTGTTATCATAACCATTAATTCTTTCGCGGCTCCGACAATCAACATAACATCTCCGGCAGACGGCTATTCAACGACATGTGATTCCGTAACGGTTTTTGGAACCGTAAACGGCACAGAGTCATTATCCTCGGTTACCGTAGACGGAGCTGAAGCAGATCTCTCTCTTGAAGGCTTCAATGGCACGTTCACAAAAACAGTGCCTTTCTCCCTGGGCATAAACACAATATATGCAAATGTCACCGATGAAAGAGGAGCCACAAGCAACACCTCCATAAATGTTACAAGAAAATCATCTTCAACAAACAACAGTGAAGTAGGTGATGAAGAAAGCAATGGAGGAGGCAATGAAGAAAGCAGTGGAGGAAGCGATGAAGAAAGTAGTGGAGCAGGTGACGAAGAAAGCAGCGGAAGTAGTGTCGGAACCTATAGGTCCTCCAAATCCCAGAGCAATGTCGCGATCAAGGAACTTGCCCGGCAGTTTGTGACAACCGGGAACCATATCTGTTTCGAGTTCACGCGGGAAGTCACTCCTGTAGTTTATGTGGAATTCGATGCCAAAAAAACTTTCGGAAAAACCACGACCGTTATCGAAGAACTGAAGGAGAGATCAGTCCTGACTCCTGCCGAACCTGAAGGGGAAGTCTACAAATACCTGAACATATGGGTCGGAAACGGGGGTGTAGCAACTCCGGAAAATGTCGACAACCCTGTCATCGGATTTAAGGTGGAGAAATCCTGGTTGGAGAAAAACGATATTTTAGAATCCTCTATCAAACTGTGGAGGTATAATAATGATGTATGGAACTTATTCCTTCCGGAGAAGGTCAACGAGGATGATAAATATGTTTATTTCGAGGCCAAGACCCCCGGCTTCTCACCTTTTGCCATAACAGGTGTTATACAGGAGGGATTCGGGGTACAGAAAAGCACTCTGGAACCGATCCAGAAGGAAAACCTCACCGATGCCTCTACCGGGGCAGATGACCAGCATGTATCCGATGAGGAGAATACGGCAGGCATAGGCTTTAGATCTGCATTGATGCTGCTCGCCTGTGCGTTCCTGGTTGTAAGGAGGAGAAGCTGATGCTTCCCTTCCTATTATTTATATGTCTATGATTCTGTCTGCCCCGAGCCTATCCAGAATCTCAAGCAGTCTCTTTTTGCGCTTGTTTGCTTCCTTAATCTCAGAGATATAGGTTTCCCAATCCTCCTTTTTCCCACCAGCTTCGAGAGATTCTTTTACTTTCCGGAGGTATGGGGATGCTGCTTCGTATGAGTCCGGTTTTGTTTTGGAAATCAGCTTTTCTGCTAGTTTTTTCCATATCTCGATTGCAATTTCGGGATATTTGTCCTTTACTGCATTTGCAATTTCTTTTTCTGAGACGGAATTCCAGTATTTTTCGGCTTCACCTTTACTTTTCTTGAGCTCTTCATACCAGCGGACTACTTCATCAGGATCGTTTTCTTGAATAGCTATCTTTATTAACAGATCAAGGACAGGAGGTTTGATTCCCTTTTTCGAGCCAATCTCCGGCAGTCCTGTTTTTGGAAGAATGTCAGGAAGAATTGAAGTTTTTTCCGTAGTTTTGGCCTGTCCGGCTGGCAGTTCTCCATCTCTCAGATACCGAAGGGCAGCTTCTCGGATCTCCTGCCATTTTCCGGTTTTTTCGGCTGCTTCCTTCATCCTGATGTAGTTATCCAGATGAGGATGCCTGAAAAAATTTTCTGTTTCAAGAGCAGTTACAAAAAGCCAGTTTCCTTCTTTTTCCTTTATTTCAAGAAGAATCTGCCAGAGCTGATGGGCAGTACCGAATTCATATTCCCTGGTTTCTTCAATTCCCTGATAAATCCACTCTTCTGCTTTCTCTTTCTGTCCGGAGTCAAGCAGTACTCTGACCAGCCTGACATAACTGCCTGATCGTTTGGCTTCACGTTCACAGATTGGAATAACCTCTTCCGAAAGCCCGGCTTTTTCCAGAGCGTCGATAAGTCTGTCAACAACATAATTCCACTCCCAGGATGAATCATAGAGAGCATTTTCCGTTCTTTCAGCTTCCTGCAACCGAAATTTTAGGGCTTCTGCAAAAAGTCTCCACTCTTCCTGTGTGAAATTCCCTTCCCAGAAAGTGTGTTCTCCAAGAATATTGTAATTATCTTTTAGCTCAGTTTCAAGGACATAAAGCATTTTCTCATGTGCAGGGAGAGAGGATTGAGATAAGGCTTTGAACACCACATCCATGCAGCCGGATATTTTTATTCCGATCTCTCCATTTTCGTCATATTCTGCAATTCCTTCATACCTGTCCATGAGCTCTTTTCCGATATCCAGCAGTTCGTCAGGGTGGCCTGAATCAAGCAGGCTTTCAAACCGAACCTGAATATCCGAAAAATCAGGCCGACCTTCGACATCTTCGTCTCCATACCCCCAGTAATCATAACTCTTTGTTTCTCTCCAGAACTCGTCCAGTTCGGAATAGATTCCCTCAATAATTCCTTCTATGTTTTCTGACGCAAGATCCTGCCGATCTCTGAGGTATCTGCCAAGCTTAGCATCTTTTTGTGCAAATGTCACTAATATCTCGATTAACTCCCGTTTCTCTAACTGTTCAAGGTATTCGCGGAGAATCCGGAGTGAGGATTCGTCAGTATCATAGGTTCCGAAGCTTTCATCTTCTGTATATCCTCGTCTGGCTCTTGCAATAAGCGGATCTTCCTCTGCAATAACAGAAACTTCTTCTCCTTTCTCTACGCGTTCGAGATATTCAAGTACAGCTGCAACCCCGTGTTTACAGTCATGTCCTACAGGGCATGTGCAGATAGAGCTCAGTTTTCCATTTTCCAGGGAAACTTCTGTGAAATATTCTATTGTTCCCTCTACCCGGGAGACCAGGCTGCCTTCAGATGTACGCTTAATATCTTTTACTCTTCCCTCTTTCTGATATTTGATCCCCCTTGCAGTGGTTTTCCCTCCAGCCCAGTCCTGCAGATCACTCCACTTAAGTTCCTTGAACGGATCGATATTTTTGCTTTCTGATGGCATAAGCTATTATTTCTTTAAAGTAATATAAAAATGGGAGCTACAAATTGTAGCGAATAACGACTTAGAAGTACTTGACCAGAGTTACTTAAGGGATCTTTTCCTTACTATCCAGAGGACTTTATTCGGTGAGGACTTTCCTGCTTACTTGCCCTCTTCATCCTTTTAAAGATGGCAATCTTCACTCTTTGGCGATTTTTACTCTTTGATTGTCTTTTCCAGAAGCCCGTAAACTGCAGGACTTTGAATTACTTCTCCCCTGGCATTGTAGCGGGAACCATGGCAGGGGCAGTCCCAAGTTTTCTCGGCATCATTCCAGGAGACAAAGCACCCCATGTGTCTGCAGGCAGGATTAAAGGTATAGAGTACACCCTGTGAGTCTCGGAATACTGCCACCTTTTCCTCTCCTTTTTCAATAACAGCCCCCTTCCCTGGCTCGATTCTGGAGATTTCTTCCTGGACAGGAGGGAATGCCTGTCTGGATCTTGAAGGATCGTATACTTCAGTCCAGGGATTATCCCTGTCAAGTATCATATCCGTAAGAATCATTGCTGCAGCAGTGCCTGTTGTCATACCCCATTTCTGAAATCCGGTTGCCAGATATAACTGCTCACTGTCCGGAGTAAGTCTGCCGATAAGTGGCACATTGTCATCGGACATGACATCCTGAGTCGACCAACGATAGTCAATAGACCGTACTTTATAGATCGACCTGGCCCAGTCCTCAAGATGCCTGTAGTGCTCATATGTGTGGTTACCATACCCTGTCGGATGCCCGTCTCCAGCTACAAGTACCATTTCGCCTCCTTCTGCAGGCTGTGAGCGCAGAGATCTTGCAGGCTCCTCGGCATTAATAAACATTCCATCAGGGAATGTCTCTTCGATACGTACCCCTAGCACATATGACATTGACTGGTACAATTTTTTAAATAACTCTCCAGGCTTATCCTCAATCGGAAAATGCGTTGCCTGAATGACATTCTCTGCTTTTACGGTTCCTTTATACGTTTTTACAACTACCGGCTCCCCTCCTTCAATTCCCAGTGCTCTCGTTTTCTCAAAGATATGACAGCTATCCCCAGGAATTTCTCTGGCAAGGGCACAAAGATACTTTCGAGGATGGAACTGTGCCTGGTGGCTGAAGCGGATTGAACCGTAAGTCTCAAAAGGCAATGGCAGACTATCTTCAAATGAGGCTGGAAGCCCCAATCTCCTGGCTGCCCGAACCTCATCCAGAATCTTTTGTGTAGAATCTTCAGAACCTGCATAGACATAAGCTGGCTTGTGGACAAAGTCGCAGGATATGTCCCATGAACGAACTATATACTCAATCTTCTCGATTGCTGCTTCATTTGACTCTGCATACTGTTTGGCCTGTCTTTTCCCTAATTTCGAGATAAGTCTGTTATAGATCAGGTTATGCTGAGATGTGATTTTTGCAGTCGTGTAGCCAGTAACTCCTGTAAGAATCCTATCTGCCTCGATCACTGCAACGGACACTCCTGCTCGCTTCAAAAGAAAGGCTGAGGTGATCCCAGCTATTCCACCTCCAATTATTGCCACATCAACGCGAGTGTCTCCTAGAAGAGCAGGATATTTTGATTCTGGCGTAGTTGCCATCCAGTAAGATCCTGCCCTTCCAGGCAAGATGTAATCCATCTCCTTCTGGTTTGCCATAGCTTTCACCATTATCTCCTTCATTCTAAGAAACCAAATCCTGCTTTCGTCACCTGCTTTGAGCTAAACGTTCATAGGATAGCTGTTTCGTCCAATGTGGGCATAAGTCCTATCAAAGAAATTAATCTTTTATTTCTTCCCTCTTCCCTTTTTTCTCCGAAAGTCCATAAACGGCAGGGCTGCTGATTACTTCTCCCATTGCGTTATAGCGAGAGCCATGACAAGGACAGTCCCAGGTCTTTTCTGCATTGTTCCATGAAACGATGCACCCCATGTGCCTGCATGAAGGGTCGAAGGTATGTAACATTCCTTCCCAATCTCTGTATGCTGCTACTCTCTCGCCTTCTACTTTGACAATAGCACCCTCTCCACGCGCAATCTGTGAAGCTTCTTCATGAACAGGAATTATCCTATCCGCTACAAGACCCTTCATAGCTTCAGTAGCCTGTGAAAGGAGAGTTTTAGCCGATTCGATCGGTTTGAACCTCGAAGGATCGTATACCTCCTCCCAGGGGTTTGGTTTTCCAAGGATCATATCCGTAAGAATCATCGCTGCAACCGTACCTGTGGTCATGCCCCATTTCCGGAACCCTGTTGCCAAATATGAATTTTCGCTGTCCGAAGTTAGCTGACCAATATAGGGAATTTGGTCTATGGTTATGGTATCCTGGGTAGACCAGCGGTAATCAATGGAATTGACCGAGTAGACTGATCTTATCCATTTCTCAAGGTTTCGGTAGTGATCGATTTCGTGATTTCCCTCTCCGGTTCTATGTCCTTCCCCGGTTACGAGGATCAATTCGCCTTCATCTGCAGGTTGGGAGCGCAAGGACCGGGTAGGTTCCTCGGCGTTGATGAACATCCCCTCCGGGAAAGCTTCCTTAATTCGGACCCCAAGCACGTATGAACGGGATTGGTACAGGCGCTGAAAAAACATTCCAGGTTTATCGTTAATTGGAAAACGTGTTGCCTGAATAACCTTATGTGCCCTCACGGTTCCCTTGTCAGTTGTTATAGTAATAGGGTCATCACCCTCGACCTTCAATGCTCTCGTCTTCTCAAAGATATGATATCCATCTCCTTCAATTTCTCTTGCAAGGGCACAAAGATACTTTCTGGGATGGAACTGCGCCTGATTACCGAAACGGATCGAGCCATATGTCTCGAAAGATAGGGGTAAGTTCTCTTCAAAAGATGCCGGAAGCCCAAGACTCTTAGCTGCCTCTACCTCATTTCGGATTTTTCCAGCGGATTCTTCAGAGTCCGCATAGACGTATGCAGGCTTACGGATAAAGTCGCAGGCTATATTTCTTGAGTTTACGATAGAGGCTATTTTCTCTATAGCTGCCTGATTGGAATCTGCATACTGCTGTGCCTGCCGCCGTCCGAATTTTGAGATCAGGCGGTCATAGATCAGGTGGTGTTGGGATGTTACTTTTGCAGTGGTATGACCTGTCGCCCCTGTAAGAATTCGATCTGCCTCGATCACTGCCACGGATGAGACTCCTGCCTCTTTTAAAAGGAAAGCAGATGTAACTCCCACTATTCCGCCCCCCAAAATCGCCACGTCGACACGAATGTCTCCGGAGAGAGGAGGATACTTTGATTTTGGTGTGGTTGCCATCCAGTAAGATTCTGCCCTTCCAGGCAGGGTGTAATCGGTTTCCTTCTGGTTTGCCATATCTTTCACCATAAAAATCTGCCAGGTTTCTGCTCGATTGAGTATTTTCTCATGAGTGTGCCTTTTAAATATGCAAAAGTTCTCATGAGCTCGCTCAAGTTCCGTAATCCTTGTTGATGATTCTCCCCTGTATCTATTCCCAAACTGATACCCTAAAATTATCTAATTAAATACTATAAAAATCAGTAGTAATATTAACTCAGGCATTATCCTTTAGGCGGGTTAATCAAAATAGAGATTAGTAGAGATTAGTAGATATTAGTAGATATTAGTAGATATTAGTAGATATTAGTAGATATTAGTAGATATTAGTAGATATTAGTAGATATTAGTAGATATTAGCAGAGGTTAATCAAAATAGAGATTAGAATCTGAAAATTTCTCGGCTTCTGCACAGTTATTTTCAAACCAGAAATCTTTAGGAAGGATTGACAATATAATCTCACTTTCAAAAGTATCCATAAAGTATCTTGAGGTGTCATATGAGGGATTTGGTATTTCTGAGAGGAGTGCCTGGCTCCGGCAAATCAACTTTTGTTAGAGAAAATAAACTTGAACCATACACTATCTCTTCAGACGCGGTTCGGATTCTTCTTAAGCCGCCTGTACTCTCTATTACTGGAAAAACCATAATTTCTCAAAAAATCAATCCCAGAGTCTGGGGGCTCATCTACTCACTTATTAAAAGCCGTATGGAAGAAGGAGAATTTACGATCCTTGACGCAACGAATGCAGGAAATGCAGATATTGCAAAGTATAGGAAACTTGTCAAGACTTACAGGTATAGGGCTTTATGCGTTGACTTCTCGGATGTGCCGATTGAGGTTGCAAAGGAAAGGAACATGAGGAGACCTGCATATGAGATCGTACCTGAAGCTGTAATTGAGGAGATGCATTTTATAATACGCACACAGACGGTGCCGTCATTTGTTACTGTAATAAAACCTCATGAATTCTATGAAAAGTTACAGTACAAAATTGCTGATTTTTCCCACTACAGGAGAATCCATCATATTGGAAATATAAATGGTAATTATACAGCTCTCATGCAATATATTGCATGCGGATTAAATGACAGCGATCTTTATATTTTCGTAGGGGGCTACATAGGCAAAGGAAATGAAAACATTGAGGTCGTCAAATTCTTAATTTCCATCATGTGCAGGGATAACATTATCCTGATCGAAGGGGACCGTGAAAAATGTCTTTGCAATCTTGCAACAGGCGAAGAACAAACCCAAATCTCGAAATTCACAGATACTCTGTACCCTCTGCCGGAAATGGAGCAGGCAGGAGTCACAAAGAGTTTCGTTCTCGAGTTATACAAAAAAATGGAACCCTGTGTCTATTATAAATTCCATAACAAATATGTGCTTGTAACTCACGGGGGCCTGAGCAACCTTCCGGAAAACCTGATCTTTGTCGGAACCGAGCAAATGATTAGTGGTGTAGGCGAACCTGAAGATACGCTTACAATCGCTGAAAGTTTCAACAAAAATACAAATGAAGCTACCTACCAAATTCACGGTCACAGAAATCCTGAAAACCTCCCTATTAAAAACGGCAGAACATTCAATTTATGCAATGAAACCGGAAATGGAGAATTTTTGAGAATTGTCACGCTTGACAGAGAGGGTTTTTATGGCCAGGAAATCCAGAGGGGGATATAACTCTAAGTAACTGGTCTAAGTAAGGTCGTGCACTGTTAGCTGGTTGATATTTCGTTTTTGAGTACTTTTGCTTAACTGCATCTGTTCTCTAAACTTACACGTGGGCAGAAAATTGAAATGTACAAAAGGCGAAAAATGATATACAGAGCTCAAGTATGTGAGATTTCTGGATAAATATCAACCTATTATAGATAGACGACCAGAAGATTTAAGCTGGAGATTAGAGCACAAAGATAAATTTTTGAAAATTCAGCATCTTTCTTGAAAGATTCAACATCTTTCTGTACTCTCTAATCTCCAGTAAGTGCTTTAAGAGTATATTTATCCTTGTGAATTCAGGCGGGAACTTCTTTGGTCAGGATGTAAGCGACCATTTCAGGGTTAAGCTTGCTTTCCCTTGAAATCTTTGCCTCAATATCCTCAGTGGATTTTCCTTCAATTTTTAGTTCTTTTATCTTGTCAATCACTGAGGTGGGAATGCGGTAGTACTCGTTTATATCCTTCCTGTGACCCCAGACATCTCCCTCTATAAGTTGGATCCTTTGCATTCCAAGGAACATCTCTATGGATTTTGAGACCGTGCGTTTGTAAGACTGAGGTACCTGAATTACCTCAACTTTCGGGCAGGTTTCAACCAGTGAAAAGATGTCCTTGTTTGAAGGCCTGAAGGCCAGATGCACTATTCTTTCATTTGGATTCAGTGTGACGATTTCTTCTCTGGAGCTAACTACTCTAATTTTCATGTTTTTTCCCCACTGTTATCTTTTTTAATTTTACTTCGATATAAACTACTTTAAACGTATTATAAATATTTATCTTACCGTATCATGATTTTTTATATAGTTTCTGAAATTTTAGGCTCCTGTTATGTCCCCAAAATGATTGAAAAAAAGCCGAAAAAGGAACAAAACATATTTTATCCAGGTAGATTTCTTACTTTGGCTTCAATTTTTTTCTACCCGTCTGCCATAATTTTTTCCAAAAACTGCCTGAATTATTCTGATCTTTGATATTCTCCTCAAAGAATAATTGGAATTTATAAATTAAGACCATCGAATGATTGAAATTTATAAATTAAGACCATTAAAAAAATAAATTGTCTAATCTTATTTACTACGTCTAACTAGTCATTTAAAAGCCAAGTTTAATTAAAAATAAAGAATCAAGGGTAATAGAACGATAATAAGTAATATTATATAAGACTGCCAATTTTAAAAATCAAAGGCCATTATAATTTGAAATGCCTCAAAACATTTTTCTCCTTTTAAAGTATCACAATCTTATCAATATTCTATGTCATTCTAAAGTGAGAGCTTTTGATGATTAATTAAATGGATATACTAACTTATCGGGGTTTCTGTCTTGTGGAAAACAAAAAAAGGTATAATGATTTTATTTGCAGTGGTTCTTGCCCTTCAAGCTATTGCTGGCAGTGCTTCTGCTGCAACGATTTATGTTGAGCCTGGAAACTCAATTCAGACTGCAGTAAATAATGCGCATTCTGGAGATACAATAGTTGTAAAACCCGGAACATACACCGGAGATATAACAATCTCAACTCCAAATTTAACCATAATGTCAAGCAGTCCATATAAAGCAATAATTAAAGCTAAAAATAATGCCTTTGATATATATGAAAGTAATATTATAATAAAAAATTTTGATATAAGAGGTTCAGGTAAATTATCAGGTGTTTGCTTTTCATTTGGTCGTACCGACTCTACTAATGGTGCTTTTTTCTGTACTGTTCGAAATAATAAAATATCCAATTTCCGTATAGGTGTTGATGCCGGTTTTTATTTGTACAGCGGAAGTGAATCGATTCTCAACAATGATATTTCCAGCTGTGGAATAGGAATACATGCTTTTGATCTTATGAATCAACCACTAATAATTAATGGAAATAGAATTGCAAATTGTGATAGCGGATTATATCTTGTAGATGCTTCATGTATCATTACTAATAATAATTTTAATAATACTGTAAATATAAATTCTCCTGAGGGAGCCGCAGGCACCCTGAACACTACAAAAATACCTGGTAAGAATATTATAGGCGGCTCTTATCTGGGCGGTAACTATTGGGCAACACCTTCAGGAGATGGTTTCTCACAGACTCATTTAGATACTAACGGAGACGGTTTTGCAGAGAAGCCGTATAAATTGGATGATTCTTCTATTGACTACTTACCTCTTATACCTTTGAAAGCTCCAGTTGCTGCTTTTTCTGCATCTCCAACGTCAGGAAAAGCGCCGTTGAAGGTGAAGTTTACTGACAAGAGTGCAGGAACTCTCACTTCATGGAAATGGAGTTTTGGAGATGGAACATATTCAACTCAAAAGAATCCTGTACATACGTACAGCAAAGCCGGCAAATATACTGTCAGCTTATCAGTAAAAAATTCAAAAGGTAGCAACACTAAAAACACGTCCGAATATATCATAGTATCCAAAAAATGAACATCTTAGTTTGAAAAGCCAATAAGAAGATTAATGATAGATATCAGTGAGGGTCGTTGATCAAATTTGACGCAATTGACCCTCATACCTATGGTCATTACACAAAGAATAATGCTAGTGTCACTTCAACAGCAAAATGTCGTATAAAATCGATTGCAACTATTCAGAATCGTTAAATCTTCGAGGATTGACGCAACACTAGCGTAATCTGATCGAATGCACCAGAGTACTGCATTTTTCATGAAAATTTTTCAAGTTTGTATGAAATGCACTTGATAAGCATGATGCAGAATACAAACCAGATAGTGTAAATCTGGTTGAGCAATCATATTAGAAAAGCAGATTATTTTTGACTTCAACCGTACTGTATTTCGACGGAAAGTAAAGACTAGTGTCGCGTCAATCCTGAAATGTCGGATAAAAACGTGAGAATTTTACCCAACATATTACCAATTCACTTCGACAATTTTTAGTTGACGCGACACTAGGACCTAGATTCGTTTTTAAATATACCATTTTTCACTGGGACCTAGATTCGTTTTCTTCTATTCTAAATATGCAATTCCGTACTTTTTGCATGAAGTTTGCAACTTATTTCTTACCATACTATTGCCAAAAACATGTTAAACTGGTACTGGATGCTTCTTTTCTATTGTTTCTCACCTTCTGGGTCTATTCTAGGTTTGTAGATCTTTATTTATATTGGAGGAAATCGGTAATATATTACCTACATAAAACTATAAATAACTTTCTTTATGGGGTGAAATCTCTCAAATAAAAGCTTTCACGCAGTATACAGATTATGGCTGTTCCATATTCTGAAAAAGAGGCACGTAAACATGCATCAGAATTGAGAAAAGCATTAGGTGCAGTTATAGCGCCTTACTATCAACAGGAAATTAAAGAACAATGAACAAGAAAAGACAAAATGAAGAATTAAAAGAGAAATTAGTGAGCAAGATCTGGGCAAGATTTCCTTTAAGAAAAAATTAGAGGGAGCTTCTTGATGCTATCTACGGAACAGGATAGTGTGGGAGGATTTACGAAACTGAACATGGGATATCTACATGTATGGTCTCTCTACTTCCAAGGAAACTTCGATCAGTACCAATGTCACTAATGAGTCCAATCAGTGTGAACCTGCAATCTATGGGGGCAGGATCGTGTGGACGGATGACTATCCAAATAGCAATGGCTATCCAAACACCGATGCCTACATGTGCACTGTTTCAGGAGAGAATACAGACTTGGAAACTGAACAGCAACCCAAGTAGGGACAAAGCACAAGCATGCTTGGTTTTAAAATGATTTCCGGGATAATCTGGCTGCTTGATGTGTTCCTGTATAGAAGACGATAGAACAGAGTGAATTATACTCAGATAGTGGAGATAATTGATCAAATCTGGAAAAACAGGCGAAGAAAAACAGGCGAATATGCTTGTTTGCCAGATTTTTACAACAATAGGACTTACGCAGTTGAACAGAGAAACAGTAGCACAAAACTCAAGCGATCTGCATCATATTTATGACAGACACTTGGGGTTTACTTTTCTCATTAAGTGCGCAAATCCTATTAAAATATGCAGTAGACTTTTAGGAGGTTAGCTAAGGGTTGTTTGTTGACAAGTCTTTGACCCTTTAAGCAATGTGTCTCTTTGCACAGATAGACGACTCTGAGCCTTTCTTCTCTACTTTGTCTTTCACCTTCTATTTCTTCGATTCTAAATTTGTATTACCTTATTTATTGCATGAAGTCAATAGCCTATTTCTTACCATACCACTGCCAAAAAAACCATGTTAAACTGGCTTTAGATGCTTTTTCTCCATGTTTCTTTTACCTCCTTGGTTTTCTATTCGGAACATATAGTTCCTTATTTATCGTAGGAAGTAAGTAATCTATTTCTTACTTAATAGTATAAATAAATTTCCACAGATGAATGAAGATACTCGGCAAAGATCTCACACAGGAATTGCCTGTATAAATTTGTCTTACTTCAATCGAGAACTTTTGTTCTGTCTCCAGTTACAAGACCATTTTCTATACAAAGAACAAAGCAACAAAATACTAACACGTTGTTAGTGACAATTTTGTAGGTATGAAATACCGCAAGAAACAAGTCTAAAAAGCAGAGAGCCACAACATTTAGGACAAAAGGTAGCTATCGAGAAAGAGGCAGTATAATTACTGCCGGAAATTGATAAAGAAGGTAAATCCTAGGTTAAAGTTTTTGAGAAATTATGAAAAGCTTAGACCTTATACAGAATACTGTGAAGAAATGATTCAAATGGAGTAAAAAGCTATGTATTAAAATTTCGTATTAGGTTCTGGTTATTAGGAGAATTAGAATTTGGATAAACAATATGACATTATAATTATTGGTGCGGGTCCTGCCGGCAGTATGAGCGCATATAATCTTGCTAAGCACTTTAAGGTGCTTATTGTAGAAGCACATGGTTTACTACGCAATAAATCTTGTTCTGGAGTTTTAATAAAAAAGTCAGTAGATATAATTGAGAAACATTTCGATAACATACCTGATGATGTAAAATGCACACCTTACGAGACTAGCGGAATTACTATTGTTAACGAATGTATGCTGCCACAGGACTTTCCGGATAAAGGTGTAAATATTTTCAGAGATAAATTTGATTATTGGCTAGTACAAAATGCAATTAAGGCAGGAGCAGATTTTATAGATCATTCAAGGGTTGTAAAATTGGATGAAAGTGAAAACGGAGTTATATCAACAATAAAAGGCGATAATGTTTACGAAATTAACTCTAAAATTGTAATTGCATGTGACGGAGTAAACGGAACCTCAAGGATGATGACAAATACACCAAAGCAAAATAAGGTAGTCGCATATCAAAAATACTACAATGCAAAGGCTTCGATTGATAGATCAAAGTTTTACGCCTATATTTCAAAGGATTTTTCAGAATACGACGCATGGATAAACACCAAAAATGACTGTGTTGTTGTAGGTACGATAGCGAAAACATTGACAAAATCAAAATATCTGCACAATCAATTTATCGCATTTCTAAAAAAAGAAATTAATCTTGAAATAATCAGAGAAATTAAAGGTGAAGCCTGGTGTATACCATTAGTCATACCTGATTTTCCTGTAATTTTAAGAAATCGAAGAGTATTTTTTGCAGGTGAAGCGGCAGGGCTTTTAAATCCTTTTGGTGAGGGTATTTCAATAGCATTAATAAGCGGACTTTGTTTGTCAAACGCATGTATAAAACAAAAATCGTTAGAGTTAACCGATTGTGTAGAAATTGAGCTGAGTTATAGCAGTAGTATGTCAAATGAGATAGAGTATATGAAAAGACAGTGGAATTTTCTTAAAAAATTTTATCCTTATTTTTGGAATAATGTTATGCAAAATTTGCATGAAAACGGTGCAGTAGATAAACAAAAATAAATGATATGTGCACAGTAATTACATCTATTTTGTTCCCTCGACTCTAGTTTGACAGTAAACTGCCCATTTTGACTGCCATGCTCTGAAACACGCGCGGTTATATTTCAGTGCCTTGGCTAATTTGGTAGTGGGTATGAGTTATTGATCACTTCCGAAAAAGCGAGTACATCCCCTGTATTTGAAATAAATATAACAAGAGTCTTATGCTTACGGTTTTCTATAACTCAGACCCACGACCGCTAATTTCTTTGCGTGTAAAACTATAATCGGATCTGCAGAGTTTCGAGGTCTTCCTCTAAAGACAAGAAAGGATAGGTATTAAAAATCTACTCACATATCTAGTGTCGCGTCAATCTTCAAAGATTTAACGATTCTGAATAGTTGCAATCGATTTTATACGACATTTTGCTGTTGAAGCGACACTAGAGGATAAAGATATAGACGAAATATGAGTCAGCAGTATCGAAAAATAGGGGAGATATGTGGAACTGAAGAGGTTGGGTGTAGTTGAAGTGTATATTACACAGGTGAAGAAGTCAGAATAGCCTGTGCTTCATGCCCTGAAGATCTCAAACAGTATATCGCTTATTTATCTGCCAGGGAAAACACTGTAGCCACATCTACGCAGTGCTTAATTCCGATGAATGCATGTGATTGTAGATACAGAGGTTGTAGATACAGAGGTTGTAGATACAGAGGTTGTACATTATCTTATCTCACTTATCAAAAGGTGCCAAAAGAATATCCAAATCTCTATTCTTCTGTGCCTCTCCTTTCAGATATCAAGAAAATTAAGCACATGGGGTTATATTCTAATATCAGAACCCTGTCAGAACACATGATAGTTGCAATCGTTACAAGGTAGTTAGTTGATAAGTAGGAATAAACAGGAAATGTTGATATGACTGAACGACAGGTCGAAAGTGTGATTATCGAAATTCCAAAAGGAAGTCGGAACAAATATGAGTACGATAAAGAGAAGAAAGTGATTAAATTCGACAGAATGCTTTTTTCTTCAATGGTATATCCCTGCGAGTATGGTTTTTTTCCCGATACTCTGGCACTTGACGGCGACCCTTTGGATGCTCTGATTTTAACGTGGGAACCTACGTTTCCAGGTTGTATAATAGATGTGCATCCTGTTGCATTGCTTGACATGAAAGACGATAAGGGAAGAGATGAAAAAATACTCTGTGTTCCAGAGACTGACCCTTTGTGGAATTATATCGAAACAATTGAGCAGGTTCCTCCTCACTTATTAAAGGAAATTACTCATTTCTTTGAAACTTATAAGAATTTAGAGGGTAAACATGTGGTGGTTATTGGTTGGGAAGGTCTCGAAAAAGCAGTCGATATACTCCAGGAAGCTAAATCTCGATATATCGAACAAAATAAATAATGTAATCAGTGATGAATGTCAATGCCTTTAATGGAGACTATGAAAATTAGTATACTCCTTCTTTTGCTTTTTCTCTGATTACTTTGAAACATCATCAACAAGTATTTTCTCATCTTTCTAAGCAGTCCTGAGCAAATATCTTTGTTCCCAAGCACTTCTTTGTTTTCATGTACCTTTCAGCCAATTACGTCGAGATGGGGCATTTGTCAAATTGATGACATATACCCGGATAAAAAGGATCTGTTCTGTGTAAGTATGGTAAGATCATGTAAGCCTCAGGGATTAATCTAACATCTTTCAAATTGAAGCAAATGAGCATATTACAAGACAAATCATCCATTACAAGACAAATCATCTAAATTGGAGAAATTATATTTTCTCCTTCGTAGAAATTGCGGGGTTGAACTGAAAAATCAATAGCTTTAAACCTTTAATAGTATAAATTAGAACTTTTAACCACAACATCTCATTCACTCCATTATAATATTTGAATCTTTAAAGTGAATTCATTTAGCTAGCTGATCCGCATCCCCAGGATCAGGCATTTCTGCCTGCATTTATCTTCCTTAAAATCCTAACCTTTGTCTCGAGGCTCTGCATATAATCCTCGACATCCTTCTCGTCTACAAACTGAAGAATTTCATCAGCCATTTCAGCTGTGATTTTGTTTAAATCGTTATAACAGTTTAGCCCTTTTTCTGTCAGGGATACAAGCACTTTTCTTCTGTCTTCAGGGTCAGTTTTCCGAAACACTATCCCTTTTTTCTCCAGGTCATCAACCATTCGGGTGAGACTGCTTTTGTCCATCCCTGTGTACTTCCCGATAGTTGAAGGCATTATTTCACCTTCTATGCCTATTATGTTAATCACCGTGGGCTGGTTCTTGCTCAGTTCCTTGAACTTGCCAGCAATTTTTTTCTGAAAAGCCTGTTCAAAAATTACATTGCCGAGGGCATTATCTTCCTTTAACAGGAGAATTATCTTCTTCAGTGTTGCTTCATCCATTTTTTCACGATCCTTCTTATGCCGAATTCCATCGGGTTAGAGCCTGTTTTCTAGGTCAACATATTGATTTTTCAACTATCATATCAACTATTGATTTTTCAATAATAGAAAATTCAATAATTGAATTTTCAATAGTTGATTTATCAACAATGAGGAGGATTCTATTTAAACTTAACGGTTTGAGTTTACACAAAAAGCTATAATGTGTAAGAACCTTATAGTTTTAATTTCAGTCGAATACTCCGCAGCCTGTGAAGGTATGAAAGCTATTTCCAGGATTATTATTAACTGAATCTTTGTCAAAACAAAGAGAAGTTAAACGCAAAACAAGATACTTTCCGAGTAATGATCTGGAATCTTTTCCTAATTCTGGAATCTACGTAATATTGTTTCTGCTTTTCTCTTTTCAAAGGCTATTCTCACTCTAGGATGGCTAATATAATGATATCTACACGAGGTTGACTTTTCCTTTGCAGCCTTTCAATCTACTGACAAGCTTTTTTCCTGCATGATGAAGGCCTGTTATCAGGAGCATATTTTTTATTCTGAAAACGTTGATATAGATAGTAAGACATTATTAAATATTATCAGGCACCTAGAAAATTAGTTAACATCTATAGTATTTTGTCGTCAATGCCGATTGGAATTGGACTCGTCGCCCTATGGCCAATCGGCATACCATTTTTCCCATGATTTTTTTGCTTAAATCACCAATTAGAAGGCTATTGAAGTCCCAGGGAATAAAAAGTCTGGTGGAAACTCTGGTATAAAGTGCCTTTTGAATAAATATATTATTAGAAACTGATATATAACATAGCAAAAGCGCCCTGAAGAGCATCTATTGTTTAAATGAGTATTCCTAAGAGCGTGTCTTAAAATTAAACTTAATCCCACAATTGGGATAGGATTCATAAACTTGAACCGAAAAAAAGTAGCATTAAACCCCTAAATATTTAAAATGTTTATTTAAGCCATAACGTCTAATGTACTTGATTTTTGTCTCAAGTGCGTACA
>Ga0074193_1000701_pt1 | contig 51728 bp, 25 predicted proteins | sample EPASupsiteHSE605_FD_64523 | JGI IMG/M metagenome (GOLD analysis project Ga0074193, IMG submission 64523) | Bioremediated contaminated groundwater from EPA Superfund site, New Mexico - Sample HSE6-05 | ecosystem: Environmental > Aquatic > Deep subsurface > Groundwater > Contaminated ...
CTGGTCCAAACTCTGAAGAGATCCACGATCTCAAGGTTTTTACAGTGTCTTGTGGGGAAAACTCTCTTGAAATAGTTCGAGAATCGAGTTGCACCGCAATCCGAGCAGCCTTTTGCTTTTTTTGTTCACTTTGAATAGGCTTTAGTTGTTCTTTTGGGAAAATCGAACTAAATGATGCTTCTAGATACGCTCTAAACGCTTAAGATCAATGGCAAATTTGAGTTTTTATTGGAATACCCTAGTGTACCTGGATGCAATAGGTGGTTACAAAGCATTAATCCGTTGAATAACCTCGAAGGTTTTTCGCAAAAGGCAGAAGGATATGAAGCTATTAATATTTCTTGGAGTGGGATGTTTTGGGGCGGGCTGTTTCTCTCTAAAGATCCACAGACATTATTAGATGGGTCATACCAGGAGTATTGGTGGTACTCGATCAGGAAGATACATAGTACCTCCCTAGTTTCCCCAAGACTATCTCGTATACTTAATTTATTATGGATTCCCTATTTATTATTATTAATCATATATATATGATAAAGGAGTTATGTTGGACCATTATTGTCCATGCGTAATAAAGATCTATTCATGATTTTTTAGTATTTCTATAATCGATTCATAATGTTGCAGTCTTTTTTGATTTGTTGTGTTTTTAAATACCCTAATAGCAATACATGATTAATCAGAACCTGAATTATTTTGAAAGAGAATAATAAAAATATATCCCAAAGATATCCCATTTTGCCAGAAGATGAAAACTAACTCTGAATCTGATGAAAGATCTGAATGTAAAAGCATTTATTGGAAGGAACAAATAACGTTCGAGAACATGATTTATAATGATAATCCATTATTTGAATATAGGGATATTTCCAATAAAGATTTTTTGGTTTCTTTGGTTGGACTGTATCCAAAATTGAGGCCTCATTATTTAGATGAATATGCGAAATTAGTTTCTTTCTATTTAAATGAAGATTCTTTTAGAAAAGATGTTATAGAGAAAGCTTTTATTGCTTGTCCAACAATATTTCAGCGCTTATACAAAATGAATGTATTCTCGCAAGATGAAATTGTATATTATCTTAACATTCATAAGAAAAAATTCCTTTGTTTATTTTTTAAAGATGATTTTGAAATTGATATGATTGAGTTCATTGAAGATCAAGACTATAACCAATACAAATGTGATTTAGAACTCAACAAATTAGTTTGTTTTGGGTTTTATCCATCATCATTGGAATATTATTTAAAATATGATGATTTTGAGGGATTAAAGAATTTAGCAGATCACAAACAGCTGGGTAACATATGTAAATGGAGCCCTTTTGAATGGTCATTGAAGCCAAAAAATTTTGATTTTTTATCATTTTGTGGATTTTTTGGATCAATTAAGTGTTTTAAGTATTTATTGCTATTAGGATCCATGTTTCATGAGAATTGTATATCATGTTTAATATGTGGGGGATCATTAGAGCTTCTTATGAACGATTTCTTGCCATTGACAAACAATTTAGACCTTCTTCACATTGCTTCAGCCTTTAATCGGCTTTCTCATATCGTTTTATTGATTGCACAAGGAAATGATATTAATTCCAGAAATAGCTACAATGAAACACCTCTCCATGTAGCATGTTCACATGGACATCATAATATTGTTGAATATCTTATTTCTAAAGGAGCTAATATTCATCCAATAAATAGATACAATAACACCCCTCTCCATGAAGCATGTTCACATGGACATCTTAGTATTGTTGAATATCTTGTTTCTAAAGGCGCTAATATTAATTTTGGATATGGATCATATAACACCCCTCTCGAAGAAGCATGTTCACAAGGACATCTAAATATTGTTGAATATCTTATTTCTAAAGGAGCTAATATTCATTCCAAAAATGGTTCTAATTGCGCTCCTCTCCATGAAGCATGTTCAAATGGACATCTTAATATTGTTGAATATCTTGTTTCTCAAGATGCAGATATTCATTCAGAAAATAATTCATATAATACACCTCTCCATGAAGCATGTTCACAGGGACATCTTAGTATTGTTGAATATCTTGTTTCTAAAGGCGCTAATATTTTTTCCAGAAATTGCTACAATGAAACACCTCTCCATGAAGCACGTTCAAATGGGCATACTAATGTTGTTGAATATCTTATTTCTAAAGGAGCTTACTTCATTAAAGAAGAGCATTCTGAGGATTCATATTAACGTGGCATCTTTGATTTTCTAAATCTCTAATTCAGAAAGGAACAGTTAATGATTCCACCAATTTATTCATATAACAAACATCTTTTCTTTGCCAAATTTTTGATTTATTAAACATTTAATTTGAATAATTTAATGATATTTGTTACAGTGATCGCCACACCATCAGCTTTGGCATTCAAGGATCATTTCATCCACTCAATTAAAACGAATTCAGAAACTCTATTCTTTATTCAACACCAATACACACCTTTTTCATCTCGGGCGAAATATCATTAAAAAATGGATGGAAGAGAGCCTCTTTAGCACTGATTCTCTTCGATGGACTATAAACAAGCATCTTCTCAATGAGATCCAGTAAAAACAAATCTTCAATGATTTTTCCTAAATCAGCCTTTTTAAACTCTGGTAGTTTAAATCCAATTATATCTTCAGATTCTTTGGTTAGTCCAGGAAAGTCACATTCTTTGGGAGAACCAAGAACAGAGAATATTTTCATTAACTGATCTATCTGTCCATCTCCATCAAAAAGAGGCTTCTTGGTTAACATTTCGTATATAATACACCCAACACTCCATATATCAATAGACAAATCGTATGAATTGCCAATGATCAGTTCAGGTGCTTTGTACCATAGTGTAACAACTCCCTTTGTATAGGGCCTCATTGGAACGGTAAAATAACGAGCCATTCCAAAATCACATATTTTCAGAATACCATTTTTGGATAAAAGAAGATTCTCAGGCTTAATATCTCTATGAATGATTCTATGAGAATGCAGGAAATGCAAACCAGACAAAAGTTGAAAAGCAAAAGACTTAATTGTGGAGATTTTAAGCGATTTTGCAGAGTGCGAGATCATATGACGAAGGTCTTTTTCAACAAATTCGAAAGAAAGATAAATCGGAACAGATGTGATGTTGAAATCAGTAATTTTAACAACATTGATATGATCTAAGCTTTTCAAAATAGAAATTTCCCTCAATAGTGTCGAAGGAACACCATCTTCAAGACTATCAATTTTTAGAACTTTTAATGCCACAATACTATTATCTCTCTGATCCAATGCTCTGTATACTATCCCATATGATCCTTCACCAAGTTTTTCGGACATCTTATAACGCGAAAGACTCATTATATATGAAAAATCATAACGCACTGGATTCAAAAACACATTTTATTGAACAAATTCATTGAACAAAGAGTCCAAAAACCTGATTGTAGGATTTTCTTCGAAAAGGGATATATTGAGCTGATGAACCATGTCAGAAAAGAGGGAGGCCTTATGCCTAAATTCAGAAAATGGTGCCTGTTTTAAGTTATATATGGGACCATATGCATATACAATGATTTCGTTCATTGCAGATACCAACAAATTCCTTATTGGCGCCATTTCATCAGATAGAAGAGACGATTTCATGAGTTTAACAAGGATATCTTGATGAAATTGCTGAAAAGATTCTATTGTTGACAAATCCCTGGCTTTTAAGAATAAGATTTTTGAGACTGGAGTCAGAACAGTCTGATATATATAAGTCTCAATTGAAACAACAAATTTAGTCATATAAGAAAAACATCCTCGATTCTTGGAATCTGTATATGTATCCTTGTATGAAAGCCACAAATAATTGATTGCTGATCTACAAAGCTTAACGAAAAGTATATATCTAAATAATTGTGGATAAACTGTTGAGAGAGATTCACCTAATAATATCGAAAATGACTCCATAGGTGTAATTACAATTCTAAGAGAATTTGTTAATAGAAGCAACTCATCAATTGATTGAGGAGGCTTCGGAAAGAGCATTACAGAAGCATTACCGGAAAATCCCATTTTAATTGCAGCATTTTTAAATGAATAACATATCTTATGACTTGTCATTGTAGTATGGGGTATTTCAAAAAAACTCTTAAGAAAATCATCCATTTCTGTGGAGGGATGAATTAAAAATAGCTTTCCAATTAATATGAATTGCTCAAGGAATCTATCTCTATGAACCAACAAAGAAAAAATGGCCTCAGACAATAATGATTTTTGGATTTTGAAGCTTGGAATCACAAGCCGATATAAAAGAGATGGAATTGAATTCAAATCTTCCGATGGCGGAATATGATGTCTGATAGGATCAGATATATCATTGTCTTCGTTAAATGAGTTAGATATTTGAAATATATCTTCCTCACCAATAGAAATATCCTTGATGTGAATATCAGAATCCTCAACATCCATCGGATCAGGGGTACTATGCATTTTTATTTCTGGAACAACATCAGTTTCAATTTTTGGTACATTGATCTCAGGAAAGAATTCCATAATTCTTTCCTCATCAGCTCCGAGCCTTTCCATTTCATTTCTAAATTCGTTGAATATATCAATTTTTTCTTTTTCGATCAGAACCAGTTCTTCAATAGTGAAAGGCCTAACAAGTGGATTATTACCACGGTTAGACACCATTCCCTTAATATAAGAATCCTTTTCAAACTTTTCAATCTCTTCTTGATGCTCTTTTTGCTTCTTGTACTCTATTAATTCTTTTTGAAGTTTTTTATATCGTTTTCTTTTTTCATTATTAACAATTTTTTGTCTTCTCAGTTCCATTAACTGCTTCTCTTTAATAGCTTTTTTCAATGCATATTTAAATTTAAAATACTCATTTTTTTCATTTTTCATTTTGTTCTCATTATAACTCATCCATTTTCTTGCTGTTTTAAATATTGCATTTCTCATATTAGATTCATATTGATTAATTATGTTCAGTAGTTCAATAAAACAATTATGATACTCTTCAGATATTTCGAAAACAGGATGATCAGGATCTAATGTTTTTAAAATCTTAATATAATGTCCTGCTTTAGTTATATCATGCGATATAGAATTGAAAATTGATGGGATAATCAGATTTTCTTCTCCATTCACTAAGAAACAATATGTGTAAACACTTCTAGCACAGTCTTCAAAAGCAGCTTTCCATAATATCATGGATATTTCTTTTCTTATAAATGTTTGCGACGAAGAAGAGAGTATTGAATAGATCTCCAAAATGGATTTTTGATCAATGACATTGGAAAATAATTCGAAAACCCCATAAAATGGTCGCGTTTTTGTTAAAATCGATATTGGAGAGTTTAGTCTCAGAGTGGAAACATAAAGATCGAAAGTACTTATTTTCTTCCTAATAATGTAAGAAATTTGGTTGAAAGATAATTTTTGCTCAATAGCTACTCTTATTGATCCAATTTTGCAAAATGTTGAAATAAGAGTCTGAGTAGAGGCATATGTGTGATTTTCAAACCTTAAAGGAGCAGTACATAGAACAACAGATCCTTCCAATCTACTATATTTAGAAGGTTTACCAGATAGTAATGATTGAATGAATAGAAACACATTCATTCCTGATAAAAACACTTTATCATCCTTGATATCATTAAACCTTAAAGAATAAAAATCTTCAAATGTGGATATTGGTTCTTTTCTCTTTAGTACAAAATTGTTAACATTGTTATCAAGATAATTACCCATTTGTTCACCATCATTCCTCAATAATGAAATCAAGAGTATAATATCCCTGTTTTTTTTGCACAAATCTCGTGTGATACTTAAAATTTTGTTAGAAATTTCTTTTTTTCCAGATAAAGAGTACTCTAATGCAGTAATCTCGGAATACTCTTTCCCATCTAGTCCAACCGGGGAACAACCATAAAAGATAGATAAAAGCCTCTTTGTATCTAATTTTGATCGAGAAATTAATTCATTAATACGATTAAGGCTCAGCAAAAACTTCATTTTAATATGAATAAACTATTTAATATCAGGCGCCTTCTACAGAGATCTTGTTCTCAGTTGCCCATGATTTAATTTTTGAGACTTGATTTGCAGGGGCTTTTTCAAGAGTTCTATGAATTATACATTGTGAAAGAGAGTGAAACGATTCTCTGTTAAGCTCTCGTATAAATAGAAGCTCTTTTTTGAGTAAGTCATTGATTAACTCTTCAACACTCTTCCCTGCACCAAAGTATTGCTCGCTTATTATTTTACCGATTGCAGAATTATATAGGTCTAATGTGTCTGCCATTAACATATCTACAAAATTCATCATCTTAGGATCTGGTTTGTGATTTCTTAAGACTTCTGAAGCATAAAATAGCTCATTGTGCAATACAGCCAGTTTTGTTAGGTTGGGTTCAGCAGTCAATTCATGAAAGTGTTCTTGACACTCAATCAAGTATTTTTTGACGATATGCTGCCTCATTACCAGTGACTCTGGCATATCCGGATCGATATTTTTCGAGTCTTTATGATCAGAATTATCCGTATCCTCATCAAAAGCAGTGCAAAATGTTTCTAGAGCAGGAGAGAACTCTTGACTCGGATTCAATTCATAGGGGCTTAGGTGAAAATTCACTAAACTAAAAAATAACTGGAATAAATCCGGATTAAAAACATCATTCTTGGGTTTATACTCCGGCTTTATTGCTTCCTTAGGATTATTGATCTTACAAGTACGCGGAATAGGAAATTGCTCGTAATCTTCGTTCTCTGTCTCCCTTTTTCCGTCACTCACAGACATTTGAATTGAAAAAACGTTCTCTTATTACCATTTAGTTTTACCCTTTCAACGATTATTTAGTTATCAAAAAAACAATTATCAAAAATTGTTAAACAGTATCTCAATCTATCTATAATTAACAATAACTTTATGAAATATTCCAAACAGTTTTATATAAACAATTTCAATTATCACAATTGAAATCATGCGGTTTATTTGAAAACTTCCACTTTTTAATAAATTTCAGAAATTTGATCCAATGCTCAAGTCCTTAACGCTAGATCAGTATGAGGTAATTCGAACAATTGGGGTTGGCTCATTTTCGCACGTAAATTTATGTTTTCATACTCCAACAGAGATTTATTGCACTCTAAAGGTGATGAACAAGAGGTTATTAATTGAATTAAACCAAATTGAACATGTTCAGAATGAAAGGGAAATTTTGGAGTTAATCCAACATCCTAATGTTGTTAGAATGTATGGAACATTCCAAGATGATGAATTTGTATATATTATGATGGAGTATATTCCAGGTGGTGAAGTTTTTTCTCATCTTCGTACTTTACAGACATTCGAATTGGATGTTGTTAGGTTTTATGCTGGTGAAATATTGCTAGTTTTTGAAGCACTTCACTCAAGGCAAATTGTATACAGAGATTTAAAGCCAGAAAATCTTCTTTTTGATCAAGAAGGACATATAAAATTTATTGATTTTGGTTTCGCAAAAAGATTATCCGATGACCGCACATATACATTGTGTGGTACGCCAGAGTATCTTGCGCCCGAGATCATTCGTGGCGAAGGATCTTCTTATGCCAGTGATTGGTGGGCGTTTGGTATTTTAATATATGAAATGCTTGTTGGTGTCACACCATTTTTTAATCCAAACGAAAACGAAATGTATCAATCTATTTGCAGAGGAGAGTTAACATACCCTGAAAAATTGGATCCAATTACTGTAGATTTATTATCATCATTATTCCAAATAGATACAACCAAGAGGCTTGGTTGCACATCAATAGATTCAGATGAGATTAAAAGACACAGGTGGTTTGAGGGAGTGGATTGGAATAAAATGATCGAGCATAAATATCAGCCGCCTTTAATGCCTGTTGTTAATGATGACGGGGATAGCAGTAATTTTGCAGACTATACAGATCAAATCCCCCAATATGAGCCTTTGGATGAAAGCATGAAATCTGTATCATTTAACATGTTTTAACTATTGATATAATCTAGTAAATAAATCTGAGTTATTAGCAACATGATTGATCTTTTTTGGTGACTAGAGTGGCAACAGAATCTGTTGTTATATCTGATTCACGAACAAATAAGTAACCTTTCTCAGCAGCACAAATGAAAAGTGAGTCTACTCCTTCTCCTGATAGAGCAGATACAAAATGAACATGAGAAACCATATTAGAATACTCAGAAGTTATCCTAGATGCAAAAGTTGTTAATTCTTCAATTAAATCTATTTTGTTCACAGCAAGAATGATTGGTGGGAAATTACCACACTCCTTTCTTACTAAATTTGTCCAATTATTCACGCTTTTTCCAATTTCTGCCGAATTAGAATTAACTACAATAACTACAGCAGATGACTGCCTTACAAATAGAGGTGTTAGAGATTGAAATTTCTCCTGCCCTGCCGTATCCCATAAAAACAGTACAATTTCTTCCTCTTTTATAGTTAATGTTTTCGTTTGATGATTAGTACCAATTGTTGGCTTAAGATCATTTTGAAATTCCCCAGTTATCCAACGACTAACTAAAGAGGTTTTTCCAACCCCAGAATCTCCCAAAAGGGAAACTTTAAGGGTGAGTTTGTCATTTGAGCTCATCATAAATTAAAGTTTTTTGTTAATGAGTTTCATGAGCATTTCATGATTATTGGATGGTTTTGCGTATATCCATGGCATATACACTATATAAAAAGCAATTGATGAAGATAAAATGGCGAGTGAAACAATGATAGACAATGCTTTTGAATATTCATTCAATGTGTCAATCAAATAACTATTAAATGCAATTACAAACACCAAAGGAATGCAGTAATGATATAGATAAGTTGATCTTGGAATAAAATAAAATGGTAGCCAGCTTACTAAAAAACCAAATGCGAGGATACTCGAAACAATTGAGTTTCTATATGATTTAGGACTTTTTTTATAAAGAGAAAATACTAAAGAAAGTAGGAACGAGAACATGGATAAAAAGCCAGACAAAGTATTGCAAATATTATGAACGAGATATGTTCTATTTTCACCTTTAAAAAAGTATGTTATTAATTCACCTCTCATGAAAGGCCACTCCCACCATTTTGTCGAAAAAGATTTGTAACTAATAGAATTCATATTGCAATAATGCATATGTTTCATCAAGCTATAAATTTTTGATATAATATTTTGGCTCTTGCATTTCTCCCATTCTTCAGTCCTATTTTTTTGATTCTTAGAAATACCAGGACATATATGAACAGATTCATCAGATATTTCTGTTAGATGGTGAATATGAACTACAAAAGCGCCAAAATATACAATGCAAACAGAGAGCAATAGAATAATAATCTTTATAATGATACCAAATAAAAATGAAGTGAGCATATGATCATCAAGATTAATGAGAGATGACATAATAATAACATACATCGCAATTGGTATAAGACCCCACGCTGTTTGTTTTGTTGATGATGCCAAAGAAATAGACAAACAGATAAACCCAAATTGCATCCACCCTTTTCTTTGGTTTGTTGATTCTCTAAAAAACAATGACATTGAATACATGGATAAACAAACAAAGAAATGAAGAATAGAGTCTGTGAGAAGAAATTTTCCTTCAATTATCATCAGCGCCTCCATACACATTGATAATGAAGATGTTATTGAAGCGGTTATTGAAAATCCAAAAGTCCTCGAAAATGCATAAAGGAGAGGAGGACATAATGATGCAAAAACTGCAGGAATTAATCTTAAAGAAATGTATATACTATTGGTAAGTCCATTTCCAGTAACCCCAAATTCTATGCTACCATCATATCCAACAATCCTAGATCCCCAAAACAATATTAATTTTCCGAGAGGAGGATGAATGTCAATGAAATACTTTTTATGAATGTAGTAATTTGTGAAATTTCCAAAAAATGTTTCATCAAAGCATACAAAACTCGGGTTTTTAATCATATAACATCTAGTAAAAAGGGAAATTAACCAAATTATCATAATCACAATGCCATCAGCTTTAGATTCATCAAAAATTGCTTCAATATTCTTTGAAATACTATTTAATCTTGTTGCAGATTCACCCCATTTATATTCACAATCAACAAGCCTCATCATTTTTGGGGATTTGGCTGGGAGAAATCTCATTATTATTACAGAATGGAACAGGATGATTGTCAATCAAATGAGTTTTATATGAACCAAAGAGCTCATTTTTCGTATCATGAAGCATTGTACAAAGACTATTCTGTGATGGAATTGTTTCAAAAAGTATTATCATTTAATCCTTTATTGATTCGAGGGAAAGTTGTTCTTGATGTTGGTGCAGGATCTGGTATTTTTTCTTTGTTTGCTGCGAGAGCCGGAGCAAGAAAAGTATATTCTTGGGAGCCATCAATTCTTTCATTATATAATGCCGAAGTATTTAAAGAGAATGATTTTGAATCTACTATTGTCATTTTAAATGGTCCAGCAGAGCAAATTCAACTTCCAGAAAAAGTTGATGTAATATTCACGTCTTCATTTGGCTACGCTTTCTTTTTGGAGTCTCTCTTTTCATCATTTTTGTTACTCAGAGATAGGTTTCTAAGTACAAGTGGTATCACACTTCCAGGAAGAGCTAATTTTAGTATTGCTGGTTTCGAAGTTGGCCAATATCATGATAAGCCCGAATTCTGGGATGATGTGTATGGATTTGATTTTTCTCCCATGAAAGGCGATGAGGCAAATCTTGCTGTTATCGATGTGTTAACAAGCGATAGGGTTTTAACATTACCTTTTTGCTTTGAATCTATTGATTTTATCAATACTAATTTCAATGGGTCAATATCTGGGAGCTTTCATACAATATGCCAGAAACCTGGAAAAATGGAAGGGATTGCCTTCTGGTTTGACATAATTTTTCTATATAATAAGGTGGATAAATGCTTATCAACAAGCCCATTATCTGATGCAACTCATTGGTGTCACACACTACTACCTTTTGTTGAACCAATAGAGGTTCAAATAGATGATGTTTTAGAAGGCTTTATAGAAATTAAATGCATGAACAATAATTACAGACCAATAAACATAGATTTAAGATACAAAATCAGAGAAATAGCAAATAATATACAATTTATTATAAAATAGCATTTTCAATTTTTTGGTTGTTTATAATTTTTCTCTTTGCCCATTGTGTCCATATTGATGTTATCTGGGATTCAAAACGTGGTATATCTACACTAATATTCTGGCTTAACAATCTATCAAGACATAATAAACTCAAACAATTAATTTTCCCAGACCAACATTGATGCATTTCTGGTGATGAATCAGGAGACTCAAGTGTGGAATCGGGAAAATAACTCATGTATTTCAATCCCCCAGCTATTGCAGCTTTTTCATACCAATCACGACATGTAAATTTATATGGAAATATCTCAATCGTACCAGATCCCTTTCTCATCCATATCTGATGAGCAAGACCACTTCCATGAGCACCAACAATAATTGATGCTCTGGCCGAGAGTCTTATCTGTTCATTTAGTTTCATTTTTTCAAAATCAATTTCCAAAATGTCAAATCCAATGAACACTCTTTTTAATACGCTCACAATATCTTGAAAGTTTTTGAGAACCCGGGTTTTTGCATTTCTCTGAACAACAATGAGTAGTGGTTTTGATGAGTTTTCCTCCATGTATCCAATTCCTTTCAATACTAGGGACTGAAGTTTGGAAATAGAATGATAATCAAAATCATAAATAGCATCTCTCCATAAATGTGGGGGATGTATAGGCTCTTTCCAGTATTCATGTAAATATGTAACCTTTTTAACACCTAGTGAAAGATGTGAAAAGCACATCGGACTATTTAAAACTTTCCATTTGTTTTTCACAATATACTCAAGTAGTGGAGTTATCATGAATGAAGAATGGGGCATGAAAAAAAGCCTTCTTTCATGATCAAATTTATTTGGAAGATCCAACGTCTTCACCAATGGCAACAAAAAATCATAAAAAACATGCCATAACATTCCAGGATTAGGAATATTCACTAACAAATGTGAGTGCGGCATATAGGTTATGGTATCTGATGGGAGCGATTTTATAGTTTGAATCTGAGATGAATTAATCCTCAAAAAAACATTGTCTGTTGGAGGTTGTTTTGCAGATAACGAGAGCAAAGGGTTTGAAAAATCAATTTTGTAAGGAGAATAAACTGAAAGTTTCATTTGCTGATAGCACACATTCCTTAATTCACATTGTCTATTAGGCCAAATATCACCTTCACAAAAAACGGAATGTTGAGGCAAAAACAAATTCATTTTATATATAGAATGCCTAAAAGACCTTATTTCAATTGATACACGACCTCCAATCATAATAGGAATTGAACAATTAGCATCTTTGCAAAACTGCCCAATTGAAATGTTTGCAGACGCACCATTTCCAATAATAATCAGAAATGTATTGTTAGATAAATTCGAATTATTATAATAAATCCTTATGTGTGTTTTATCTTCAGATAATTGAATTGTCCCATTGATTCCATGTGAATTAAAAAATATTGTTCCATCACCAAATTTAATGCTATTAGCCAAGAAAAATTGTAAAACAGATACTAAAATAACTAAAACCAGGGAATAAATACACTTATCTTTCATTAATTTTAATATTTAGGCAAGAGACTCAATTAGGAATCCGAGATCAATTCCTCTTTCTTTTTCGATATTCTTTATAGAATCAACGATATAAGAAATCGCTGCTTTTGTATCCTCTTGTTTCGCTTCGGATGAATTTATTGATCTAGAAAAATTGGAAATGAGCGTTCGGATCAAAGACTTAATTTTAACAGATGCGATTTTTTCCAGTTCTTTTTGTGATTTAACTGACTTTTCTTTATTCTCAAGCAATCTCTTCTCGCATTTTTCTTGGAGTACAGCTATTTCCTCCATTTGTTTGACCATTAATTGATTAATTTTCTTTTCATATTGATCCTTAATTGATTTCTTTTGTTCGGCTTTAAAGTTCTCTAGCTGAGACTCTGCATTTCTTTGGGTTCGTTTCGCTTTTTCAAAATTATTTGATTTAGCAAGTTTCCTAGAGTATTCCATAGTCGAATGATACTCACTACTTTTCTTCTTGTCAATCATATCAAACTGGATTTCTCGTTCAATTAAGAAGTGGTTGATTGCTTTAATATGAAATTCCTTCATCTTGGAGAATCTATTATCGAATTCTTTCCGCATATCGATCTCACAGTTATGGATATCATTTTTTGTTTGATCTTTTCCGACGATATAATCTTCAATGATATTAGAAATCGAGTCAATAACTTCATCTTTCTTCTCTTGGGTGAATTGAGATGTCCTTTGAGAGAGTTTGTATTGAATAACAGATTCAATAAACTCACTCTCACCAAATTGGTCTTTCTTAATCATCTCCGATTTTTTCAGTCTCAATTTTGCAATATCTAAGTCAGAATACTTTCCAAATCGCGGATCATTCAATATTTCTTCTGGTCTAATAAGAATTGGTAAAACTGCCATAGACTTAGAGGTAGTTCCTCGAGAAGCAATGGAAAGTTTAGAATCGGACTTCCGAACACCTTCTTTTTGGTAAAACTTCATTTTGGGGCGAATAGATGGTGCTTCTTTTATTGGAGATGTTTTAAACATTGAAATGTGACAAATATCGTATGAATTTTATTCAAGATCACTTGATATTGAGGGATAATTCATGTGAAGGGTCTCGATTTGTTTTTGAACATTAGGATCATCAGACAGGGTAAATCCAGGAATTGGAGGAGGGCATTTCATTATATTCATTGAATGTTTCTCTGCTACTTGAGTGATATACTTCGAATCTTTAATCTCATCAAGATCTTTTGGAACTCGTTGATTCTTGCCATTCTGAAGGGTGCTTCTCTGAAATGCATCAACCAAGGCCTGGTTCCCGGGACAGCTGCCTGTTCCAGCCTGATAGATTCTACTTGCTGCTCCTATATCTCCTTGTTGCTCATATATAGCACCAAGATTCAACCATGCTTCAGGTATTTCGGGTTTCAAGTAAAGGGCTCTTTGGAATGCAACTAATGAGTCTTGATATTGATGATTGCGGAAATACAAAAGGCCAAGCCCACACCAAAAAACGGGGGATTCGCTAAAATCTGATATACAATCACAATATCTCTGGTATGCATTTTCCATGTCATCGTTTCTCATTGATATTCGAGCAAGAACAAATTTCAGTAATGGATCTGAGGTAAAAACTGAGGTTAAAATATGTTGTTCTGCCATATCTCTTTGATTTTTTTCCAACAAAGAAAGCGACCATGCCAATTGTTGTAAGATTTTTAGGGAATTTGGATACTTTTTGTATAGAATTAGGTACTCTTTGTTAGCTTGGGCATAGTTACCAGCAAGCTGATGAGTAAAGGCCATCTGGAACCTTATATCATCTTCTGAAAGCTTTGATGGAGGGTTACGGAGAGCATTTTCAAAATAGTTCAAAGCCTGTGTGTAATCTTGTGTTGATCTATAAGCAAAACCAAACCTTAGGAATATGTCATTTTTGAGAAGAAAACCAGGATCAATTTTTAAAGCGTTACTAAAAAAATTGATGGCATCTTCGTTGTAGTTGAAACGTTGATAAGTGCATCCAATTGAATACCAGAAATAAGGGTCGTTGTTTTGGATATTTGTACGTAAAACATGAGCAAAAGAACTATAAGCGTTGGGAAAGTCATTAAAAAGAAGGTAGCATTTTCCTAAAACCGACCAGGAATTGGAATCGTTAGGGGAGTTTTTTATAACTTGAATGGTGCGGGTAATCATATCGCATATAATATTAATTCCTCCTTGAAACTGAGAGCCTTGAGATTGAATTAATGGGTTTGTGGGGTTATAAGAAATGAGCCTTCTAAGGGCATAAGAGTTCATTTCTTTTGACCCTACTTCATTTGATATTTCTACAATATTTCTCCATATCTTTTCAAAATCACAATTCGCATTATCAATCAGTCTAGTCATGTTTTCTGTGCTGGTCATCAATTCGGAATTCATTTGAACCGAAAAACAGATTACACAACGATCATTTTGCACACAAAAAACAAGCTTTTTCTTGCAAAAAGCTGGTTTTGAAAACCGTTTAGAATAAACAGATGGCGGAGCTACTTTACAATGTGATCAAAAACCGTTATTAGATAAACCGTTATTAGATTAACCCCTTTGGATCAATTTTAGAATGAATGATCAAGATAATGTACAAAACAGTATTAATGAGAGTATGGGCGACTCTTCCCACCCCGACCTTAAGATGGCCGTTTCATGGTTTAAAGCTAGGATGCCATTGACTGGTTATAGCGATACTTTATGGTCACCATATCATGATCAAGTTATTTTTGATTTTTTAACTTGTAATACAACATCAGGCGATGCTAAATCTTATCGTCTTTTTGCTGCTTTTGATTCCTCAGAAAAATTTGTATTAACTCCCAATCTTCCAAGTGGTTATACTAGCGAAGTTGTTTATTTTTTGAGGAGGGTCGATGCTAAACCTGATTATAACGATTTGACTGGAAGTATTCAATGGGGTCATGTCCATGGAAGGGCAATCAATACACTACTAACTTCACTTGAAGGTTTCTATTTGCCACTATTTGTCAAATCTAATTATCTTCAGGATAGTATAAAGTCTGATTTGATGCCAGGAATGAACAAATTCCTTGGGTTTGTCACCGAAACAGCAAATGCTTTTTATGGCCAAACAGTATTATATGTTCCTCAAGAAAATTTAAATGATGTTTCTGCCTGTGCTCAAGATAGAGCATTAGTTCAACGACTGGAATCCATTGTTATTCAATGGACTGGTCAGCTTAAAACTCCTGTTCCATTTAAGTTCGATTCTGTTGGTCCATTAGCTGAAATCGAGTATTGGGAGTTTAGACTAAAGACAGCCCAATCTTTACGCCAACAAATTGAAAGTACTTCTATCCAACAAGTTGTTTCTGTATTATCTGCAGTTAAATCCAGATATTTGTCTGATTTTCAAGCTCATTATAACAAGATGAAGGAAGAAAGCATCAATGCCAAGTCTATTATTCGTCATCTCAAAGTTTTGACAGAACCTTGCAATCAACTTATTAACGGAGAAGTTACAGAATGCACAGATCTTTTGAAAAAGATCCTTTTCGCAGTGAGGTTTATATATGAAAAATGCCCATATTACCATGACGAAAATCATCTAACAGCATTATTGAAAAGAGTTAGTGATCTAGTTATGCATTTCATAACATCAAAAATTGATCTTCAAAATGTTTTCTCTTTAGAAGGAGATGTTAACAAGGCTCTAGAAATTTTAACAATTGCAGTTACTGTTGGAGAAAGTTGGAATAGCACCTATAAAACGGCAATGAGGGCAGTTCAAGCCAAAGATGAAAATGCATGGAAATTTGATCATACTCAATTATTTGCGAATTTTGATGCGTTTATATCGAGGTGTGGTGATCTCAAAGAGATTTGTCAGAACACTATTCAGTTTACAAGGAAGAGGGGAGTTGAAGCTGTTCCAATTCCGACATTTCCTGGATCACTTGGAACTTCAATCTCTTTGGCTCTTCAAGAGATTCAAAATTCTTATGTGGGAGTTCTTCAAAAACTTAAGAATATTGACTGCGATGTTTTTGATGTGTCGGATAATAAATGGCATACTCGTTTCAATGAGTATTGTGATAGCTGTGCAAATCTTGAAAGCTTGCTTCTCAATTCTATCCAGACTCAGTTCGAAGCTGCTCGAACCCCTACATTAGCCCTCCAACTTTTGGAAATTTTCGATTCTTTAGCAGTTAGAGATGGTGTTAAGCATTTAGTATCGGTAAAGTGCGGAGAACTCTGGAAATTATTTGAACAAGAGGTTATTGCAGTCAGAAGAGAATTTGAGAATCTAAAAAGCAATCCTCCTCTTCCAGCTCATCAATCTAAACAGGCAGGAACTATTATTTGGGCGAGATCGCTTTTATATCGTCTACAGCAGCCTTATGAGTATATTTCTAATGCATCAGTTTGGCTCCCACCTTTTGCCTACAAGAATGAAATTATTGCAAGTTCAAATGGCATCATTGTATCGATACAGGATTTCATTAAGAATACCTTCAATGAATATCATAAGACCCTTACAGATAGTATTAGACAAGCAATGATGAAACAAGTATTACATAAACCAACCCCAACATCTATCAGATGCAGTATCGAGGATAAACTTGTTTCATCTTCAGAAGAAGCATCACATTTTATGAGAATGGATTATGAAATTTCAAGGACGGCAATTGAATTAGCTCAAATCAGAGATAGGAACAGGCTTTTAATTGAATGCGTTTTGCTCGTAGTTAGAGATTATAATGCCATTTATGATTGTTTGAAAGCTGACGAACAACAGCTTTTCCATGATCATTTTCAAAGGATCGAGAAAAGAATTGTTGATGCACTGAGCCCAAAGGTTTACTGGCAAAATGTATCTCTTGTTAACTCGTTTGTAAATACATGTGTCAAGGATTTACATCAAATACATGTAATTATTGTCGGGTTTAAGAATACAGCCACAGAGATATCTGATGCATGCAAAAAGATTTCTCGAATTTCCATTTTACAACCACAGCAAGGGAAACGTGTTTACAGAGTGGAAGAATATGATTCTATTCAAACTCAACAGTTTAATAATGCATTAAGCCAAGTGAAGAAAATTTATAACCAAACGCTTCAAGCTCTTCGAACAATGTTAAAGAGATTTAATGTTAATACAAATGAGGTCAGAGAACAATGGTTAGCATTTTTGATTGGTGTTGATCGCCAGCTTGAAGTGGCTTTTAAACAAGCAGCTCTTAAGGCATTAATCGACATGAAGCGTTCAATCACAGACGATACATATCCACTGTTTGTTTCCCAAGTTAATTTGATTAATGGTCGGTGCATGATACAACCTTCTTTTGAAAACATGTCACAAACATTGAATAATTTAATGAACAGCGCAATATTTCTGTCAAATGCATTCACTCCTCTTTATTGGGTATTGAAAGATGATATCCATGTTGTTCCAGATGAGGATGATTTCCAATCAGACAAACAATTAATTCCAACTGAATATGAAGCAGAGAAGCATCATTTCAAAGCATTCCAGTCTCAAATGGAATCGGATTCCGAGATTAATATTTTAGTAGGTGATATCAAGGGAATCATATCTTCTCTTGAAAATCCAATTCAGCAACATGTCAAAAACTGGAGCAAATATGAGGCAATATGGTCAACAGATAAGCCAACGGAAATGAAAAGGATTTCACAAACCACTAGGAATCTTAAGGACTTCGAAGTGATAATTAATGATTATCGACAAAAGTCTGTTCAGATTCAAAACACAGAATCATCATACACAGTATCATTTGTACGTTTGGATTCATCACCTCTTCAAAACTCGTTACTTACTCATTGCTCAGATTGGATTACCAGATTGATCGATTTGCTGAGCCAAGTTTCTCATGATCTATTGCATAACTTTTATTCAATTTTTGCCGATAATACTAAGAGGATTCAACAAATCCCAACATCAATTCCAGAGCTTTCAAATCTTCTCAAATTTATGTCAGAAATCAAGGAGAGTATACCAAAAACCGAAGCTCAGTTTATTCCTCTCAGAGAAAACTTTGACGCACTATCTAAATATGAATTTCATGTCGATCCAAAAGATCTGGATTTATTGGATGCATTATCTTCACGATGGAAAGAGTTTAGAGAAGCAGTTGTTCTAGCCGATAAACAACTTGATATGCATAGAGATCAATTCAAGAAGAAACATATTGCAGAAGTTGAAGAAATTAGACAATCCCAGACAGAAATGTTCAATCAGTTTATGTTAGATGAACCATTTAAAGCATCCCATGGTGTCAAAGAGGCAAATGAAATTCTAGACAAATATGATGGACAAGTTAATAATCTTCGTAAAAGAGAAGATAATTTAAGACCTGGATGTGAACTTTTCAAATTAGATCCTCCAGTTTATAAAGAAATTTCAACTGTTAAAACCGATATAGAATTACTTAGGCAAGTTTGGCAGCTCGAAGAAGAATGGGAAAGTATGTGGTCTAATTGGAGGTCTGATCCATTTAAAAAGCTTGATGTTTCTTCAATGGAGAATGCAGCAATATCTCAAGGGAAGCTTGTTTCAAATCTTGGTGTTAAAAGTTGGGATATTGCGATATCATTGGCCACAAAGATACAAAATTTCAAGAAAACAATGCCATTAATTTCCAATTTAAAGGAGCCTTCAATAGGCCATAGGCATTGGAATATACTAATGAAAGAACTGGATGTTAGTTTTGATCCACATTCCGATAGTTTTACATTGAATAGTATTTTCGAGATGAAATTTAATGAACATGCTGAAGTAATTGCTACAATTTCGATGATTGCCAGGAAAGAATATGAAGTAGAACAAGGTCTTACTGAAGTTACTGACAGATGGGGATCTTTAAGATATGAAACAGAAGCTCATAGAGGGAGCTACAAGATTGTTAATTCTGAAAAAATATTTGAACAAATCGAACAGGATCAGACATTATTAGCTGGAATGAAAGCTACACTGGGAAGCATGAAAGCAACAAGATTTTTCATACCATTTGATCAAAGTGGAATCAACCGCCTTGAACAGAATTTAACAAAAGTACTAGAATTAACAGAATTTTTATTGCAGGTTCAAAGACAATGGATTTATCTTGAAGCCATATTTAGCGGATCAGAAACAATTAGGAAAGATTTATTAAACCAAACTAGCGAGTTCCAAAAGGTTAACACAAAATGGAGAGAAATAATGGAATACCTCAGAAGAGATACTACCACAGCAATGAGAGGTGCACAAGAGCCTGATATTTTAGCCAAACTGAGACAAATGAACGAGAAGCTCGAAGAGATTCAAAAAGTCCTTGAGTCATTCCTTCAATCAAAGAGAGATAGCTTCCCAAGGTTTTATTTCTTGTCCAATGATGATCTATTAGAAATCATATCTAAGCAAAGGGACGCAAAATGTGTTATCCCACATTTGAAGAAAATGTTCAGTGCAATTACCAATCTTAGGTTTGATACAATGCCTAATGCAGAAGGAAAATCACAAACAGTTGCCACATCAATGTCTTCATCAGAAGGCGAAGAAGTTAAGTTCGAGACCCCAGTTTCGATTTCTGGTGACGTTGACATATGGCTCAAGGAAATCGAATCCGAAATGCGAAGGACTGTTCATTCTCAGCTTGGAAGATGCAGAAATGCCACAAACAGAGCAAATTATCTAGATAAAACAAAAATCCTCAAGGATGACCAATTTCCAGGTCAGTGTTTCATCACTGCTAGTCAAATCAAATTTACTGCTGATTGTGAAAAGGCTTTAGAAACTGCTCAAAAATCCAACGATGCTTCGGCAGGTAAAGGTGTTCGAATTACTGCTCAATCACACCCACTCACTCAGTTTTTAGGAGCCCAGATATTGTTTATTGGCGAATTAACATCTCTTATTAGCGAGCCTCTTTCTCCTCTTCTTCGAAAGAAAGTGAAAGCACTCTTAATTATTGAAGATCATGCAAGAGATATCATTCAAGATATTATAAAGTATGGTGTATCACATAATGGAAATGTATCAAAAGATGATTTTATTTGGCTTAAACAACTAAGGTTTTATTGGTTGAGGGATAATGAGTATTGTACTATTCAGCAAACTTTTTATAGTTTTGATTATGACAAAGAGTATATTGGTAATAATCCGAGATTAGTAATAACACCATTAACAGACAGATGTTACATGACTTTGACATCAGCTCTTCAGTTTAAATTTGGAGGCAATCCTCAAGGTCCTGCCGGAACAGGAAAAACCGAGACTGTTAAAGATTTGGCAAAAGCGTTCGCTAAGTATTGCATTGTATTTAACTGTTCTGAAGGGCTTGATTTCAAATCAATGGGTAATATGTTTGCAGGATTTGCTCAAACAGGTGCTTGGAGTTGTTTTGATGAGTTCAATAGAATTGAAGTAGAAGTTTTATCTGTTATTGCTCAACAAGTTCAACGTTTACTCAGTGGGATCTCTTCTGGGCTTCCTGAGGTTATCCTAGATACCCATCCAATTAAGTTGAATTCAACATGTGCTATATTTATGACTATGAATCCAGGGTATGCTGGAAGGTCAGAACTACCAGATAATCTTAAATCTTTATTACGTCCTGTAGCTATGATGGTTCCAGATAGTTCTCTTATTGTTAAAATCGAGCTAATGTCAGAAGGAGTTACAGCTGGCGAAGCTCTTGCACGGAAAATTACCACACTCTATGATATGGCCAGTCGCCAGTTATCAAAACAAGATCATTATGATTTTGGGCTTCGAGCTATTAAAGCAGTTTTAACAATGGCAGGATCTCTTAAACGTAGCACCACAGGCCAGTCTGATGATGTGATTATCATGAGAGCAATGAATAAGATGAATATGCCAAAACTTGTGAGCGAAGACATTCCTCTCTTTCAATCTTTAATGAGCGATATATTCCCAGGCATTGAACTTGAAAACATTGTTAGTGGCAAAATTGAATCGGTAACACAAGAAGTGCTTTTACAAAGAGGTTTGCAAACCGAATCACAACTTATTGCCAAAATTGTTCAAGTTTATGAAAGCATCCAAACAAGGCACGGAAACATGCTTGTAGGGCCCACAGGTTCAGGTAAAACAACATCGTGGCAAGTTTTGAGTGAAGTCTTGAATAAGATTGGTAATACAACTTTGACTTACATGTTAAACCCTAAAGCGCTCTCCTTAGGAGAACTTTATGGCGAATATGATTTGAACACAAGAGAATGGAGCGAGGGAATTTTGTCATCTCTTATCAAAGAAGTTTCTATAATGGAATCTGAAACACTGAGATGGGTCGTTTTAGATGGACCTGTTGATACAACCTGGATTGAGTCTATGAATTCTGTTCTTGATGATAACAAAGTACTCACGTTAGTCAACTCAGCACGTATCAATTTACCTCCTCAAGTATCATTGCTTTTTGAAGTTGAAGATCTCACAGCTGCTTCTCCAGCAACTGTGTCTCGATGTGGTATGATATATTTCGAACCTTCAACTTTGGGTTATAAACCTTATTTACTTTCTTGGCTGAATAAGTCATTAGTTCACGAAAAGCATAGAAATAAGGTTCAACAGTTACTTCTGAAACTTTTGGATAATTTTCTTGAGTACAAACACCAAGCACTTCATGATTTAGTTCCAATAACTGATTTATCTGTTGTTCAGACATTTTGTTTGTTGTATCAAACACTTGCTACTCCAGAAAATGGTGTTGATCCTTCAGATGAAATGTATTTCGATCAAATGGTTGAAAACTGGTTTTGGTTCTGTATTGTTTGGGCAATTGGGGCTTCATTAAACGAAGAGAGCAGAAAAGAAGTTGATTTATGGGTTAGAGAAAGCGAATGCCCATTTCCAGCAAAAGATACCATATTCGATTATTATGTTGATGTTCAGAAGCATTGTCTCTCTCTTTGGGAAGAAAAACTATCATCAACATGGAGGAAATCTCCCGAATTACCATTTAACAAGATTTTAATTCCTACTGTTGATACTCTAAGGCACTCATTTTTGATCAAGACTTTTGTCCAAGGGAATATTAATTCCTTATTTGTTGGCCATTCTGGTACAGGGAAAACTGCAGTAATTGAAAACACATTAAGTAGCCTTGATAATAATTCCAGTTATCTCCCTGTTAGTTTATCCTCAAGAACAACATCTCGAAAGATGCAAGAAATTATTGAGAACGCATTTGAGATCAGAACAAAAAGCACCTACTATCCCATTGGAGGAAAACATCTTATAGTATTCATTGATGACTTTAATATGCCTCAAAGAGATCAATATGGTTCACAACCGCCTCTTGAACTCCTTAGGCAATGGATTGAAACATCTTCATGGTTTGATCGAGAAAAATGTATACCCAAATATTTGAAGCAAATGCAAATTATGGGAGCAATGGGACCACCAGGCGGCGGCCGCCAACCAATATCAGCAAGACTTCAATCAAAATTTGTACTAATTAATATTACTCAACCCTCAGACACCCAGCTCAAAAGGATTTTTTCATTGATGCTCGCTTCTCATGTTTCTTCATATTCTGAAGATGTACAAACTCTTGTCGAGCCATTAACAGGATCAACACTTGATCTTTTCCAGAATGTTCAAAAACATTTCTTACCAACTCCCAAGAAGAGCCATTACGTTTTTAATCTCAGAGATATGAGCAGAGTATATCAAGGTTTGTTAGAGTCAACCTCACAGAACTTTGATGATAGAACTAGTTTTATTAAGTTATGGTGTCATGAATGCTACAGAATTTTTGCTGATAGATTAATTGATGAAGAAGATAGGAACACTTTCTTTAGGCTTATGCAAACACAACTCAATACAACACTTAGTACCACATGGTTAGCATTATTTAGGGATGAAAAAGAACCATACCCTCATGGATCATTTATACATGATGGTCCTTCAGTATCAATTAAGGAATACTCTGATTATGATGGTTTACATAAGTATCTAATTCAACAACTCGAAGATTATAACGATTTAGGAAACAAAGTTCCAATGAATCTTGTAATGTTTAAAGAAGCTGTTCAACACGTGTGTAGAATTTTGAGGATTATTGGTAGACAATTTGGACATGCATTATTAATTGGATATGGAGGATCTGGCCGTCAAAGTTTAACACGTTTAGCTGTTAATATTCTTGAAATGCATTTTTATCAAATAACCATATCGAGGAACTACAGAGAAAAAGATTTTCGAGAAGAAATAAAGAGGCTTTTAGATCTCACAGCAATCGAACAAAAGAAAACAGTTTTCTTTATATCCGATACCCATATTTTGCAAGAGTCTTTCCTTGAAGATGTTAATGCATTATTATCAAGTGGTTATGTTCCCAATATTTTTGAGCCAGATGAAGTTCAACAAAGAAGAGAATCTATGAGATCAGAAGCAAAGAAGCGTGGTATTATTGAGACTCCCCAGAATCTTTTTGAACTATATATTCAAGTTTCTAGAGAAAATCTCCATATTGTTATCGCAATGTCTCCCGCAGGTAATAGCTTAAGGAATAGAATTAGAATGTTCCCTCCTCTTGTTAATAACACAACTATCGATTGGTTTAACGAATGGCCAAGAAATGGATTGCAGTCTGTCGCAGATAATATTATGAAGAATGTTGAAATGCAGGATTCTTCACTGAAAAGTTCAATAATGTCATCATTTGTGGAATTTCATTCATTAGCAGACTCAACATGCCAGAAAATGCAACAAGTTCTGAAAAGACCATTCCAATTAACACCCACTACATTTATGGAATTTGTAAGAACATATAAATCAATTTTAGCAAAGAAGCAACAAGAGATAACGTCCAAATCTCAAGTATATCGAGATGGTTTGGCAACACTTATTTCCACAAGAGCCGAAGTCGAAACAATGTCTCATGAATTGGAAAAAGCAAAAATGATAGTTGAAGCAGCTAAAGCCGAAGTTGATGCCTTGACTGCCAAAGTTTTTAATGAAAAGCACCAGATGGAAGAACAAGAAAAAATTGTAACAGCAGATAAGACCCAATTAGTTAAGGACTCTGTTTTGATTCAAGATAAACAAGCAAAGGCCGAGTTTGCTTTAGCTCAAGCCAAACCTGATCTTGATGCTGCTAATAATGCTCTTCAAAAAATTCAGAAAAACATTAGCCAAATTCATGAAATTGCCGGCTATAGAGAGTCACACGGTGCAATTATAGCTATCGTGGAAGCCCTAATGACAATTCTTGGCAAACCAGCCAATTTTGCTCAAGCCAAAACAGAACTAAAGGATCCTTCGATTTCATCAATACTTCAACACTTTGATAGGAATAGTTTATCAAAGCCTCTTCTAAAGAAGCTTGGTAGGTATATGAGAATGCCCGATTTGAATCCTGACTATGCCGCTAAAACATCACAAGCTGGTGCCCTATTAGCTGAATGGATTAATGCTATATATCGTTATGCTCTGGTTTATCAAGAAGTCCACCCACTCGATGAAGAAGTGAATAGAATCAAAGCCGAATATGATGCGAAAAAGATAGAACTTGAAAGCAAAGAAAGAAGACTGGAAGAACTCAGACTTCAACTTGAACATCTGAAAAAAGAACGTGAAGAGAATCTTTCAAGGAGAGAAAAACTTCAAAATCAAGCTCACGAAACCGAGGTTCATTTGAAAAGGGCTAATGATCTTGTAAACGGTCTTGCAAGCGAAAGACTGAGATGGGATGAGAGTATTAAGAATTTTGATCAAATGCTCAAATGGTTACCGGGTGATTGTTTCATTGCAGCAGCTTTCCTTTGTTATTGTGGACCTCTTCCTTCCGATTACAGACAACAATTACTTGGAAAATGGAAGAAGCACGCAAGGACTATGAAGATTCCATTTAACCCAGATTTCAATCCTGTTAAATTCTTATCCGAGGCTGTTGAAATTCAATCATGGCATATATCAGGTTTAGCATTGGACGATTTCTCTGAAGAGAATGCTTCCCTTGTTCTCAATGGAGATAGATGGCCTCTTTGTATCGATCCTCAAAACCAAGCAAATCAATGGATTAAGAAAATGTTTAAGGATAAACTCATTGTTTTAACAACAAAAAGACCAAAATTTGATCAAATAATCGAAAATGCTATCCAGACTGGGCAACCATGTCTTATACAAGATCTCGGGGAAGATATTGATCCTGCTTTATTACCAATTATTAATAAGGAATTGGTGAAACAAGGAGTTCAAATGATGGTTAAGCTTTCTGGCGATAGGCTCATTGCTCTCAATCCTAATTTCCGTCTATTTTTGACAACAAAGATTCCTAACCCCGAATGGACACCAGAAATCACTTCCAGAACTACTGTCGTTAACTTCTCCGTTAAAGAGCAAGGTCTTGAAGAACAAATGCTTGGAATTGTTGTCGGAAAAGAAAGACCCGAGCTTGAAAATGAAAAAGTTAGGCTTGTGACTCAAATGGCACAAGACAAACAAACTCTATATGAAACTGAGCAGCAAATTTTAAGACTTCTAGCATCAAAAGATGGCAAAGATTTATTGAATGATGATGGTCTTGTTACAACTTTGGAAACCAGTAAGCATTTATCTCAAAACATCGGAGAAAAACTAAAAAGTGCAGCAGATACTGAGAAGAAAATCGATGCCGCAAGAGAAGCATATAGATCTGTTGCTAGAAGGTCATCTTCATTATTCTTTGTTCTTAGTGACTTGGCATATATTGATCCAATGTACAAGTTTTCTTTGGATTCATACACAGTATTATTCGCACACTCTTTATCACGTGCCCAGCATTCGGATGATATCGAAGAAAGAAATGAGAATATCAAGAAAGTACACACAATGGCAGTTTATACAAATACTTGCAGGGGTCTATTTGAGCAGCATAAACTCTTGTTTTCTTTCTCACTTGGAATTAAAGTTCAAATGACAGGAGATCAAAAAGGACCAGGAAGAGTCAATCCTGACGAGTATTTATACTTTTTAAGAGGACCAGTGGGACTTAGTCCTGAATTATTAGAAGGTGGCTCTAAACCTGATTGGTTGGGAGACAGGGAATGGGAAAATATTCTAGGTCTCCAATCATTACCTGCATTTGAAGGAATTGCAGCATCTTTTGAACAATATAACGAAGATTGGAGGGAATGGTTTACTGAACAAGAACCCGAGTTTTTGCCATTTCCAGGTGATTGGACCAGAAAATGCACCCTAATGCAAACAATGCTTATTGTAAGATGTCTCAGACCTGATAGAGTTCTTAGTTGCATTACCACATATATAGTTCAAACTCTTGGCCAAGAGTTTATTACTCCACCAACCATCGATTTAGCTTCTGCATTAAGAGATTCTGATCAGTACACGCCCCTTTTGTTTGTATTATCCCCTGGAGTAGATCCATTAAGTTCATTGAAGAGATTTGCTATCCAATCAAAGGTCTCTGATGAAAATTTCCGTGATTTGGCTTTAGGACAGGGACAATCTGAAGCAGCCAAGCAATTGATTCTAGACGGAGCCCAAAAAGGATGGTGGGTTTATTTAGGTAATTGTCATTTAATGATATCATGGATGGATGAATTTGAAGGCCTTATGGAAGAATTATCCTTAAATAAAGTTGATCCAAAGTTCCGTCTTTGGTTATCATCTGATCCACATCCAAAATTCCCAATTTCCATTCTTCAGAAATCAGTTAAGATGACAACAGAATCTCCCAAAGGAATCAGAGCCAATATGGTTTCATTATATCAATCTCAGATTCAGGAACAATACGACAAGTTCTCTCCTAATTGCAAATCTCTTGTTTTCGCTCTTTCATTCTTCCACTCTGTAATACTTGAGAGAAAGAAATTTTTATCTTTAGGTTGGAATATTGAATATTCATTCAACAGAAGTGATTTTGATGTATCTCAAAGATTTATACAAAAGTTGCTTGAAACATCTCCTAAATCGATTCCTTGGGAAGCAATACGATTTTTATTATCAGAAATTCATTATGGAGGAAGAATTACTGATCAATGGGACCAACGACTTCTGGATGTCTATGTTAACCAGTATTTCTGTACTGATTTGATCACCGTTCAGAATTTCCTATTATCAGGCTTGAATACATACTTTGTTCCAGATCCAAGCAATTATCAAGAGATTATTCAATTTGTTCAAAAACTGCCTTCCAATGATCAGCCAGAAGCATTCGGACAACATCCAAATGCTGACATATCATCTCTGGTTCAAGAATCCCAACAGCTATTACAATCAATTCTATCATTACAGCCAGCAGTGTCATCAGTTATGGGTGCTTCAAACGAAGAAACTGTGCTAACAATTGCCAAAGATATGCTATTTGCCATACCCACTCCTATTGTTGTTCCAAGAGCATATTCTTCAAGCGATCCACTACAAATTGTTCTATATCAAGAAATAACAAGGTACAACAAATTGATTGATGTAGTGAAGACTTCTTTGGAGCAATTGGTTCAAGGTATTCAGGGTTTGGTTGTAATGTCATCAGAATTGGATGAAATCTTCTCCTGCATTTTGAAGAATTCTGTTCCAGAAATGTGGAAATTCGCTTACCCATCAATGAAATCACTATCATCATGGATTAAGGATCTTTCTAAGAGAATTAGTTTCTTCCGCAAATGGTATGAAAAGGGAGAACCATCTTCTTTTTGGCTTGGAAGGTTTACATATCCAACATCATTTTTAACTGCCGTTCTTCAACGATATGCCAGATCTAAAAAGATATCAATTGATCAACTTGACTGGAAATTCAAGGTTATGCATACATCTAGTGTTCGTGAGTTACAACAACAATCTCAGATTCCATCAGAGGGTGTTTTAATTAGAGGATTATACCTTGAAGGTGCTCGTTGGTCAAAGAAGACAAATACACTTGTTAAACAGAAGCCACTGCAGCTTGTTAACGAAATGCCAGTAATTCATTTCATGCCCATTGACAAATCAAAGAAAGATAAGAAAGGACTTTATACTGCTCCTGCATATATATATCCTGTTAGGGGATCAAGAAATGAACAAAATTCATTTGTGTTACCAATCGATTTACCAACGGAGGAGCCTCCTGAGAATTGGATTAAGCGAGGCGCAGCTGTCTTATTATCAAATCAATAAATACCAATTTAATCATTTATTTCTATTTCATATATCTCTCCAACGGCTTGATTACATGGAGGATTAGAATCTAGCATTATCTTCATTAAATCATGTATTTCTTCATCCAGTAATTTAGATATAGGTAGAATGTATCTCTTCCTCTGGTTCCGATAAAAATCTCTAACTTGCCTGGAATCTAGTCCAGTTTTAATAACAAGATCATTTATTACATCCTTAGATCTTGTGTTAGATAGATTCTTGAGAATACCATTCCACAGATGCCTCTTTGGATCATCGCAACAATGTGATTCAAACTGGTTCTTAGAGTGCGATAAATAGTTTCGCAGTCTCATTAAAGCATTAGAATGCATATCAAATGCAGAATAGTTTTCATCAATAGAGTCTATAATAGAATCGTATTCAAGATCACTCATACAAAATGAAATCTGAAAAATATCTCATCAATTTTGTGAAGAAATTTCAATGGACTGTTTCATCACTTTGAGATGAGTCAAGTACAAAATTCTTTGTTGAAATGGAGGGAGTTTCAATAGTATTTGCTGGAACATAACATCATCTTTAATCAAAAGATTAACAATAATCTCGTTAGAAATCCTCCTCATTGATATATTTTTATTCTGGAGGAATTTTACAAGATTATCAATCAATAGAGTGGTATCATTAATTTGGGTTTTAGGAAAGTTAGATAGCACAAGCAATGCAGCCTCGCATGAGCTTTCAGAGCTGATAAATGGGATTATATCTGAAGGAGTAGAGGATTTAATTAAAATATTAAAAGAAATTGGGGCAAACCTACTATATGGATCCTTTATGATTGACAATAAATATGGAATAATTGAGACAAATTGCATTTTCCCTCCCTTTTCGATTATCCAATTCAAAAAATATAGGGCCTTTTCGACTGAATTTTCATCCTCAGATACCAGAATTTCGGAAAGATTTTTCATTTCATTTTGAACAGCAGCAGCAATGATACTGGCAGAAATATTGAGGTTCTCGAGATCAATTTTATCAAAAGAATCACCAATAATGAATGAACAAATCGACAGTGAGCCAAAAGCTTGCTTGATGACTTCTGATACCACAAAAGGATATAAAACATCAGTATTGAAAGAACTAGAAGAAATGTTTTTCGTAAGCCATTGGATCGAATCTTGAGAAATTACATTAGTGAGTTGTTGAACAATCGATTCAGAGAAAAATTTCACAACTAATGTTGGATCAGGCTTTTCCAAGGACAATATTGAGCTTTCAATTTTCAAAAAACCAAATACATCATGATATTTCTTCAAAACAGGGAGAGAAACTTTTGTTAATATAATAATCTCTCCAATACTTTCGCTAAACTCATTCGGGTATTTTTCGACCATATTTACCAACACGTTTTCAATAGTGGATGAAAAGGACAATAATTTCATTGAACTTATTATTGATGAAGGAATAGCAAATTCTATCCCTTCAAGAGGCTTAAAATAGTTAGCCTGGATAAATTGCTGCATAATTTTCAAAAAGCTATTTGCACTATCATTATTTTCAGGAGGAATGTATTTCTCTATTGATAATCCTTCAAGCATGGAATGGGGTTCCAAACTTCCACTCTTGTACTTCTGAACTTGAGGTGTGAAAAAATTGCTCTTGATTACACCTTTTCCTTTTAATGATCCATATCTATTCTCATTCTTAGGTGTTTTTCTCGCTTTTGGAGTATCTTCATTGACCACGCCTTGACTCAACCTTTGTTCAAGATATTGTGAAGTTTCTTTAACTAACTCACGAATCTCAGATGAAGAATCATTATTCAGATAATAAACAGAACTCCTTATATCTTTGGTAATAAGATTAATAACACTAAGAGACCATTTCTGCACCATAATCATCATCGCTTGAGCCACAACATACCTTTTTTGTTGCGCTTTTGATGATGTTTCCACTAAAATAGACTTTGTAGTCCTTTTATTAGGGACACATTCTACAATCCGCAAAATCACTGTTTTGCATAAGCTGGATATATGCTGATTTGAGTATGTAACACATCTGAATAAATATGGAATAGTAACTTCTATACATGGGGCATATTTGATTCCAAGCGCCGATGCGAAATGGGCCAATGTCACTGCTGACCATTTCATCAAAACAGGTCTTGACTCTACTAAACACTGCCCACATACAGAAACAATCTTATAAAACTCAAATTGGGGGTAATCTAATATCCCCCCTTTGATTAGGCTAATTACTTTATGCATTGCCTGAGATCTTTTTTCCCAATCGGAATTTTGGCTCAAGTTATGGTAAATTCCCAAGTAAATCGATTCTACCTCACTAGAATCGTCAATAACCTCTGTTGGAATCTCAGAAATTATAAATTCAAGATCGTTCTCATCTCTTTTTTCCATTTAATGAACAAATTCTTCTTTTTAATGATTTAGAACAAAATGAATTTTCGCTGAGGCAAAATTTAGATTTTTTTTAATGTGTCCAGCAAGGCAAGCAACTGCAATTAAAAAAGGACCCCCAAAAGCTAAACCGGCCCAAGAACCAAAGGAAAAAGATGAAAAACCACCAATTAGTACAGAAGCTCTTAATGATAATGATGGGATTGAATCACAGAATATAGAGGTAATAGTTCCGGAGCCAGTAAAAGATGCACAGAAAAATGATGAGGCCGCAAAAAATCTAACAGAAGAATCACAGAATATAGAGCCAGTAAAAGATGCACAGAAAAATGATGAGGCCGCAAAAAATCTAACAGAAGAATCACAGAATATAGAGCCAGTAAAAGATGCACAGAAAAATAAAGAAATGAAACCAGCCTCCATCCAACAATCACAACATGAAAGACATACTCCAATTTGGGAGCACTACGAAGAGTACCAAGATGAAACAATCATATCAAGGAAAAGTAATGAAACAGCTAACATAGACTTTGAGCTCACTGAAGCATCCCCTGACGAGCAAACGAGCTCAGTGCGCTATATCAATCCTGATAAGCCTAAGTACATCATGTCTCACAATGTAAACTATGTGCTGGAAGCTCGTGGGAAATGGAAGAAAGTCGGTGCAGTGCCAAAAGAGGGATGTACGCAGATCAACGTCAGCAAAGGCAATTTAACATGGAAAGCAAACTAAAAGTTTTACCTACTTTAACATTTATTCTCTTTGGGCTATTTTTAAGCGGGAATTATCTTTTCAATCCTTTCCAAAATGAGGAAATCGTTGATTGCGACTTTGTTTCTGTGACCAGTTTTGGATATAATAAGAATAATGTAACATTTTCAATAAAATCAAGGAAAAACATAGAATTTCCAATTGAATCAATGCCACATTTTATCAAAATCATATCTTCTAGTGGAAGTGGTTTTGATTTGGTTAATTCAATCAGATCATTCAATAATATTGAGTATTTTGATGGCCAATATTATATCAGCACTCTTTTATATCACGATGGGAATATTGATTTATCTATTTTATGCAATAAGAGAGAGTTATTGAAGAAAGAGATTACTGTTTCGGAAATAACTCGTTCAGATTATTCGTATGTTTCCAAGCAGTATGAAAAATCCCTTGTATTTGGCAATGTATGCGTCGATGAAGGAGTGATTCGTTTTTTTTCTCCAGATGAGCAGAGTTTGCCTTCTTTGGAGTCAAATGCAAAAACAATTGCTTTTGTTTCAACCAATACAATGATCGAGCTGTTCTTGGATAATAATCCTGGTTTTGGATTAGAAAGCGAAGACACAATATATTATGCTGGGAAAGAAGAGAGGGCTTGGAAGAATCCAGTTATTTCAGGTTTTAGCACTAAAAAATGCTACAAAAAACTTATCCTACAAGAATAAAAGGCCGTGTTGTTTATTTCTTTGAGAAATCATTGAAGAATTGGTAGATATCTGCTGACTTCTTTGTAACCTTTTGTTCAACTTCTTCATCATCAATCTGATCTTCATCATTCAGTTGTTCTTGTTCTTCGTAGAGAACATTTCCTTCTTCGTTTTCGTTTGCTGATCCATCAAATCCATCATATTCTTCATCAGAATAACCATTTTGATCAAGATCTTCTGAGCAGCTCAGACATCTTTCAACCATTCTTGGATTAGTTTGTACTTCTAACATATCCATGAATTGATCTTGAGCATAGTTGCAGATTTCTCTTGAATTCTGCATCATAGCCTGTTGCTGTGGCATTATTGCTTGACACATCATTGGTTGTTGTGGTGGGGCAAATGCTCTCTGCTCCATTCGTCGAACGCATTTCTTATTGAGGGCATTAGATGCTGAATAACCATATCCGATTGATTCTTGACCGAAATAGTTATTGTAATCATATGATGGAGCAACTTCTTCGGATTCATCCCATAAGAAATTAGTTAATCCAGAATATATTGAAAGCAATTCTGGGGTTTGTTCTCCCCTTGGAAGCTTCTTCACAATCTTATCCTGAAGAAGTCCAATAACAAATTCACTAGTTGAAACTGAGTTATCCCACTGAGATATTTCTTTAACGTGCCTTTCTTCAAAGTCACCATCAAGATATGTGAAGATTATTTCAATGAAATCAGAGTTAGCCTTTTCAATTACAATGTAGTTATTGGCTAAGAAAATCAAAAGATTTGAAATGGTATCAGCCCTGTTTTCGTTTTCAAAGGCTTTTGCAAAGTTATTATCAGACACAATTTGAAGAGTATTAATCCATTTTTCATAGAATTCAGGTCTCAAAATTGGATGGGATGATGATTTGATAACAGAAAGGATTCTTCTTGCAAGTTTGGATGTACTAATGATATCATTCCTGTTTTCCTGAGTCAATTGTTTCAATGTATCTTTAAAGTATGATGATATTTCATCACTTAAAACGGAATACAAAACTGAATATAATTCATCTGATGATTTCAAAAGAGCCTTTGGAATTGAATTGAGTTTAGTTTCCTCTTTAAATACATCACGAAGACTATCTATTGCTAATTGATTGAAGTGCTCTTTAATGCGTTCAAATATGCCAACAAAAGTATCAATCATATCAGTGTACTGTTGATTTGAGAATTTAGCACAAAAACCAAGAGCAAAGCTGATAAACACCTTATTGTCTTCAGAAGGAACAAACTCTTTAAGACCTTTGGTAATAAATGGTGCAATTTTAGATGGCAAATGGCCTCCAAGATCAGCACTTGATAGAACAATGATTGTAAGTTCAACAATATGTTGTTTCTTCATAACCAATGCAGAACAGACGAATTCAGACACAATGCTCTCATAGAATTCCTTCCAAATACCCTCCTTTGGAATTGTAATAGTTGGTCTAAAATGATCAGCAACAAAATTAATTGGTCTGAGGGATGGATGCGCCAAATCCTTAAACAATGGGTTCTCTTCAATTTTTTGAACCACAATTGCTTCATTAATCATAAAGAAAATGAAAACAGAGAGATCTCCTGCCATTGGTTTATGTGCATCTTTCATAGCATTAAATAGTTGCTCTTGATGCTTAGGTTCCAAACCAAATGCACTTTGATATTCAAAATAGGCAATAATTGAAGCAATAACGGCTCTTCTGACATCAGCTGTGGGTGATGAAGACTTTGCAAGTTCAATAATAAACTTGATGGAAAATTCTGGGAGAGGATAACCTAGAAGAGAACGTGACATAGTCTCAGATACAACAGCAACTTGACATTCATCAAACATAGTTATTTTAGAAGATAGAATAACAGATATGAAATATGACAAAACAACATGACGAGAATGAGAATCAGAGATCTCTTTCAAATATGAATGAATTGATGTCGAAGCCGCGGATTTAAAGAAATAGCTCTTAAACATTCCAAAGAATGTACTGAACAATGGATGGAGCTTTTTGGCCCAGTTATGTGGAACCAACTCTGCTCCCCAATTAATGATTCTAAACATCATTTCAATAAAGGCTCTGGAACATTCTTGGAATACAGATGTACCCATGGATTCCAAAATTTGCTTTTCAGAGATTTGGCATAAAACTTCAAGTGGCTTTAAGAAATGCTCAGGATTCAAACGGCGAGCTCCAACACCAAAAGCAGATACTATTTGCGAGATATATGTAATCACCTGGCATGTTTTTTGATACTTTTGGTTAATTGATATTGATCCCTTTTCTTTAGGTGCAAATATTGACTTAATATTTTGTTTCAATCCAATTAAATCATTAAACATCAATCCTAATACTCTACTAAAGAAATCTAGTGAGTAATCTTGTTCATATAGCTTGGCTCCAGTTGTTTTTGTTTGCATGATTTGGATAATATCATATAAATTCATTGGGTCTTGCGACATTGAATGAACAAGTGACTCAGAATCAAGAGATAGGACTGATTCAAACAGTTTATTGGTAAAGTTTGCGGCCCAATCGTCCCTATTTGATGTTTGCAGTTTTGGTACTTTCCTAATAACTCTCTTTGGTTTCTCACATGGTGCTGATGTGTACTTCTCTGTCAATAATGACGGAAATTGTTCAGAACCAACAAATTTCGGCAAAATCTTCAAAACTTGAAGTTCCTCAAAAAGCTGAAGTCTGTGATTGTCTATTTCATTATATAAAGAAATAAAATCTGTGTCAAATCTATTGGCAACGTTGATCTCTTCAAAAAGCCTGGTAATCATTTCGCTTCTTCTAAATATGTTAACACTCACAGGACATCCTTTGAAATCTTGTTCTTCTTTCTTTTTGCCCTTTCTTACATCTTCTTCACTCAAAGCAACAAAAGTGAACATTGTTTTGATTTTTTCAACAACAGATGAACAGTTTTCATTTGAAACGATAGTATATGCACTGGAATCTTTAGGCAACAATAATTTTAGTATTTGTAATGTAGAAGAACTGCAATATATAGAATAATTACACATCCCTAAAACAGATTGATACTTAGAAAGACTGTATGAACGTAAAAACCCGGTTTCTAAAGGTAATTGAGGGGATTCTACTTCACAATACCATAAATTGGTTTGATATTCACTATTCTTGATGACCCCAATTAATTGATTAAGGAATTTGTTACTTGACTTTTCATAAAATTCCGGTTTGTATTCTTTTATCTTATCATCAATAAAGGATAAAACGTTAATGAATGTTATACCACCTGGAACTACTTTAGGATCCTTGAAATAATCCTCATAATCATTACCAATAACTTTTGAATTAATGATCATGGGTCTTTGTGATTCATTTAATGTGGTTGTTACCAAAAGGCCTTGTCTTTCTGCTAAGCAATCATAATTAAATAATTGACATTCAATTGGTGAAGGAATGTTTGCAATAGCATTGAGAATTCTCTTCCTTAATACACTTTGCTCCAAAGGATTCAAACCTGGAAGAGATAATAATGAAGTTGTAGACAATGGAAAACTGCCAGAATGATCAATAGGTATTTTTTGCCATATGTTTGGTAACAAAAGCTTAGCAATGGAGGAAGATACCTCATCTAGCTTATTAAGTAATGGAGAATGAGACCTTGTTAAAAGTTTCCCGAAAAGTTCAACATGTGCTAGAGGTAGATATGGTCCATCAAATGGAATATACTTTACAACATCATTATATATCCATTCTGCATAATTTGGATTAACCATACCTCCAACATGTAAAGAATATGGATGAAAAACTATTTCTGATAGTTTCTTCAATTGATATTTCGTGTTGACTTGTTTGGTATTTGAAAGTAAGAACCTGCAGAGCCTGTAATGTACTCTGGATGCCAATTTCATCAATTCAATATCATTTTTCATTATTGCTTCATGTAATACGAGTTTGGTAAAAACTTCATATGTATTGAAACTTGACTGGAAAATATGATTATCTTTTGATTCCCAGAAATTTGTCTTGACAAGGAATAATTCAAACAAGCTCATTGTTTCAATAGATTCGGTTGGTTTTTTATGGGCTTCTACATATAATGGAGGATATGTGATCGGAGATTCTGCCATAAAACCATACTGATCAAAATGAGAGCGACCTTCTTCAGGCAGTAAAAGTTTTATACATGAAACAGAAGAAAACTTCAGAATCATCCCTAAAAGAACAGTTACAGGTCTTTGGGTAATCCATGTTGCAAAGTCTACAGGATTCTGCGGATGTCTAATTGCTTCAATAATCAATTTATCTCGAAGATCGGCAGGAAGAGCCATGAAAGCTGTGTTCTTTGTTTCAATATTATTCAGATAGACTTGATCATAAAGAGCATCTTCTGTACTATTATTAAACTTGCCTCCTGTGAATAGAACCATAAGAATATAACACAAACTTTTTGGATATTTCTTCACATCTGCTGAAGTGAGTTTTTCTTTATTTGAGAAAACAGAATTAATTACACCATTAACAATGAAAAGGTAGTCATCATATGATAGTGGCAAAACTCGACCTTTTGTATCACCCAAAATTGGCTTTTCATGCAAGAAACGAGCAGCGACTTGAAATATGGTTGATTGGCCCTTATTCAAAACATCATCTGAAGCCAAAGCTTCACACTGATTTACGAAAAATGGCCAAATTCTTGCGAGAGGAGTATCAGCTTTGTTGTTGAATATTGTTCGGAACTCATACAATCTGGTAATTACACTATAATTGTTAAAGAAATCGGATTTGACCACATCTCTTATTGGTGATTGATGACCAGGAACATTATCGATTTCATCAATCACAGTGGGGATAAAGCATTTTTCAACAAACGATTTCATTGGAATTATCAGTCTAGTAATGAAGAAGCTTAATGGAAATCCTTGATTTGGAAAAGCATTCTCAATTTTTTGGGTAAATAACTGATGCATCTCGTTCCTAAAAACCATATGATAAGGAAATGCTGTAAGAATGGGGGAAATAATTGATTTCAATTCTTCTTTGTAAAACCAATTGTCGAAAGATTCAACTAAAATATTCATTGAACTATTAATAACTGCTTGGATCAAACCTGATTTCTTATAATCAATAGTTTGCACATGAGCCAAAACATCAGATATTGTCTCGAATAGCATTCTAAAGAACGAATCCCTCTTAATTTTCTTATGGCCGAAATTAGAGTAGGAGAAAAACCTCACGCCTTCAGTGGCAATTGAAGTTTCAGTCAAATTGCTAAAATGGTATTCTGGTTTGATCAAGAATCTATAGAAAAGATAACCAGTATTATCAGCCTCAAGTTTTTTAGATGGAACTCTGCCGCAAAGTAGGGCTTTCATCGTTTTTTCAGGAAGCAAGCACACTAATCCAGGTGTATTCTCAGTAACCCATGGAAACTCGGAAGGATTTAGAAAAGCTTTTTCAGCAAAAGCACTGATCTTAGGATTTTGATCGCAATACTTGCGAACTTTTCTCAAAAACACTCCCCTGGAATCATACTTGCATAATGTCAAAAACATCAAAATTTGATCAACATCCATTTCACTTAGGGCTTGTTCAACGAACCTCTTGCCCTTAACACAATCTAAAACAACAGTGTTGTCTTTCTGGCTCGAAACACAATCAAAAAACTCTTTCCACATGTGTTTACGCATTAAGTACTCGACATAAAGAGAGGGATTAACCTTAAGGGTGCCAATGTCAATCGAATCCAGCTTGGACCAATCAAAGCTAGGTTGGTACATTATAAAAATGATGTGATATGACCGATATAAAATTCTGTTCAAATCGCAAAATTTTATATCAATTAACAGCTGATTCTCTTTATCCAAATTCATTTGAGATAAAAGAGAATCCGGGTATTTCTTCGTACTGAACATCTACAGGAGGGGTATCGGAATCTAGGGCAGGTTCTTGGGTAAACTCTGGGGAAAAGTTCTGAAGGTTAATCTCTTCTTTTTGGTGGAAGTACTGTGGTTCCACTTTTTTCCCTTCTACTCTGTCCCAATCCAGATTTTCGAAGTATGGGTGATCCCTGATTGCATCAAAGTCTGGTCTTTCTTCTGGGTTTTTGGTTAAAAGGATAAATATAAGATCATTGAGGTGCTGATTCTCGTCATCTGGGAAAACAGGATTTTTGTTGACAATGTTATCAAACATCAATGCTTGATTGTCATCAAAAAATGGAGTTTTACCGTAATAAACTTCGTAAAGAAGAACACCATATGCCCACCAATCGACTTTGAATCCATACACTGTCCGCATGATTACTTCTGGGGCTATGTATTCAGCAGTTCCACAGAATGTCTTAGTAAAATCATGACCAATTTCTTTGCTAAGTCCAAAATCAGTCAATTTTACATGTCCATCTTTATCAAGAAGAAGATTTTCTGGTTTAAGATCCCGATACACAATTCCGTGTTTATGCAAATGTCTCAATGCAAGAGCGATTTCGGCCATATAAAGAATGGTATCATTTTTGGGCTTAACTGCAAAATTAGAAAGGTAGTGAAGTAACTCTCCTCCAGCTGCATACTCAAGCCCCAAATAAAACTTTTTCGGTGTTTGGAAAGAGAACTTCAATGACACTAGAAAAGGATGTGCTGGAATCGAATACAGAAGATTTCTCTCTGCCATTGCTGTATCAACTTGGCCGATATCAATTAAATATTTCTTTCGAATAACCTTCAAAGCAAAGAGTTCCCCTGTATTGAGCTTCTCAACCAGCATGACTTTTCCAAAGTACCCTCTTCCCAAAACCGAAATGATTCGAAACTGATCAATGGAATATCCATCATCAGTTGAAATGCACGAGCGTAATGCAAATACCCAAGAATAAACTTCTGCAGGAACACTTTTTAACAAATATTTTCCAACAGTTTCGTTTTCAATGACAAAATGAGGACAATTCCGTTTATCAATTAGTGTGATGGTGGTTTCTTGTGTGATTTCAAGGCTCTTATAACTCTCTTCAAAATCATCAGATTTTGACACGTAAAGCCGGCGGCCAATTAGCCAATAATAGTTTGTTCTCCATAAACCAAGAACCCTTCCCTTGTGTTTGAGGTAGCCACGTATGGTCGGTGGTGGCAAATGCTGATCTGATAAATCCATAAATAAAGTACGATTAGTAAAATAGGAACCTCACTGTGTTAATATTGAATGAAAATTTATCGTTGAAAAAAACTGACCAAATATAAAGTTTACAAATCGTCTATGTCAAGTACCACTTTTTCGACATCTTCGGTTTCTTTGGAAGAGGCAACACAGATAGGGGAGTAGTGGCATGACATAAGCTTAAATAGTATTTCTTCTACTGAATTGTGATCGAGACACATGAATCCTATGAGAACTGAGGGGTTAATTGATGATACATTAAGGAGTTTGTACTGGAGTTGGTAGAATGATTGTGAATCATTGCTTGAAAGTGCAGCAGGTTTTGTCACATGAGGATCAAAGTATGTGAAATGTGATGAGTCGAATCCAATAACATAATATGCAGCATTCTTGTGCCCACTAACAAAGCCGAGAGAACCATCTGCACAAAGACAGAGCTGAAGAAAAGGAAGGAATGACATATCAAAGCTATTGAGCCCAAAAAGACCGGGAATCAGCAAAAGAGTGGGGTATGATATGGTTTCTAGTTCTTCTGTGGTAAATGTGAAATCCCTAGATACTATGCAGCTAAGATTCAGATCTTTTAGAATTTGCTGAATACCAAAAGCGACTGCAGATGGTTTTGCCCACTCACCAACAGAAATACCGGCCTTTACTGTAGAAAAAACCATTTTGTGAATTCCAAATGGCGATTCTGGAGTATCCATAAACAAATCACAAGGTGAAGCATCACCAAATGTGCTTTGGTAAAGATCAGGAAAACTGGCCTTCAATTTTATGACATATTGAGCCAGTACCCCTTGAGATGATCGATAGCAGCAGCCCCAGCCCTTATCTGAAGAGTAATTACCCGGGTCAATAGGAGAAAACCCATTCCTGTAGCAAAACCTGGGAATTTCTGAGAATGTTGACATGTTGATGACATCATCAGTGCCGTTCCTTCCGATAATCTTCATGATTCTAAAACACAGAACCGATTTTTGCTCCAGATAAATCTCTCAATAAAGATAAAGAAATTTTTAAATATTAATGGGTTTCTTTTTGAAAAATTGGGAAGAGAGATAATATTATACTGATTCGAGTCATAGCCTTTGGCAGCCGATTCTTATACACTGTTTTATGAATTTTGGCAAAATCTTCGATTGATTGTTCTTGAAACATTTTATCGAAATCACACATATCGCTGAAAGAAGATAAAAACTGGAAAGCCAGCAAGAGATGCTCAACGGATATGTGAATTTTATATATGTTTGGTTCGGCAGCTGTACTTGAGAGCTTGTTAAGAATTAGCACATGGACTTTGTTAATCATGTATTGAGAATATGGAAGCTCATTCATTGATCGAAGGGTTGATACAAGGCAAATTAATCCCTTTCCATAAACTGAAAGAGAGTCGTTTCCATTTAGCTGATCAAAAAGAGCCGAAGAAATAATTGAAGCTTGATTCGTATTTGATAAATATTGAGAAATAAGCAGGTTGAGATCATCAAACAAAGTTGAAGATTGCATAAAAACAGGAATCAGCAAATCAACGAGTTTATGTGGGGTTATTATGCCACATGATATAACTGGATGAGATATTTTTCGATATAATACTGAGAGATGATAAGTTAATTGGCGATTAAAACACCCTTTTTTCACCATTGTGTTCCATATAGATATGGAATACTCTTTCGATATGGATGCCATCGAATAGATGAAGTCAAAAAATCCATTAATCTGAGAGTCATTGGAATAGCCTTTATCAATTAAAAGAGAAAAGTCAATATTAAAATTGCCCCAGATTTCAATAAACTCTTCCATATAGCTCTTTCCAAAAAAAGACCTTCGGTCATGAAAATTTGATGGGAAATAGTTTATATAGGCGGAAATCAATGATAATAAAATGTTGAATAGTGGTTCATTAATGCTATTTGGATCATGAAATAGCTTTGATTCATTTCTATTTACAAGTTTGGGGCCAACAACAGCCCAAATAGTTTCAATAGTGCCAAGGTCACGAATTATTGAAACAGATGACGGAACCATATGAATAAAATCTACACATAGATCCAAATAATATAAAAGACAATTGTTAATTGATTCAGTTATATTGCTCTTCTTAAATAAAACTTCAGCAAGCTGCTCAGCTTTGAAATCAGTTACTCTCTCCAAAATCAAATAATGAAACTCCCTTTCGATAGCCAATTTGTTCCCAAAACCACAAAGAAGACAGTTTGAGAACATGGATGATGAGAAGATACACATTAATTTGCTTGATGGTGTTAATGATAGAAGTGCAAGTACTAAAGAACTACTGGGAATAGTAAGAGGTCCTTTAAAATATAATGAACTCATTACTTTTAGAAGAGATTCGTACTCACAATTATTAAAAAATGAAACACAATTAGTTGATCTGACTATTTTGAATAAAAAGAAGAGGAAATGAGTAAGTGGGATGGTTTTCATCACCCCGATTTTCTTATATGATAATGCATGATCAATAAAAAACTTTGCATCTCTTGATACTTCATGATCAAACTGCCCGCTCTCCATTATTTTCAACCATAGTCTATAGTATTCAGGTTCTGGAATTATATCTCGAATACTCATGGTACCTAACTCGTCAGGCGATGAGTTAATCATTTTAGAATTAAACTTAATCAATTTAGGTAAGGAATTTAAAAAAGCATCATATAATACAAATTTGTATGTTGTAAAGGTGGAAGCGTTCACATATAAAAACTCCTCAATAATCTGTGAAATTGAAACCCTTACGGCTCTATATTGGCAAATGAGAAAATAATCAATGAAAATGGATAAATCGTTGAGAAAAGATGGCTCAATAATCGATAAAACAACACTTAAATGAGATTTATAGAATTCAATGAATGAAGTGATATAAATTTGTTCTTGCAAACAAACAAAGTCTAATAATTTTCTTGTTCTAAGACTGTAAAATTGATCTTGTGTATACATTGATATAAGAGAATATTTAGCCATTATTGAGCTCGCAATAACTCTATCATGTTCGATAACAGATAATATTTTGTTTTGGAGTTTTTTGTTATTAAATATATATTTTGAAACCAATTTAATAAATGTACTAATATGTTCTTTAGAATTCATTAAGAAATCGATGAACTTAAAATCTAAAAGATCAATTATCAAATCATATTCATTCATTGAAGGATTATGATTGTATAACAAAAGTTTGAATAAGTTTGATAAATCCAAAGAATAAGAAGCCTTTTTATCAGGATTCTCTTTATCAAATTGCAATAAATTCTTCAAAAACAAAACAATTCTGTAAAAATATCCTGTTGGTTTTTCAATTGCGAAATCAAACATGCTGCATAATAATCCAAAAACTTCAGAAAATACAGAAAAATCCAGGTTGGAAAAAATTGATGGTGAACTTATGACATCTAAAAAATATTGAAATCCAATTAGAATCTTTTCATTTGGGACTGTTGAAAAAGCAGCTAAAAAGACGCTTAATAGACATTTTCGTAGATCTGAATTCAAAGAAAACAGTAAATTCAAAACATTGGGATAATTAATCACAAACAATGAATACTCGGTACTTTCTTTGATATCAAGCATTATCCGATTTGAGATGCATTGAACCCTAAATGCATCGATATCATCTTCCATGTACTGAACCATTCTTACAAAAAGGTTTTTCTTGTCGCTTTTTTCAGATATAACCCTGGAAAATACAGTGCTGAGACCATTAATATGAATATTATGATACCAAATATAGTCCTTCGATTCTCTTGTCAAATAATCTATTATTGTAGGATGAATATCACCCTTTACTAAACTGAATTTAATTTTTGAATTTCTAAACATAAATATATTGTCATAAAGCAAAACAATTTTGTGGTATGACATCAATTTTTCTGATGAAATCACAATTGGGGTAGGTTCTCCAAATGTACCAATTGTTGAATTCAAAAAAGATTGAATTTTCTTAAAAGTATCCTTCAAACTGAAATGTGTTTCTTTAAAAAATACTTCACAATCAATTTCTTTGAGGGGCAAATGATGAAGAACAGCACATAATTGCTGGAATGATGATATTACAGAATCATTTGATAGCTCTTTTGAAACCGAGAAGTTGGCGATTTCTTCAAAATTAGCCAAATGAAACATAAATACATGATTGTGGTTAAAATTTTTGAGCTGTACTATGCTTTTAGTTGATGATATCATGTATCCAGGATTTTTTAATGAATCTTTCTCAATAAAACCTTCAATAATATCAACAACAGTAGAATAATAACAATCAAGATAAAAATGAATCAATTCATAAAATGCATCAGGTAAACATGAATATAGTAATTTTGACAAAAAGTCACAAAAAACAAATTCAAAAATACTTCTGATATATGTTATATCTTGGCAGTCTTTCAAAAATACCATTAGAGTCTTACATATATATGTCAATGATGAAAAATTAATTGGAGGAGGTTCTTTCAAATAATAACTTACACATTTTCTTATATCAGGATGAGCAAACAGATTATACACATACATGTAATATGGCTCATTATTCAGAGATCGCTTAGCAAATGCTTCCATCGCTCTTAAATCAAAATCGCTAACAAAAGACTTTTTCATAACAATGGTTGAGAAATATTGATGCAAAACTTTAGGGGATAAAAATGAAAAAACTTTCAACAATTCTTCTTGAATAATACTATCTTCATGATTATGAGGATAAACTAAAATACTAAAAAGATCTGAAGTTTCTTGTTCATCAAAATACCTGCCTAAATATTTAACCAATAGTTTGATAACATTTAATGATTTGTCATTTAAAAGATTAACAAAGTTCTTCAATGAGTATCCTTTCAATACATTAACTGATCGTTCTGCAATCTGATTACCTACTTTATATACCATTTCTCTTTGTTGTGTATTAATGAATAATGAATTAATTAGGTAAAATATTATATCAAAAATTTGGATAGCTCCACCAGTTCGAACAAATCTAGTGAACCAAATGCTACTAGATGTAGCGATTATTCGTTCAAGAGTATTCAAACGGAATAGAGCTTGATGTAAATTATCAAGCCTTAAAATATCAAACCAATCAGCAGAGTCTTCAGTACATGGAGACAACTCTTCAATTAAGAAATGTTGTATGGGGATCTCCAATAAAATATTTAAAGCATATTCACTGAAACTAGGATCATCCAAATAATTCAAAAGCTTTTTGATTGTTGTTTCATCCAATTGAATCAATTTTTTGTTGGTAGATTGTTTTGAATTGTTAACATATTTTAAATACAAAAACAATAACAATAAAGCCCCTTTATAATTCATGTTAGCAAAAAGAAATCCAGTTATATCTATATCACAAATCTCAATAAAAATTAATGATGCAAATTCATTATCTAAATACTTGAGTTTGTATAAGAATTCTTCTTGTTTCTTTGGATCAGATAATAAAAACTTGAGTAACTCATTAGAATCATTTGAAAAATCATTCAAATCGAAAACATGTCTCGAAATCTCATCACAATCTTCAAGAGAAAACAATGATATGATAGAATATATTCCCTTATGAAAGACATGATCATATGAAGGAATAACATCTTCCAAAAAAACTATCCCATTTTTCATATAATCTTTTAATATCTCAAAATAAATACTTGAAAACTCAATGAAAATATCCCTATTAGTTTTGAAACAAATCGCCAAAGATTTGATGACTTTGTATGGGATTTTTATCTTACTTTTTTGATGAAGATAACATATCATAAGAATGGTTGGTTTAGATACAAAATTTGGGTTTTCAGAGATAGTATCCAACAATAATTCACATTTAATTACAGATTTTTCTATACATTCATTGTGATTAGATAAACAATACTCCAAATATAGCGATTTCACTCTCTCAACTAAAGAATGATCCTCTTCAATACTTGTATTGAGAATTTCAACCATAAACTGATAATTATTCGAAAATATTTCAACCCATTCCGTAAAAATAAAATCTAGTAAGGATTTTCTGCAGAATTCCACTCTAAGGAAGACACTAATAACACAAATTGATTCTTTTGACGGAATGATTGTTTCAAATCCATTTTTTTGAATAAAATAATGACACACCTGAGAATAAACATTTTTCCCTGGGAGACTCATATAAAATGGACATTTAGAATCTAGAATTATTGATAATTGGTTTACAATCTCTAAATTTGTTTCATAAATCATTAAACTAAGAACATCAATAGCTATCATAAGAACTTTAATAGAGCTTTCCATAATAATATCATCATATTCCCTTTGAAATAAAAAACATATCACAAAATGTGATAACTCAATGATCGAATTAACTTCCAAAGAAACATTTGGATCCCTATATTTTTCAACAAAGTTATTAATACTATTTTCATTTATCCTAATTTCTCCTATAAATGATAAAAACCCTTCTTTCATATAAATTCAAGAATTTTTATTTACATTGATCTGCTTGAAACTGTTCAATAAAGCAACACAAGGGACAATATATTGAAGAACAATATATTAAAATGCGGAACACACATTTGTTTAATGAGTGTTATCATGTTTGATGATGATGTCCAGCACTCAATAGTATTTAATAGGTTAATACTGTTCCTAGAGTATGTTTGATAAGAAAATGTACAACTTTGAGTTATCACATTGGAGAAAAATGAAGACGAATATGGAGATTCAACAATGCAATTCGCTAGAATGATCGTGCCTGTGGCGCCATGCGAGTACTTAATCACAGGCATCGAGCTTAGCTTATGAAATATGCAATTGCTTAAACGAATGCAAATATTTTTGTAGAAATACTCAAACCAACCTGATGTTGAAGAACAGTTTATCCAGTTCATATATTTGCACTCCGGATTCACATTGTTTATTGTGATATCGAAACCAGTAATGCAGGGCCCTGAAGAATAGCAAACCTGCGAATATGATCCAATTACACCACTGCTATTAAACCGCATTCGAATTCCAGCAGAGTAAGTAAAACAGCGTGAATAAGAGGAATTCGACTCATGCCACAAACATGTCTGTGTTCCTGATATCAAAGATGCAGCATTACATACAGCAATTGAATATTCATCCTTTCTATTCATCTGTGTAATTTTTGATGCAGAGTGAGAAAATCCATTGAAACTAAAACCAAATGAAGAGTTGCATCTGAAGAAGCAGCACGCATTATATAAGAGCTCTTTACATTTATCGGAGAATACACCCCCAGCATACACCTCAGATATGCAAAAATCAAAAGAACTCGAGAAAATGCAAATCTTAGCCTCAATACAATCTAAAAATACGGCTCCACCACTTTCCTTATTATAGCAATAAGAAAAAAGCACTTGAAAAATATTAAAAACACCAACAGACGTGTACTTAAATGATCCATTTATTAATGAATCCAATTTTAACATAATATTATATAACTCCACCAATCTGAGCCAGAAATTTTGAGACTTGGGGATAATTTTTTTCCAAAGCGATTTCTAAAGGAGTCAGAGAAAAAAACTATTAAAAAGCTTAAAGTTCTTACAAGAAATATCAGCTCCTTGATTTACAAGATATTCAACAATCTTCAAAAAGCCCTTTGATGCAGCATAATGAAGAGGAGTTGACATATACGTCAATAAACAATTTGATAATCCTTGGAATTTATTTCTGCTCCATGTTTTACTAGATATTCAACAATGATATCATGTCCATTGTTTGCAGAACAGTGAAGAGGAGTGTATTTAATTGAATACTATTTGCATATTTGCTTTTCATATTAATATCAGCTCCATGTTCAACAAGAAATTCAACATTTTCATATTGTCCATTGCCTGCTGATAAATGAAGTGGTGTGAATGAAGGTTCTACGAGTAAATATCGTTGTCTTGAGGGTCAATATTTGCTCCATGATAAACAATATATTGGGAAACTTTTGGATGACCATTTTCAGAAGAATAATGAAGAGGAGTTTGATTTTTGTGATTCGTTGAATTCATATCAGCTCCATGTTCAATCAGATAGACAACCATATTAACAAGTCCATTTCGGGCTGAGAAATGAAGAGGAGTATCTCCAAATGAATTTCTTGAGTTAATATCAATTCCATGACTAAGTAGAAACTCTATTACACTGAGATGGCCAAATTTTGCTGAATAATGAATTGGAGTATTACCATCTCTATCTTCAGAACATAAATCAGCTCCATGGTTTGCTAAATACTCAACAATTTTAACATGTCCATATAGAGAGGCTTTATGAAGAGGTGTATAAAAAAATAAATAAATACAATTTGGAAATCTTTTGAATCAATTTCTGCTCCACATTTAACAAGATACTCTATTATACTAAGAGTACCATATTTGGAAGAATAATGCAATGGAGTATTGCTTTCGAAATCTTTTGAATTGATATCAGCTCCATGATCTACTAAGAATTGAGTCATCTTGAGATAGCCATATTGAGCCGAATTATGGAGAGTGGTAATTCTGCAATTATCTCGAGAATTTATATCAGCACCATTACTAACAAGATATTCAACAATATGGTAATGATTATTACAGACAGATAAATATAGGGGAGTGCATAAATGCTTCAATTTAAACCATATTTATCTTTGGAATTAATGATTGCTCCATTTTTGATTAGATATTCGACAATACATTGATAGCCATTATTTGCAGACCAATGAAGTGGAGTGAGGGAAAATAAAATCGATTTAATCTTTGATCCTTGATGTTAACATCAACACCATGACTAACTAGAAATTCAACAATACTAAGATGGCCATTTTGAGCTGCGCATATAAGAGGGCTCTCATCCAAATCATTCTTTGAATTTATATCAGCTCCATTTTCATATAGATATCTTAATACTAATAGGTGACAATATCGTGAAGAAATGATTAAATGTTGTTTTAAAACACAATTACCTGAATTACACAAATGAAATAGCTCTAAAGAACCACAATATACCACGGTTGCTCTAATTTCATCATTAATTTGATAATTATTTAATAAAAGATGCTTAAAGCAATTAATGGATCCGAAAAAAGCAGAGAATGACATAAAATCAAGATGAGGAGGCCTGCGACTCCATTCAAACGGACTCCATTTTGACTCTTTCTGATATTTGAAATCTAAATCCCGAAAAACACTTATATCATCATATTTAAGACAGTACTCAATACTAAAAGGAATGAAGCCATATTCAATCAGAAGATCGAGTGTTCCATCATTTTCAAAAAATGACGAATCAAAATTGTTAGGTTTCTTTTTCGACATGATAAATGACTTAAAATCATTAATCTCCTTCCGAAAATAATAACAGAACACATATGAATTCTGTCTTCGAATATATGGTTCTATTTCCTCAAATACAAAAATCCCCATTTTGAACAATTTAAAAACTAAAATTGCACATAATTCCGATTTTTCCAAAAACCTACTTCGAAATTCATGATTTTTGCAATAATTGCCACAAAGTCTCACAGCTTTTTCCATTGAAAACGGGCGAAATCCGGGCAAATTCAACAACCTATCAACATAAAATTCCACATCATATATTTCGTCTATAATATCAGAATCATCCCAATATAGGCTTTTCTCAAAAAAGACCATTTTCTCGAAATCCATATTATTGTAAAGTATAATAATTAATGATTCCGGTTCGATTTGGTCAAACATAGCTTTTTTAAATTTTTATTTTGTCACAAAAAAAGACCCTAATAACTTAATCGGTAAATGGATGAAAAATCAATACTTGTTTCTCAGTCTGGGTGTGAATTTGCAAATGGTGTATATTATCCAGATGGTTTTTATAAAGAAAGACCTATGTGGACAAAAGAAGATGGAAGTGGAATCCAGATTTGGTGGAATCATGGACAATGGAGAATTGGGAGAACAAATTCGTATCTATATTGTATTAATTCCTCAGAAATAAACCCCCCAAGCAATATAGCATGGATAATTGCTAGCAAAATGGTAGAAATTACTTTATGTGATTCTCGATGTAAGAATCCAGGACCAATTCTGAGTTTTATTAATGGCAAAAAACTAGAAGAACCTATAACAGATGAAAAGTTTTTGCAAAGCAATGTTCCAAAAGGAATCCTACCATATTCACCCCCATTCGGACTTGATCAAGGGATTTTTGGTGTACCTCCAGAAAAGTTTTTTGCTTTTATTGTTGGTTTTTGTTCTTTCAAGGGATCTACTGATTGGGAACAAAGCCAAAGGAAAGATATTTCAATGGCCAAATGCCTTCTCCATAGAGGAATTCCAGAGAAAAATATTGTTCTGCTTATGGATAAAAATGCTACCACAGATAATATCAAAAATTTGTTCATAGATTTTGTCCATAATATGAAAAAAGGAGATTATTTGTTTTTCTATTATGGTAGTCATGGATCAATTAATAATAGGCAAAGCTCGACACTCTATTTTTCTACATATGAATCGCACATTTCCTTTTCTTTCTTTTGGGATTTATTGATTAGGAGTTTTTTGGGATCTTCTGTGATTATTTCTATCGATACATGCTATTCTGGATGTGCTAAAACAATAATTGAACAAATTATGGGATCAATACCATTCAATTTATTTTTTGTTTCATCCACATCTCAACAAACCGCATATAGTGGATGGAGATTTGCAAGATGTTATTTGAACCTATTTGAGTCATCAAAAAAGATTGATCTTGATGGAGATGGAATCATTAGTATTAAAGACTTTGTTGACCATATTAAATCGCAAATTTTGTTCTTGGCAAGTGGATACCCAGAGTTTTTGCTAAAAGGGTTTTCTCCATTTCAGGCAATAACACCTGTTTTGCCTGATGTTTCAGAATACATTGGACAAAGAGTATTTATAAAAAACAACCATTTATCAAAGGGAATAATATTAAAACAAGTTCAAAAGAAATTTGAAATTGAGGTCTCTTTTCCATATGAGGGTATTGTTATGTTATCCGAAGGACAGTTTGCTTTCTATGAAAAGAACAGTAATCTAAAGGTTGGGCATAATTATTCTTATCAAAAGAGCTCTAAAGCACCACGAGAATTGTGTAAAATTATTGAAATTGAAGATAATATGTGTAGAATCCGCTGTAATTCCGTTGAAATATGGGTTGATGAATACACACTATATTGAATTATATTTTATATGTTAACAATACAGTTAAATTACTTCCATTTTGAACCTGATTTATTTATTCTTTGTTTGTTGGAATCTGAAAGATTTTCCTGGAGGATTTGAAACTATGGTTCAGACTCCCCTTGTTCATTTGTTCTACTATTAACTCTCAAAAAATCTAATTTGAATTTTATTCAATTTATCCTTAATAATGTTCTGAAATTCAAAATAAAAAACAAGTTTGTTTGATTAACCTCATTTTTCAGAGGTTTTTATCGTTTTTGAGTTAATTAAAATGTTACAATTTTTCATGGATGACATTTTTTCTGAATGATGGAAGAGAAGATATTATTTGAGCGCTTTCTTTTTGGAGACGGAAGTGAAGTTTTTATTGATGATATGGAGTTTTGTGTCGATCGAATTGTCATGTTACCAAAGATTCGTCCTCATCATCTTGAAAAAGCATTGAGAATTTCTTTACACTATAGCCAAATTGCTGATTTCCATGAGAAATTATTGGGGAAAATTATTCAATGCCCTACTTTGATACATCAATTGTACAAACGAGGTGTTTTTGTTTTTGAAGAAATAGAACCTTACATGAGAGAAAGTGATTCAATCTTATTGTATTATTATTTTCGGAAAGAAATTGAAGATTTTGATACCTTAATCAAAGGTAAGCGAAAGCCTGAAAATTTGGGCAATTTTTCCTCCAATGAAACGAAGGATATTGATCAACTGATTGAGTATGGTTTTTATCCATCAAGTATTGAGTATCTTCTTAAATATGATGTAATTGATGAATTACTAAGTTATAACATTTTAAATAAAAAGGCCCAATGGAGTCCCTTTGAGTGGAGTAACAGGCCCAAATATCTTGATCTTTTATCATTTTCTGGATTTTTTGGCTCAATCAAGTGTTTTA